>Ga0114980_10002412_pt1 | contig 13192 bp, 8 predicted proteins | sample S_140806_EF_Meta_FD_87018 | JGI IMG/M metagenome (GOLD analysis project Ga0114980, IMG submission 87018) | Freshwater microbial communities from Lake Simoncouche, Canada to study carbon cycling - S_140806_EF_MetaG | ecosystem: Environmental > Aquatic > Freshwater > Lake | place: Lake...
GGCTCTTTCGTGGAAGCTCCTTCTGGTACCTCATGAATGGAATGAATCCTACCGGGCTTCTCTCCTTCAAACCCTAAAAACCAAGGGGCCTGAATTCAAATTCGTTTTTTATTCCACCGCATCCAAGGACCCCTCCCAGTTAGCCGCTGTCAAGGAGGCCGATATCATGGTGGTGGATCAAACCGGACTACTATCCAGAATATACCGGTTAGGCAAAGCGGCCTGGATTGGAGGCGGTTTTGGAGCGGGTATCCACAACAGTCTGGAGGCTGCGGTTTACGGCCTTCCGGTGGCCTTTGGGCCACGCTATCGATCGTTCCCCGAGGCGGTTACTCTGGTTGAAGAACACATGGCCTTCCCAATAAACCATCAAGAAAAGCAGGGCGTAGATGCGATGTTGGCTTTTTTGCACAAAGCCGGGGCCTATACACCGGACCTCCATCAACAAATCAAAGATCGAATCGCCGCCGAGTCAGGAGCCGTTCAGCGCATCCTGGACTTGACGGATAAGATCAAACCTTAGCGCCGGGTTCGACGGTTGTTGTTGGGCGTTGTTGGACATCCGCCCCAGGTTGGAACTCCGTTGCAGAACGTCAACTTTTGACCGTTTTGACCGGGAGCGATGCTTAGCCATTCGGCACCGTTCCAATAAGCCATAGCCCCTGGCACTGAAGGGACGGGCAAATTTCCGCTAACACCGGCTGCACCTGCTTGACGAAGGCCTGAACCACCGGCAACCGAGCCTGCCGAAGCAGCGTACAACGCAAAGGGAACCGAAAGCAATTGTTGTCCGCCCAAGAACTGATAGTTCGTAGAACCGGTTAAATCAACTTCTGTGCGGAGGAAATAAGGGCCGTCAGACCAGTCCAAGCCTAACATCGTTCCAGTCGCGACCAATCCACCACCAAATTCAAAAGATATCAAACCGTTGGCGTTGGTCGTCAAGGCATGGGTTTCGCTGTAAACCGTCGCACCGCCAATGCTATCGCGTACCAAAACGGTCCGGACACCGACTGCTTGGTTGCGAACCAGTTCACCGGCCGCATTGCGAACAACCGCTTGATAGGAAATCCGATCCGAGGCCCCGTAACGAACACGAAGGCTGCAGACCGAAGAGACAATCGGCGTGCTGCAACCGGTGATGACCACGCGGAATGAAGCATTGTTATAAGATTGATCCGCAGAGGCAATCGCCAAGGTGGCCGTATTAACACCGGATACACCACCTCCATTAACGAGGTTGTTCCAACTCGTTCCAACAAGACGTTGCCATTGGAAAGCCTGCGCATTGGTGGCACTGACGGCAATGCTCACGGGCGTGTTTCGAGGAACCGTCAAACCGGATACGGGCTGAGCCGTTATGGTGGCGGCAGCCTGAATGCTCACCGTTCCAGCAACAAACTGGGTATAAGGAATCACATCGGCATTAAAATCGGCGTATTCGCAATTGCCGGCGGTGGCCAAGTCCCAACCAAGGGTCGTCGAAGGAGACGAGGAAGGAGTCCCGGTAATGCGGAATTTAACGCGGAACAGCAAACCGGAGAGGTTCACCGGGTTAAGGTCAAACCAGGCCACCCGAAACTGACGACCCAACCCTGGGAAAATACCGCAATTTGACAAAAACCCGGACGTATTGATGGAAGGATGCACATCGCTCACCATCCCCAGGCATTGCAATTTGGTGCTATCGTAGGTGATGGCCATGGAAATGGCGGCTACGCCGTTCAATTGATCCACCGATACCGGAATGGATACCGTATCCCCCGTACAACCGGCCACCGAACCAATGTTGGTAACAATGGGGGTCACCACTCGAAGGGTCGAGGCATTCGAAAAGAGGGGCGCACCGCAGGCACCGTTCACTTGGACCCGGTACACGGTGTTATCCAACGCAGAGGTTATTCCCGTCAATTGCAAAGTAGCCGATGTGGCGCCAGCAACCCCGGAACCGTTACTTAGGTTGGTCCAGGCACTGCCGCTTTGGCGTTGCCATTGGTAGGTGGCCGCGTTGGTGGCTACGACCGCAAGGGATACCGAGCCGCCGGCCAGGGCTTGCACCGTGGGATTGGGTTGCTGGGTGAGGGCCGGAGCAACGGCTGCACCTACACCGCCGTTGGTAAAGGTTACATTGTTAATAACATTCGCCGCAGAATCGGCCAATTCACAATTACCAGCGTTCTGGAGATCCCAGGAAAGGGTTGAGTTCCCGGTAGCCCGAAAACGCATATTCAACAAAAGCCCGTTCACACTAACAGGTACCAAGTTGAACCAAGCGACCCGAACCTGTGGCTGCGTTCCCTGGGTCGTTGCATTCACGATAAGGTTGGATCCCAACGCAGGCAGTGCATTGCTAAAACCAACAAAAGCCAAGGTACCTCCGTTGTAGTTTAGGGACAAGGATATCGCACCCAAATTGTTGGCATTGAGGATGTTAATGGGAACCGAAACGGTGTCACCTCCACAGGCTTGGACATTGCCGGCTTGGACTTGAATCGTCTGAGCGTTGGCCACCTTGAGGCCACTCGTTGCCGTGATCAAAAACAGAGCGAACGCAGCAAAAGCTGATGCCGTTGAACGCAAAAGGTTGGTTTTCATAGTTGTTGGTTTGGAGGGGTATCGTAGAGGATAAAAGCCGTGGGGCCAATGGGCAAATGAGTGCTTAGCGACGGATTACAAGAGGCCATTGACGGGCAAAATCAGAGGGATTGTTGGTATTTCCAGAACCTGAAACAACCCCTACACGGACCAAGTAACGGCCCTCGGACCATTGTTCCACCGGCAATTCAATCCGTGTTTTTCCGGAAGGAAGGCGGTCCCGATCTTGAGACCAAACCAAACGACCCCGGCTATCGTAAACCACCACGCTCAATTGTTCGACACCTGTAGGAAAATGCAAGTCCAAGGCACTGAAATCCCCTGCAGGATTGGGGTAAAGCCCCGCCTGCCAAGAACCGGAAGCAGGGACCACTTTGGGTAGACGCAGATCGGCCATGGGGTAGGCTTCGCCGTCGGGTCCGGCCATTTCGCTCAAATCCCGGGGGACCCAAGGTGCCTGGGAGGAACCGCGGACCAAGATCTCAAAGAGGGGTTCCCCGGTCACCGGTACAACCCCCTCGACATCGCTCCAACCCAAACGAAATTCACCCCCTTGGCAAGACCAGGATAAATCACCCGGAGGCAAGGAAGAACGAACATCGAGGATTTCGAGGCCCGATGGAACGCCCGCCACCACAGACAGGGCCGAAATCGCACCCTCAAAGCCGGTGGTAACCGGAATCCACGTACCGTTCGATTCCTCGGAAGCCAAACCGTTGTATTCCATCATCAAACGAACAGGCTGGCGCAAATTGGAAGGCACATAACTAGCATTCACATCCCCGTAGATCAGGCCCTTGAAATCCAGGGTCTGGGTCTGGCCGTTTGCGGTCAAGGTTGGCGCCTCAAAAGCCCAATCCCCCACATTGAACGAGGTCACAAGATTGGAGAAGCGACGGGTAATGAGGAGGGCATCGTTGGAATTGACCGAATTGGTATTGTTAACATCCCCGGCTTTGAGTCTTATTCCTACCAGTGGCGCGGTACCCGTAAAAAACTGACGAACTCGTAGGGCATCCGTAGCGTTTACGCCGCCCCAAGGTTTGTTTGATGTCGCCCCAAGAGTGTAGTTGCCGTCGGGAAACTGACTGAATTCATAGGCACCGATTGCGTTGGTGGTGGCGGTAGAAACCACGACCGCCAAGTTGTTGACCAAACGCACCTGGCAATTGGTCAAAACAGACTGCGCCGTATTGTCGTAACGCAGGACCCCTAAAACTTTGTTATCCTGGTAGGTTTGTTGAATACCCTGACTCAAACGGGCTTGGGTTCCCGAACCCAGTCCCAGATGGAAAGGCTGACCCAAGGTAAAGGACCATTGAACCCCCGCATTGCTCCAATCCTTGCCCGCCGTGGAGGTCCCGGACTGAGCAAAAAGCGAACCTGACAGGCCTAAACCAAAAAGCAAGAAGGCAGGCAAATACAAGGCGAATCTTCGGTGGATTTGCATAAAGGGGTGTTTTGGATAAAAGTACTAAACTTTTTTCAAAAACAAACCCCTACGAAACCCTTGTTCTGCGGCCTCCGGTCAGGTAAAGGCCTGACTATCTATGATTTCTGCTTGCCTAAATCTCAATGAGCATGCGATAAGGGTCCTCCAAAAATTCTTTGACGCGGACCAAGAAACTCACCGAATCTTTGCCGTCAATCAGACGGTGGTCGTAACTGAGTGCGATGTACATGATAGGTCGGATAACGACCTGACCCTGAAGGGCGATGGGGCGCTCGACGATATTGTGCATACCAAGAATAGCGCTCTGTGGAGCGTTGATGATAGGGGTCGACAGCATCGACCCAAAAACACCCCCGTTGGTGATGGTGAAGGTGCCCCCTGCCATTTCATCAACCGACAAGGTCCCTTCCCGGGCTTTGCCGGCCAAACGAGCAATTTCCCTCTCGATTTCGTGCAGGGCCAAGTGATCGGCTCCACGAACCACGGGCACCATTAAGCCCCGCGGGGCCGATACGGCGATGCTGAGATCGACATAATCGTGGTAAACCAAATCCTCGCCATCCAACCCGGCATTAATCACCGGAAACTCGCGCAATGCCAAGCATACCGCTTTGGCGAACAATGACATGAAACCCAAACCAACACCGTAGCGCTCTTTGAACGAGTCCTTGTAACGGGACCGCATCTCCATGAGTGGGCCCATGTTCACCTCGTTGAAGGTGGTCAACATGGCGGTTTCGTTTTTGACGGCCACCAAGCGGCGGGCTATGGTTTTGCGGAGTTGGCTCATGCGCTCTCTGCGCTGAGGACCGGAGGGACCGGAGGACCGCACGATGGGATCGGGCCGATTGGACACCGGCGCAAGAGATGACGATGCGAGAGGCGCCGAGGAATCAGGCACTGAAGGAGCCGAGGACATCGCCAGGGCAGCAGCAGCTGGGGCGGGGGGCGCAGCGGGCGGGGCGGGGGGTGCAGCCGTCGGAGCAGCAGCAGCGGAAGCGACGGGTGCAGCCGGCGCGTCAGATGCAGGTCCCCCTTCAGCCGCATCGGTCTGGATGCGAGCCACCAAGGCACCCACCGCCACCGTGGTTCCTTCAGGGACGAGAATTTCGAGGATCCCTGCTTGCTCGGCGTTTACTTCCATGGTCGCCTTGTCGGTCTCCAATTCGCATAACATATCATCCATTCGAACGGACTCTCCGTTCTTTTTGAACCACTTTCCAATCACCACTTCGGTGATGGATTCTCCAACCGCGGGTATTACAACATCAAGGGTCGCCATGAGAATGATTTTGAATTTTGGGGCCTAAAATCAGAGAGGAAATAATGGAATTAACTAAAGTGTAAATGCTTGAACAACAATGTTTTGTTGTTCTTTTTCGTGAACCTTGGCGTAACCCGTTGCGGGTGATGCACTGGACTTCCTGGATATCAGTTTGAGGTTACGGTTTTGTTCGAATCGTAACATATAGGTCCAGGCCCCCATGTTCTTGGGCTCTTCCTGAACCCAATAATACTCGGCCTTGGGATAACGCAGGTACAAGGCGTCCAGCTGGGGCTCGGGCATCGGATACAATTGTTCGAAACGGACCAAAGCAACATCCTTTCGTTTGTTTTCTCGGCGATAGGCTAACAAATCGTAATATATTTTTCCGGTGCAAAAAACAACCCGTAACACTTTGCGCGGATCGGCCTCGGCGTCGTCGATAATTTCCCTAAAACCTCCGGTCGTCAATTCATCCAACCCAGATACACAGGACGGATGCCGTAACAATCCCTTGGGCGTCATCACGATCAATGGTTTGCGGAATTCCCACGCTTGTTGCCGGCGTATCAAATGAAAGAAATTAGCCGGACTCGTACAATTGGCCACCACCATGTTCATTTCGGCTGCCAATTGCAAAAAGCGTTCAGGGCGGGCACTGGAATGCTCGGGACCCTGCCCTTCGTAACCATGGGGCAACAAAAGAACCAAACCGTTCATGCGCCGCCACTTGGATTCGCCGCTGCTTAGAAATTGGTCAATGACGGTTTGGGCACCGTTCGAAAAATCTCCGAACTGGGCTTCCCAAACCACCAGGGCATTGGGGGAGGCCATCGAATAACCGTACTCAAAACCCAGAACGGCGTATTCGGATAAGAGGGAATTGTAAATAGAAAATGGACCTTGGGCCTCAATCGGGAGATGGTTCAAAAAAACATGCAAGCGATTGTCCTTTTCATCTCTGGCAGCGGCATGACGATGCGAAAAGGTACCCCTCACCACATCCTGTCCAGAAATTCGAACTTTGCGGCCGTCGGATAGCAAACTACCGTAGGCCAGCAACTCGGCCAAGGCCCAATTAATCTGACCTTGTTGGTAAGATTCCCGGCGCTCATCCATGAGTTTTTGGACTTTGCGAAGAACCTGGAAATCGTTGGGAACGGTCGTAAGTGCCTCCAGGACTGCGTCCAGCTTGGAACGCTCCACCCCGGTGGCGGGGGATTGGTTAAAATCTTCGTAAGTCGCCTTGCGCATCACGGCCCATTGTTGTTCCAAAGGCTGCAAGGCATAGGGCACGGCGTTTTGTTTGACCTTGTTCAAGCGATCTTGAAGCATGGATTTGAATCTGTTCTCCATTTCAACCGCCAGATCAGCAGTCACCTGACCGCTCTGTTCCAACCGGGTCGAATAGACTTTGCGAGGATCCGGGTGGTTCTCAATCAAACCATAAAGGGTGGGTTGGGTAAACTTGGGCTCATCGGATTCGTTGTGCCCATGCTTTCTGTAACACAACATATCCACATAGAAGTCTCGACCAAACTGCTGCCGGAACGCAACGGCCATTTCGACCGCAAAAACAACTGCTTCGGCATCATCCCCGTTCACGTGAAGGACAGGACAGCCCAAACCCAAAGCCACCGAGGTACAATAGTCCGAGGAACGGGCATCATCAAAATCGGTGGTAAAACCGATTTGGTTGTTGATCACAAAATGCAGGGTTCCACCGGTTTGATACCCCTTGAGCCTGGACATTTGGGCCACTTCCGAAGCCACGCCTTGACCGGCCAGGGCCGCATCACCGTGAATAAGAATCGGAAGGATTCGACGATAGTCTTTGGCATAAAGCATATCGCATTTGGCTCTTACAAATCCTTGAAGTACAGGATCTACAGCCTCCAAGTGCGACGGATTGGGCACTAAATCCAAATGCACCGTACGACCCTCCTCCAGATTCAACTGGGAGGCAAAGCCCAAATGGTATTTGACATCTCCGTCTCCAAAGCTGAGGTCTGGATCCTTGATGCCTTCAAATTCATTAAAAATATATTCGTAGGTTTTGCCGAGGGTGTTGGCGAGGACATTGAGGCGCCCTCGGTGGGCCATGCCGACTGCAACGGCTTCAATGCCCAATTCGGATCCACGCCGTATAATGGCGTCCAAGGCGGGAATGGTGTTCTCCCCACCTTCGAGAGAAAAGCGCTTTTGCCCAACAAATTTCTTGTGCAAAAAATTTTCGAAAACAACGGCTTCGTTTAGCTTTTGGAGAATACGCTTCTTTTTGTCCAAATCAAAGCCGTAATCGGGGGAACGGTTCTCGAAATAATCCCGGCACCAGTCCCGAATTTCTTTCTCGCGGATGTGTTGAAATTCAAAGCCGAGGCTACCCCCGTAACAGGCCTGCATATCTTCCAGGGCTTGTCCCAGGGTTTTGCCTCCGGTAGCGGCAAAAACGCGGGGCAGGTCTTCCTGGCCTAAGCCAAAAAGCGCCGGATCCAACCCGGGGTTCCGGTCTTTGCGGGGGCGGATGGGGTTGGTTTGGGCAACGAGGTGAGCCCGATTCCGGTAGGCTTCCAGCAAGAGCGCGGCTTGAATTTCTTTGACAACTTCTTGGGAGGAGCCTCGTCTTGGGGCTCCTTCAACTTGGGCAAAATCAAAGCCCTCAAAAAAACGGGCCCATTCCAAATCCACCGAGGCCGGATCGTTGTTGTACTGTTGGTACAAGCCTTCGATAGCTACGGCATCGGAAGCGGTCAAAAACGAAAACTGATGCATGGAAACCTTGAAATTGGGTGTTACAAATAGACAACCTGAAAGAACAAAGCAAAATTATACCATCTTAAGCTGTAAATAATTGCATATGCAACAAAATTCATCAAACACTATTTTATCATCACCCTCCATTTCATCCAAAGAATCTTCCCACCCGCCGGTTGTTCTGATTGCCGGAGGCTCCGGGCTCATCGGTACAGCACTGAGCCAATACCTAGTGGGCCTGGGTGCCCATGTTCGAATCCTGACTCGCTCGGGTCCCACCAAGCCAGCATCGGGGTCCAACCTAACTTTCGTTACCTGGGACCCCCAATCTGCGGTCATGGACCCGGCTGCCCTCCAAGGCGTCACCCACGTTGTTAACCTGGCCGGTTCAGGGATTGCGGACAAGGCATGGACCTCGGCCCGCCGCAAGGATTTGCTCTTGAGTCGAACCCAAAGCGCGGATTGCCTGGCGGCCGCCCTTCAACGCGCTTCGGAACAGGGAGCCACCCCTGTTGAGCGCATTGTCACCGCCTCGGCCATCGGGTATTACGCGAATGGGGAGGCCGTGGCCACCGAACAAAGCCCGAAAGGATCTGGATTTCTCGCCGAACTGACCAGCGAATGGGAAAAACACAGCGCGCCATTGGGGACCTGGGCCCCGCTTACCACGCTGCGCATTGGTTTGGTTCTTTCGGCCCGTGGGGGCCTCCTGCGTCCCCTCCTCCCTGTCACTCAACTGGGTCTGGGTGCCTGCATTGGTTCTGGGCGACAATGGATGTCCTGGATTCACGAAAAAGACATGGTGCGTTTGATCGTGCATGCGTTGTTTGACACGGAATGGCCATCGGGCGTCTACAATGCCGTGGCACCGTTACCTCGCAGGCACCTGGGCTTTATGCGCTCTTTGGCCAAAGCCCTGCACCGACCTCTCTGGATGGCCTTGCCTGGATGGCCCCTGCGATGGATTATGGGACCTCGATCGACCCTCATCCTGGAAGGGGTCTTGGCCTCCTCCCAAAAAGTACAGGACCAGGGATTTGTCTATGATTTCCCCGACTTGGACGTTGCCCTCAACGATTTGGTCGGAAAATCAGGCCTCTAAGTCCCCAGAAAGGAAGGGTCCTAGCCGTTTGGTATCCGCTTCTGGATTCAAAACCCCTTTTCCTTCCATCGCAGCGGTCAATTCAGAGGCCAAAAGCGGGGCAAGTAAGACGCCTTTGGCCCCAAAACCGTTAAAAACCCATCGGTTACCTCCCCCAGGATGGGCCCCCACATAGGGTCTTCGGTCGTGCGATGCCGGTCTTAGGCCGGCTTTGTACTCAAAATCATAGGCTCCCGATAGGTCCTCCCCTAACAATTGGACCAAACCCGCTTGCAATTTGGCCTTGCCCTGTTCGGTGGAACCAGGCGAAAAATCATGCCACTCAAAGGTGGCCCCGGCGCGGTAACGATCCCCTCCCAGGGGTTGCAAGAAAAGATCCCGTTTGATCATGACCGAAGCGGGACCGTTGGGGAGGGTAAATTCAACCAATTCTCCCTTTGTTGGCTTTAAACGGGCCAAGAACTCGCTACCACTGTGGGCAAAGGCGCCTCGAGCATCCACCACGCTGCTCCGCTCAACCTGTTCCGCTTCGGTCCACATGGCATCCACCCATCGACCTTGGGATTGCCAGCGTTGGCGACAAGCCTGGATATAGCCTTCAACATCCAACCAACCCGCCTCGCGTACCAAACCCCAAGCCAGGACACCCCAAGTGCGTTCATAGGCATGGAGTCCAGCAGCCCCCGCCCCCAGCCAGTTGGCTTCCAACCAACGCGGGTAATTGGCAGCAGCAGCATCCCATTGAAGCTTATGCTCTTGGTGGAGGATGGGCTGTACATAGGGTCGGTGATTCAAAAAGGGTTGGCCCAGATCCATTTCTTCGGATTCAAAAAAATCCAGCATAGCGGGCAGGGCTTCTTCCACCCGCCAACCAGGGATTAAACGAAAAAAATTGATGGGATTCCACAAACCCGCCGCCACCGGGGTGGCTGCGCCGGGCCTGGTATGCTGAAAAATCTGAACCGACCAACCGCGCCTTTGCAGGGTTCTGCCAAGCACGGTGCCTGCCAACCCGGCGCCTACAACGACAACGGACCGGCTGTCCAAGGCTTAGGCCTGCTCCAGACCCGAAAAGAAAAACGCTGCTTCGATGGCTGCGTTTTCGTCGCTATCGCTCCCGTGAACGGCGTTTTCGCCAATGCTCCGGGCATAGAGTTTACGAATGGTGCCTTCGGCGGCTTGTTCGGGATTGGTCGCCCCAATCAGGGTCCGAAAATCGGCGACGGCCTGATCTTTTTCGAGGACAGCGGCCAGGACAGGTCCGGAAGACATAAAGGCGACCAACTCCCCGTAAAAAGGACGGGCGGCATGAACCGCATAAAAAGCCTCGGCTTGAGCCTGGCTTAGGCGGGTCATTTTGAGGGCCTTGAAGCGGAAACCCGCTGCCTGAATGTGGGCCAAAATTTTGCCCATATGCCCGTCGGCCATCGCGTCGGGCTTGATCATGGTGAAAGTGTTATTACTAGTCATAGCTCATTAAACGGCCGCGAAGTTAGACCTAATTCGCTTGGTTTGGAAACAAGCCGCAGCCCGGGCGCCACTACAGCCGCTGCAAGTGCGCACCCAATGCGGTGAGGCGTTCATCAATACGCTCGTAGCCTCGGTCAATCTGAAAAGCGTTGTCAATGTAGCTGGTACCTTCAGCGGACAGGGCAGCAATTAACAAGGCCACCCCTGCCCGGATATCCGGTGAGGTCATCCGGATGCCTCGCAGCGGATAGGCGTGATCCAAACCAATCACCGTGGCACGGTGTGGATCGCAGAGGATGATCTGAGCGCCCATGTCAATCAACTTGTCGACGAAGAACAAGCGACTCTCAAACATTTTTTGGTGGATGAGCACCGAACCTTTGGCCTGGGTCGCCATGACCAAGATGACGCTCAACAAATCAGGCGTGAATCCGGGCCAAGGGGCATCGGCAACCGTCAAAATGGACCCATCCATAAAGTGCTCAATTTGGTAATGATCCTGGGCAGGCACCAACAAATCCTCTCCTTGAATTTGAATCTGCACCCCCATGCGCCGAAAGACCTCCGGGATGATTCCCAATTCAGCAGGGGCCGCATCGCAGATGCGGATTTGAGAGCGGGTCATGGCGGCCAAGCCCACAAAACTCCCCACCTCAATCATATCGGGCAGCAGCCGGTGTTCTGCTCCGTGTAGTCGCTCCACCCCTTCGATCCGTAGAAGATTGGACCCTATGCTATCGGGATCAATGCGGCCACCCATCGAATTAATCAAGCGGCATAGTTGCTGGATATAGGGCTCGCAAGCTGCGTTGTAGATCACCGTCGTGCCCTTGGCCATGCAAGCGGCCATGATCACATTGGCGGTGCCGGTCACCGAGGCCTCGTCCAAGAGGATACGAGTTCCTTGCAATCCGGAAGCCTCCACCCGGTACATCCCTTGATTCTCCAAAGGAACCAATCGTGCCCCTAATGCCTGAAGACCCGTGAAATGCGTATCGAGACGACGGCGGCCGATTTTGTCTCCCCCGGGTCGGGGCGCCATGGCCCAACCCTGTCGAGCCAACAAGGGACCCAACAACATGATGGAGCCCCTTAGGCCGGACCCCCCTTTGCGGAAAGCATCGCCTGCCAAAAAGGATGTATCCAAGTCCTTGGCTGTGAATCGCATCGAGCCACCGCCCAAATCTTCAATCTGCACCCCCAGTCCACGCAACAGGTCAATCAGATGGCGAACATCCAAAATATCCGGCAAGCGATGCAGGGTCACCGTTTCTTCGGTCAGCAAGACCGCCGCCAAGACCTGCAAGGCTTCGTTTTTGGCCCCTTGAGGAGTAATGTTACCACCCAGGGGGCAGCCCCCTTCGACGAGGAGGGTATCGCGACCATTTGGATTCATCAGGAACGAAATTTCTTTTTGAAAAAGGGTTTTTTCTTGAAAGGTTTTTTGCCGGAACGAGCATAGTCGTTTTGGTTCGGCAAGGGGGCGAATTTGGTTTCCAAAACCGTATCCTCTGTACTAAGCGCAATGCGACCTTCGGACAATTTGAGTAAATCCGCAAAGACCACTTCGTCGTTCAAAAGGACCTTGTTCCAATTGCGGTAACTCATTTTCATGAAATTGGCGATGGCCTCGCAAAAGGATTTGCGTTCCTCGCCGGCTTCCATCACCACGGCCTTGGCAATCATCAATTCCACAAAGCGTCCGTAGTGCCGGATGCGGATGGCTTTGTTGGGATAAGGCAAGTGGGTTTCAGGGCGGAGATGCATCAAATCCCCCGGGGGAGGAAACGGTGCGTCCACATCCAAATCGTGACCGGCCATCACAAAGAGGTGATCCCAAAGTTTTTGTTGGTGATCGGCCCCATCACGGGATCCGCCGTTCAATTGGTGCATGACCTCGACCAAACTCTGAGCAGCCTTGGACCGGAGCGCCTTGTCGGAAATGGTCTGCAAATGAGCAGCCATAAGATGAATACCCCGACCGTATTCGGGGACTTTGAGTGCGGGTCTTGCCGTATTGTATTCCATAGAGGCCGGTGAGGGTTGCCCCCCAATAAGGGAAATAAAGGTTAGTCACCGGCAGGGCCGGTATCGGAAACTTTGGTTAAACGGGCAAATTTGAGTAATATCTGCTTGGTTCCGTATTGTTCAAAGGTAATGGTCGCCTTGGTATCCGGTAACCTTCCTTCGAGTTTATCAATACGCCCCTGTCCAAAACGAAAATGATTCACCAAATCGCCCTCCAACAAGGTTGAAGGATCATCCCCCACCCCCGGGTCGGGACCGAGTCCAGGGCCAGGAAGGGGGGCCGGACGGGATGGTGCCGAAGCTGGACGGGCAGCAGCAGCATAGGGACGAGCGGGACCCGACCCCGGACGAGCGGGACCCGATCCCGGACGAGCGGGACGCGATGCCGATGGGGACGCGCTTCGACTTCCGCCCCAAGGCAACGGAGCAGCAGGTGCCGGAGCCGGTGAACCCGAGCGCAACAAAGCCGGCTGAGCCAAAAACGCCTTATCAATCTCGAACAGGAAACGACTGGGCTCTCCGTAAC
>Ga0114980_10002413_pt1 | contig 13188 bp, 8 predicted proteins | sample S_140806_EF_Meta_FD_87018 | JGI IMG/M metagenome (GOLD analysis project Ga0114980, IMG submission 87018) | Freshwater microbial communities from Lake Simoncouche, Canada to study carbon cycling - S_140806_EF_MetaG | ecosystem: Environmental > Aquatic > Freshwater > Lake | place: Lake...
AACAAGGTCGACCTAATCGTTCGTGCTGTTTAAACTTCGATGCGGCACACGTTCGAACTGGAAAGGTACGAAGAAGCAACTCCAAAGTGTCCCTGATCGCACCGGGGTGCACATAGGGTCCGAAATAACGAACGCCCTTTCGTCGCTTACCTCGGAACATCATCGCTCGAGGCCATTCTTCATCGGTGCTAATCGCCAAAAACGGGAAACTTTTATCGTCTTGCAGACGAATGTTGAAACGAGGCTTGTGCTCCTTGATCAGAGCGTATTCGAGGAGTAAGGCATCGACTTCGTTTCGAACTTCGATCCATTCAACCTTCTCTGCAAAACTCATCATGCTCGCGGTACGGGGATGCAATGTTTTTGGATCTGCAAAATAGCTAGATACCCGTGACCGCAAATTAATTGCTTTACCTACATAAATTACACGGCCCTGTGCATCTCGAAATTGGTAAGAGCCTGGTGTAACCGGAATGATTCCCTCTGGCCGTTTCATCACTCAGTACTTTTGTGTCTCTACTACTTCGTCATTTTCAGTAGCGGCGCCAAATACTTCCCGGTGTAACTGCCTTTGACTTTGGCAACGGCTTCAGGCGTTCCCTCAGCAACCAATTGACCACCGCCATCACCGCCCTCTGGACCGAGATCAATCAGCCAGTCCGCAGTTTTGATCACATCGAGATTGTGCTCGATAACTAGCACGGTATTGCCTTGATCAACCAGTCGTGCCAGCACAGTAAGCAGTCTGCGTACATCTTCGAAGTGCAAACCCGTCGTCGGTTCATCCAACAAATAAATAGTGTGACCAGTACTTCGCTTTGCCAGTTCTGCTGCCAACTTGACTCGTTGTGCTTCGCCGCCCGAAAGAGTTGGAGCGGATTGTCCAAGCCTCACGTATCCAAGACCAACATCCACAAGAGTCTCCATATGTCTTGAGATTCGTGGCTGTTTTGCGAAAAACTCAACGGCTTCAGAAATCGGCATATTCAGCACATCTGAAATGTTCTTTCCCTTAAACGTAATGTCGAGTGTGTCACGGTTGTATCTCGCGCCTTTACAAACTTCGCACGGCACGTACACATCTGGCAAAAAATGCATTTCAATTTTGATAGTTCCGTCACCAGAACATGCTTCGCAACGACCACCTGGGACGTTGAAGCTAAAACGCCCAGGCATGTAACCGCGGACTTTTGCTTCTGGAGTTGTGCTGAACAACTTACGAATATCGTCAAAAACGCCCGTATAGGTCGCCGCGTTGGATCTTGGTGTTCTGCCGATCGGAGATTGATCCATATCAATGACCTTGTCGAGGTGTTGCACACCGTCTACAGCCGTGTGCTTTCCCGGTGCATCCTTCGACTTATAGATCTTCTGCATCAGCGAAGGCAGCAAAATGTCACGGATCAAGCTGCTCTTGCCACTGCCCGACACTCCCGTTACTGCGACAAAACAACCGAGCGGAATCTTGACACTCAAATTCTTCAGGTTGTGTTGACGTGCACCCCTGATCGTCAGCCAATCTTTTCCTGTACTGCGGCGATCTTGCGGTACCGCAATAGATCTCTTCCCACTGAGGTACTGACCGGTGATTGAGGCCTTCACCGAATGCACGCCTGGTACAGGTCCGCTATAGACGACTTCTCCACCGTGCTCTCCAGCACCTGGCCCGATGTCCACCAACCAGTCACTGGCGTTGATCGTGTCTTCGTCGTGCTCCACGACAATTACCGTGTTTCCTAGATCACGCAATCGCATTAAAGTTTCGATCAATTTGTGATTATCGCGTTGATGAAGACCAATCGACGGTTCGTCCAATACATACAGCGTGCCCACCAAACCTGAACCAATCTGACTCGCCAAACGGATTCGCTGCGCTTCACCTCCGGCAAGCGTGCCTGCCGCACGAGACAGTGTTAAATAATCGAGACCGACATCCAGCAAGAAGCTCAATCGTGCATTGATTTCCTTTGTTACACGCTCCGCAATCATTCGGTCACGCTCACCCAACACGAGCTTGGAAAGGAACGCCGCAGATTTAGCAATTGACATATCGCAGACCGCGCTGATGTGCTCGCCGTTAACCAACACCGCAAGCGATTGCGGCTTGAGCCTGGCACCCTTGCATGCTTTGCACGGCACCTCTCGCATGTAACTTTCAAACTGCTCGCGCTGCGTATCGGTTTCCGCAGATTCATGTCGACGCTTGATCCAGGGAACAACACCCTCATACGCCGTTGAGTACTCACGTACTCGTCCGTAACGATTCTTGTATTTCACCATGAGCGCATCACCGGCGCCGTTCATGACGATCGCCTTTTGCTTATCGGTCAATTTCGACCATTTGCGATTCATGTCAATACCAAACTCATCGGCAACGGCTTCAAGCATGCGAGTGAAATATTGGGTGTGCGCTGAACGCCAAGGAGCGATCGCACCTTGATTAATCGCCAAATCGGCATCTGGCACAACTAGATCGGGATCAACTTCATAACGCGTGCCGAGACCCAGACAGGTTTCGCACGCTCCGTAGGGAGAGTTGAAGGAAAAATTACGAGGCGCCAGTTCTTCATAACTTTCTCCACATTTCGGGCAACCAAGGTGCTGGCTGAAAGTAATGACCTCACCGGGTTCGTCCGCGTCTGCATTCTTGGCTGTCTTTGTGCCCATCAACTCGATTTCGGCAACACCATCGGCAAGTCGCAACGCTGTTTCGAGACTGTCGGTCAGTCGCCGCTGTATGCCAGCCTTTCGAACAAGTCGATCAACCACAATCTCAATAGTGTGGTTTTCGTATCGTCCAAGTTTTTGATCGGACTTCAGAAACTCCGCAATCTCAACTACTTCGCCGTCAATGCGAGCGCGCGAGAATCCTTGAGAGGACAAATCAGCCAGCAGAGACTCGTACTCGCCCTTACGTCCGCGAATTACCGGTGCAAGTACTTGGAACCGAGTTCCTTCAGGCAAGTCAAGAATCCGGTCAACAATCTGCTGAGGAGTTTGTTGCTGCAATTTCGTACCGTCATTCGCGCAATGCTGCACACCAATTCGCGCCCATAACAAACGCAAATAGTCATACACTTCGGTAATCGTTCCCACCGTGGAACGCGGGTTACGTGATCCAGACTTTTGATCAATTGATATTGCAGGCGACAATCCTTCAATAATGTCGACATCTGGTTTGTCCATTTGTCCAAGAAACTGCCGGGCGTAAGAACTCAAACTTTCGACATAGCGTCTCTGACCTTCGGCGTAAATCGTGTCGAATGCCAAACTAGATTTTCCGGAGCCTGACAAACCCGTGAAAACAACGAGTTGATCGCGCGGTAGATCAACGCTCACATTCTTGAGGTTGTGTTCGCGTGCGCCGCGAACAGAAATATGGCCGGCATTGAGCACTCCAGCTTTCGGCTTTGTTGACGACTTTGCCGACTTTGCCGACCTTTTGCTCGCAGACTTAGTAATTGTTGGCTTCTGAGATGTAGACATCAGAAAGCAGACTACAAGTCAATTACTTTGCGTCGCGCAATTCGCGCTTCAATTCTTTTACTTCATCACGCAAACGGGCAGCGTACTCAAAACGCATTTCAGAGGCCGCCAGCGCCATTTCCTCTTCCAGTGTCAAAATGAGCGCTTCCAGTTCTTGCTGAGGCAAAGATTTCAGTTCGTTGAGAACCTTGTCACGCTCCATATTCTTGCGGTCTCCGAGCTTGGGCACCTTGTTCGCTTCATTGGGACGCAGAATTGACAAAATATCCCCGACTGCCTTACGAATTGTTTGTGGATCAATCCCGTGCTCGAGGTTGTACGCGATCTGCTTCTCTCGCCGCCTACTTGTCTCGCCTATTGCCTTATCCATGGCGGCAGTTCGATTGTCGGCATACATCACTACCTGCCCATTTATGTTTCGCGCTGCGCGTCCAATCATCTGGATCAACGAAGTTTGGCTACGTAGAAAGCCGGCCTTGTCGGCATCCAAAATTGCGACGAGCGAAACTTCGGGCAAGTCGAGACCTTCTCGCAACAAATTAATACCAACGAGAACGTCGAATTCGCCCAAACGTAATGCTCGCAAAATCTCAATTCGTTGTACGGTGTCAATGTTTGAGTGCAAGTAACGAACTTTGAGGCCCTGCTCAATCAAATACTCGCTCAAGTCTTCTGCCATCTTCTTCGTCAAGGTTGTGATCAACACCCGATCGCCGTTCGCGACCCTTCCATTCACCATCTCAATGATGTCGTCAATCTGTCCCTTGGTTGGACGCACAATTACTTCAGGGTCGATCAATCCAGTAGGTCGCACAATCTGCTCAACTACTTGGCTGCTGAGACCCAATTCGAAAGGCGCAGGAGTTGCAGAGAGAAACACGCATTGATTGATTCGCTCCATCGTCTCTTCGAACCGAAGCGGCCGGTTGTCGGCTGCGGATGGCAGACGGAAACCATGCTCAATCAATGTCGCTTTTCTATTTTGATCACCTGCGTATTGTCCATGCAGCTGGGGAATCGAAACGTGGCTTTCATCCATCACCATCAAAAAATCATCCGGAAAGTAGTCAAGCAACGTGAAAGGTGGCTGACCGTGCACCCGTCCGTCAATGTGCATTGAATAATTCTCAATACCGTTGCAGTACCCAACTTCAGCCATCATCTCGAGGTCATATTGAGTGCGTTGTCTCAGGCGCTGCGCCTCCAACAACTTTCCTTCGGTTTCAAACTGCTTCAGACGCGGCTGCAATTCTGCTTCGATCTGCAGCATTGCTCGTTGCATGCGCTCGTTGCCAGCGACATAATGCGTCGCAGGGAAAACCATTGTTTGAGTGAGATCCTGCAAAGTCTCACCAGTTACAGGATCGACAATTGTTATGCGCTCGACTGTGTCTCCAAACATTTCAAAACGAGTAACAGTCTCGTCATAGGCTGGATGAACTTCGATGGTGTCTCCCCGCACGCGAAAATTGCCACGACCCAGTGTTAAGTCATTGCGGTCATATTGCAAATCGACAAGACGTTTCAAAATACTGCGTTGGTCATAATCAACGCCTACATGCAACTCGAGCAGGTTGCCACGATATTCATCCGGATCACCCATGCCATAAATACAACTCACCGATGCAACCACGATTGTGTCTCTTCGAGTCAACAGCGCGGCCGTTGCAGAGTGACGAAGACGATCGATCTCGTCATTGATTGCAGAGTCCTTTTCAATGAACGTGTCGCTCGAAGGAATATATGCCTCCGGTTGGTAATAGTCGTAGTAGCTAACGAAATATTCAACCCGGTTCTTCGGAAAGAACTCTTTCATCTCCTGCGCCAACTGCGCTGCAAGACTTTTGTTTGGGGCCAAGATCAACGTTGGTCTCTGCACCGCTTCGATTGTCCACGCCATCGTTGCCGATTTGCCTGAACCCGTGATGCCAAGCAACGTTTGAAATCGATCGCCGCGATTGATGCCTTTTGCTAGCGCTGCGATCGCGGCCGGTTGATCGCCCGCTGGCTGAAACTCGGATACAACTTCAAACCTCACTGCGGCGACATCCTCAACCCCACCGTCTTTCTTGGTCACGCGGTCTCCCCGGCATCTGCTCCAGCATCCGGCAAAGTTGCGATCCAACTCCAAGCTTGTTCAATTTGCTGCACCAAATCTTCTTTCGAACCAGAGTTATCCAGCACTCGGTCAGCAATTGCCAATCGGTCAGCTCGAGACGCTTGCTTATCAATCCGCGCTTGCACTTCGCTTGCCTTCATTCCGCGATCTCGCACAACACGCTCTATTGCAATTTCAGGATCAACATCAACAACAATCACACCAGACAAACCTTTACGTGGCGACTCTGCCAGAAGCGGAAAGTCAAGAATTGCAATCGCATCGGTGTCTCGGATTTCGTTTATTAGCCGTAACATTTCAACGCCAATTGCCGGGTGCACGATCTTGTTGAGATCTGCAAGCGCTACCGCGTCAGCAAATACGATTGACGCAATTTTGGCGCGATCCAGTTCACCGTCAGCAGCAATCACATCTCCAAAGCGTTCGACCATCGCTGCGAAAACGGCAGTCCCGGAACGTTGCAATGCGCGCGCAATGGCATCACCATCGATAATGATTGCGCCACGGTCGGCCAACAATTGTGAAACTGTTGACTTACCAGAGCCAATGCCACCGGTAAGACCAACAAGAATCATGAACTACACGCTGTCAGGTGTGGAGCCAAAGTTGTGGCACCACTTCAGATCAAACGGCTGGAGTCTCACCTGCAGGGGCTTCTTCGGCCGGTGCAGCTGGCTCTGTTGCTGTTGCATCCGCAGCAGGTGCACTTGCGTCGAAGTATTCCGACCATGCAGCTTCGCGAGTTGAGTCATCGCCGCCGACCCAGTTTCCTTGGTCGTCGACTTGGAACTGACCGCGATACTCTTCGGCCAACTCGCCACCTTCTGCAGCCTGCTTAATCGAAAGGCTGATTCGTCGGCGAGCAAGATCGAGATCGATGATCTTGACCCACAACTCTTCACCTGGAGTAACGACCTGCTCTGGCGCCTCAACATGGTGTGTTGACATTTCCGAGATGTGCACAAGTCCTTCAATTCCATCGCCAACTTGCACGAAGCCACCAAATGGAACGAGTTTTGTCACGCGACCATAAACGAGTTGGCCAACCTGGTGACCGCCGGCAAATTCTTGCCATGGATCTTGTTGCGTGGCCTTGAGCGAAAGACTGATGCGCTCGCGGTCCATATCGACTTCAAGAACCTTGACAGTGACTTCGTCACCAATCGTGACGACTGCACTTGGATTGTCAACATGCTTCCATGACAATTCGGAAACGTGAATGAGTCCGTCCATGCCACCCAAGTCGACGAATGCACCGAATGCAACGACACTCGAGATGCGACCCTTGCGGATCTCGCCCACTTTGAGGTTGCCCAAGAAGTCGTCGCGCTCGCCGCGTTGGTTTGCTTCGAGCAATGTACGACGCGACAGCACCACGTTGTTACGTGTGCGATCCAATTCGAGGATTTTTGCAGTGATGCGCTGACCGATGTACGGAGCGAGATCACGAACACGACGCATCTCAACAAGAGATGCTGGCAAGAAGCCGCGCAAACCAATGTCGACAATAAGTCCACCCTTAACAACTTCGATGACCAAACCTTCAACAGTTCCGTCAACTTCTTTAACCTTCTCGATGTCTCCCCATGCTCGCTCGTACTGAGCACGCTTCTTCGACAACAACAAACGACCTTCTTTGTCCTCAAGTGTGATGACGAGAGTTTCAATCTTCTCGCCCAACTTGACGATGGTGTTTGGATCTACGTCTGCGCGCATTGAGAGCTCGCGACCGAGAATGACACCTTCTGTTTTGTAACCGATTTCAACGAGAACCTCATCGCGCGTAATTCGCACAACGGTCCCTGTGACGAGTTGACCATCTTTTAGTTCGACAAGCGTGCCGTTGATTGCATCGGCAAACGACTGGGTGAGATCGCGCTCAGTGACTTGGCGCGGTGTGTAATTACCTTCTGCGTCGAAGGTTCCCATTGGAGGGCTTTGCATTAATTGAAGATCAGACATGATTACGAACTTTCGGTGGATGGGATCGGTTGCACCTATTGCTAAGTGGCCCTACCTGCGGTAAGGCACGATCACGCTACCAGTCAGATTCAGCCGATTAACCCTTGGCACTGGCCCAAGACTTACCCCAGGCACTATGCACCTCAAGCGGAACCTTGAGACTTGCTGCCTGCTTCATCTGGGTAAGAACGATCTCTTCGACCACTTGTTTCTCACTCGCAATGGCTTCAATGATCACCTCATCGTGAACCTGCAATATGACACGGCTCTCCAAATTGGCTTCCTCAAACGCATCGCTGATGCGCACTAATGCAATTTTGAAGATGTCTGCGGCAAGACCCTGGATACCCGCATTCATTGCCTGGCGCTCACCCGCTTGGCGAATCCGAAAATTACTACTGTTGAGCTCGGGTATTGGTCTTCTGCGTCCAAACAATGTTTCGGTGTATCCACGTTTTCTTGCCTGCTCAACAGTGTCATCCATGTACTGCTTCACATTTGGAAACGCGACAAAGTACGCATCGAGAATCCCAGAGGCTTCCCCAACTCCAACACTGAGGCGCTGGCTCAGACCGTAAGCCTCCATTCCATAGGCAAGTCCGTACGACACCATTTTCGATTGAGAACGTTGTTCACTCGAAACATCAGATTCTTTAACTTTGAATAAACGCGAAGCTGTTGCGCTGTGCACATCGATACCGCGTGTGAACGCGTCAATTAAACCAGGATCATCTGCGAGATGAGCGATGCAACGAAGTTCGATTTGGTTGTAGTCGGCTACTAAAAACTCTCGGCCCTTCGAAGGAATGAACGCGGTTCGAAACACTTTTCCTTCGTCCGAGCGAACGGGAATGTTGTGCAAATTTGGTTGATCACTCGACAGACGGCCAGTGCGGGCAACAGTCTGATTAAAGGTCGCGTGGATTCGACCATCGGCACCAACAGAGTCAAGTAGACCCTGACCATAGGTTGAACGCAACTTTTCAAATTCTCGATACTCCAAAAGCGGATCAATAAATTCGGGCCACTGATCACGGATCTTTTCAAGGGTTGCTGCATCAGTACTGAATCCGGTCTTTGTCTTTTTGCCCGGAGCAAGCTTCTTCTCCTCGAACAAAATTTCACGTAACTGCGTCGGTGAATTGATGTTGAATGTTCTGCCAGCAAGATCATGAAGAATTGTCGTCAAGCGCGCAACATGAGACTTTAAGTTTTCATTGATGGCTGACAACTGCTTCACGTCAACAGCTATGCCATCTAACTCCATTCGCGCCAAAACACGGACTAGTGGCATTTCCACATCGGTGAAGAGTTTGGTTGTTCCCTGTACATCCAAAGCCTGAAGAATCGGTTCCGCGAGCAAGCAAACCGCTAAGGCCTCATCGCAAACGCGTTGGGAATTATCTGTATTGTTCGAACCAAAATCAAGCTGTCCAGATTCCTCCGCAACGCCAACCTCAAGCGAGAAATTGGTGTATCTCCCCAGCACCTCTTGTATCTCGAATTTATTGTCACTGGGATCGAGCAAATATGCAGCAATCGTTGTATCGAGCATGAGTGAGCGCAAATCAACACCGTGCTCCAATAGCCATCTCAGCAATGGCTTTGCATGATGAGTACGAATCTTTGTAAGCGCCTTTATGCCTTCGAGCACCAACTTGTCTTGAAGTACGTCAACGCCAAACCATGCGACTGCCGAGGTGCTTACATCGACAACGATCGCGATGCCTTCTAACGCACTACGTCCTGGTTCACCGGCCCAGCCAACTCCAATATCCGCAGCATCAAGTTTGGCGATCTTGACAAGCGCTGCAACCGCCGATTTAACGTCTTCGCTGCGTTCAATTTTTGCAAAGATCCGAGCATTGCTGTCGACATCTTCTTCGCTCTCAACTATCACACTGCTTCCAGATTTTGTAGTTGCCACCTGATTATCGCCAAAGACAGTCTTGGCACGGGCATACATCGACTTAAATTCGAGTGTCTCGAACATTGTCTTCAGCTCGCTCATTCGCGGCCGTGGAGTTGTTTGAGTGATGTCGATCGTCACAGGAGCGTCCCTGCGAAGAATCATCAGTTGCGCATTGCGTAAAACACGATCGCGACTATCGAGTAGACCTTGTCGGAGTTTCGGTGTCTGTTCGTCGGCAGCATCAAACACAGAAACAATGTCCTGATACTTCGTCATCAACTTTGCAGCCGTCTTCTCTCCAACTCCCGGCACTCCGTCGAGATTGTCGCTTGGATCACCCCGCAGCGCCGCATATTGCGAATACTGCGCAGGTGTCACGCCAGTGCGCTCAACTATTCCAGCTTCGTCATACAGCGCGTAGTCGCTCACGCCTCGCTTGTTGTACAGCACTCGAATGTGCGGGTCGCGAACCAACTGATACGTGTCTCTATCCCCCGTCACGATCAGTAAATCCTCACCTGCCTGCTCCGCTTTTTCCGCAATAGTGGCAATGAGGTCGTCACCTTCGAACCCAGCAGCATCTATCGCAGCGATGCCCATTACCTCAAGCATTTCTTTAATAATGTCCATTTGCTGATACAAAATGTCTGGCTGCGCTTCGCGTTGTGCTTTGTACTCTGGCGCAGCTTCGTGCCGAAAGGTTTTCTCCTTACGATCAAAAACCACAATGACGCCATCTGGTTTGTGATCCTTCATCAGCGTCAACAACATTGAACAAAATCCGTAAACAGAATTTGTTACTTGTCCACTCGCTGTCGTCATATCGGTGGGCAGTGCAAAAAACGCACGGTACGCAAGCGAGTTCCCATCGAGGACCATTAACTGCATAAAAAACCCGCCTGGCTCATGCCACGACGATAACCGACAACTACGGAGTGATCTGTCCGCTCAGTATCTGGTTTGCCACGTCCACCATTTTGGCTCGCGTAGACATCGCATTTTTTTGAATGAAATCAAAGGCAGATTGCTCAGTCATTGAATATTTGTCTATCAACAATCCCTTTGCGCGATCCAACAGCTTGCGCAACTCGAGTTGTTCGCCGAGTGCATCACGTTCCCCACTCAATGTCAACATTTCGCGAAAGCGACCGATCGCCAATTCGATTGCCGGAACGAGGTCTGTCTTTTGAAAGGGTTTAACCAAATACGCGAGCGCCCCAGCATCGCGCGCTTGCTCTATTACTTCTCGTTGACTAAACGCGGTAAGCATGACCACTGGACAGAGTTTTTCTGCGCTCACTACTCGAGCTGCATCTAGGCCGTCGAGACCTGGCATCTTGATATCGAATATTGCAACATCAGGACGATGTTGTCGAACTAATTCAATTGCGTCGTCTCCACGGCCAGTATCGGCAACAACTATGTAGCCCTCTTCTTCCAATGTCTCGCGAAGATCAAGACGAATAATTGCCTCGTCTTCCGCAATAACAATTCTGGTGCTTGGCTGAGTGGTGCTCATGGTTGAGTCGCTTAGTGACCGAGCTTGTCGAGTAAATCATCTTGGCGCATTTCCAATTCGGCAATTGCTTCACGCAAATAATCGCGATGCTTCGTCATGGCCTGCATGTGACGCATCGCTTCGCGCGATTCAGCATCGGCAAGTGGGGTTTCAGAAACGAGAGCACGAATCTCTAGATCATGCACCTCTTCTGAAAAATGCTGGACCTGCTCCTCTACAACGCTCAGCTCATTGCGCAACGACACGAGCGATTCGGTGCCGCGGCGTAAGCGCCGCTCGGTGAGCCGGCTGTTGATGCCTCTATTTGCCACGTCGATGAGTGTAGGAGTGTCCATGAATTTGGTGCCCGAGGTGGGAGTCGAACCCACACGCCCTTTCAGACAACGGATTTTGAGTCCGTCGCGTCTGCCATTCCGCCACTCGGGCCCGAGTGAAGTGTTTAATTAATTGGCTTACTGCGAGGGAACATCGTACCTACCCGCGACAAGTTCTACGCTGTAGATATAGCAAGGCCGTAATCACAGGGTCCGAAACAGTCCCAGTCACCGAAACAGCCAAACACAAAGCAAATAAACGGGGTTCAGTACTCAATGCTCGCTTTCACATTTCCAGGTCAAGGTTCACAGCGCACCGGTATGGGCGCAGCCTGGGTCGACCACGAAAGTTGGGAGTTGGTTGGCGAGGCGTCCGAAGTGGTCGGTCGTGATGTCTCCAACCTTCTGCTCCACGCCGACGCCGACGAACTCAAAGACACCCGCAATGCACAGCTGACAACATTTGTCATGTCGCTCATGGTGCTAGATGCGGTAGAGCGCCTCGGAATCGAACCGAGTTTTTGCGCAGGTCACAGCCTCGGTGAATATACGGCGCTAGTTGCGACCGGTGCACTGCGGTTTGACGACGGTTTACGACTGGTTGCTGAACGATCGTCGGCCATGCACGAAGCAGGACTTGCTCAACCAGGAACGATGGCTGCAGTACTTGGTCTTGACGACGAACAAGTTGAGGTTGCATGTCGCTTGGCTGACGCCGATGTGTGGGTTGCCAATTTCAATGCACCTGGCCAAGTTGTTATCGCTGGATCACTTGAAGGTGTAGCAAAGGCATCCGAGCAAGCTAAGGCTCTTGGAGCAAAACGGGTGATGTCACTTCCTGTGTCGGGCGCATTTCATACTCCTTATATGTCGAGTGCGCGCGACAGACTTCGCGATGCCATCGCATCTGCTCGCCCTCGCGATACGGAAGTTCCAGTTATTTCAAATGTTGATGCACTTGCCCATGACCACGGTTCCGAATGGGCTTCATTGCTGTCTGCTCAGTTGTCGTCGCCTGTGCGTTGGAAGCATTGCCTACTTGCCTTAGGCGATCTCGGTGTGCGCGGCTTTATCGAACTCGGACCTGGTGGCGTTCTTACCGGAATGGCAAAGCGAACTCTCAATAACGCCAAAACCATCAGTGTTGCAACACCAGATGATCTTGATGCGCTCATTGAATGGATGAATGTATTTTCTTCCACATCAGTACCACTTGCGTCTCCCACGCACGAGGGAGAGCATCTCTTTGCAATCGAACGTCTCGTCGTAAGCCCAGCCGCAGGGGTGTTTGCAAAGAAAATGTCTGTCGAGAACAACTCACGAATAGATGTTGGTCATGTACTCGGTCATGTCGGCGATACCGAAGTTCGATCGCCGTTTGCGGGCATTCTGCAAAACTTCATAGCCGTCGACGGCGAACGACTGACTGCTCATCAGCCAATTGCCTGGCTGAGATCGCATTAGAGTTATCAGCAATGCCACAAATTCCTTCTGGCGCTCGCGGCGCAGTCATCACAGGTTGGGGTCGTGCCCTTCCAGACAAAATTGTCACCAACGAAGATCTTTCAAAGACTCTTGATACCAATGACGCTTGGATTCGTGAACGTACTGGCATCCATCAGCGTCACATTGGCGGGACCACCGCGGGGCTCTCAGTGCAAAGCGCACGGTTGGCGATGCAGATGGCAAATGTTGACCCACTCGAAATTGACGCGCTTGTTTTAGCAACCACCACTCCTGACCGAGCAGTGCCGGGCACATCGGCAAACGTGCAGAATCAACTTGGACTCAAGTGCGGTGCCTACGACATCAATGCTGCATGTTCGGGATTTGTGTATGCACTAGTAAATGCTCATGGACTCATTGCTATGGGCGC
>Ga0114980_10002414_pt1 | contig 13176 bp, 13 predicted proteins | sample S_140806_EF_Meta_FD_87018 | JGI IMG/M metagenome (GOLD analysis project Ga0114980, IMG submission 87018) | Freshwater microbial communities from Lake Simoncouche, Canada to study carbon cycling - S_140806_EF_MetaG | ecosystem: Environmental > Aquatic > Freshwater > Lake | place: Lake...
AGAGATTCTCGACTGTCCTGGCTGGAAAGTTGCATACTTAACAGAACTTGATCCGCCTGTTTTTAAGGGCTTAAACTTAGTTGGATACTCTCTTACAGCAGAGGCTATTTGCTTAAAAAAGAAATCTCATAAATCTCCGGATATCGAGTGTGATTGTGGTTTCTATTCTTTTAACAATTTGAGAGATGCTAAAAACGAGTTATATATGAGTAGAAATCTGATACTTTTATACACCGAAAATTACGGCGAGATTCACATGCATACAAAGGGCGCAAAAAGCCAAGAACAAGATGTAATAGAGATTTACATACCAAAAAACTGTAGCAGATATTTTTGCAAAAATAAAAGTCAGGGGTTAGCTAAGTTTAAAAAATACTGGGCCCCTAGTTGTGGTAATCACCCTGCACAGGGTTTTTACGCCAGTAAACAATTGGCAGATATCATGCTTGTAGATGTTTCACTACTCTCTGACTAATTGTTTAAATGCTTGAAAATAGATTTGATTCTTCACTCGAGCTTATTCCATGTTGCAAATTAGCTTTCAGAAGATTTACATTTATCATAAGTAAAACATTTTTCAGGACTCTTAAGGGGATTCCGTAAATCTGGTTATAACCTAGAGCATTCTCGTATATAGCTTTCAATGTTATGTCTGCGGAGATTGCCCCTTTAGATGCTTTTTGGTAATTTTCTGAATCTTGAGAGTATAAACTGGCAATTACCGCTTTAGCGCTATTATTGCGTTCCAAGAATTCTGATTTTATCATTAACTCTGTGTGCGTTTTAAAGTTAGCGATAAGCTCATTTACATACTCGGAAATTTCCTCGTTACTCATTTTGGGACCAGGGTTATTATCTTGAGCGTTCTCCATAAACTTTACCAAATCTTCCACATTAGATCGGATCATGGTGGTATCCAAATTTATACTTTGGTCTAGCATCCTAGAGATAAATAATATGTCTTCAAGCATTAATATATCATAATGATTTGAATTAATGAGTTCTTTTAAGCTCAGTAAAACCTCTACTTCAAACTGGAATATTTTGGCAATCTCTTCGTTATTCATGATATTATATTCTTTTATAGAGGATAGTACATATTTACCTATCTCTTTTTGTAACTTCAATTTAATTTTGTCATCTGGGGTTTCTTCATTTTCGTTTTGAAAACTTTTCTGAGGTAATACTTCGTTTTCAATCTTTAATATTGATTCAACATTAACGCAGCGGGAGAAGAATAACTCTTTTTTACTCTGGTCGAGGTTATGATACATATATGCATAGTTATCGTATAAGTATACTTCTGCCAAACTTTCATTATTTTCTGTCATTACGAATTCCTCTCTATCATTGAGCTTTTTTTCTCAAATAACGTTTCAGAAGCTTGGTAATAGGTTTAGGCTGAATAAAAGAATTATTACGAATTTTGACCTCAGCGTTCTCTGCGCTAGATTTTTTTAAGATATTTTCTTTAACTTTAGTTCTCACTTTTGTGATGCCTCTTGGGGTAGAGTTATTTTTTAATTCAGTTATTTCCGCATAATTTAAGGTTTCTTTATCAAGTAATTCCTTGGCAATTACCTCTAGGAGTTCTCTATTTTCGGTCAGAATCCCTAGAGCTTTATCTCTTGCATCATGTAAAAGTTCTTCGACAACTAAGTTGACTTCTTCCATCCCTCCGGCTCCCAGAACTTCATCTGAACGAACCATTAGACCAAGTCTAGTCATGCCGTACTGTGTAGCCATTGCTAAAGCGAGGTTAGTAGCTGCAGAGAGATCACCATGAGCCCCTTGTGAGTACTCACCATCTAGTAGAATTTCTTCTGCTGCTCTCCCACCAAGGGAGGTTACCATTCTGGCTAGCGCTTTTTCTCTAGTAAGGAAGGAATCGTCATTACCGCTCATCCAAGTAACTCCACCAGCAGCTCCTCTTGGAATAATTGAAACCGAGACCGGATCATCTGCAGCCTCCTGCATAAGAGCGCAGATCGTGTGCCCTGCTTCATGCCAAGCTGTTATCTCTCTATCATGCTGAGTTACTAGTGCAGAGGTCCTTGCTCGACCCATCATCACAGTTGCAATGGCTCTATCAAAGCAATCTTTATCTACCACTGTAAGATCATTTCTTGCTGCTTCCATGCAAGCTTCATTTACAAGTCTTGAAAGCTCAGCTCCTGACAAGCCAGGAGTTCTTCTAGCAATACCCATATAGTCAAGATCTGACGCAATAGGTCTGTTTTTGGAGTGAACTTTCAGAATTAACTCTCTTCCTAGCCGATCCGGAAGTGGTACGTGAACTTTTCTATCCAACCTTCCTGGTCTTGTGATTGCAGCATCAAGAACATCATCTCTATTGGTGGCAGCAATAACTATAATGTTACTTCCTACAAAGCCATCCATCTCATTAAGCAGGGCAATAAGAGTATTCTCTCTTTCAGGATCTGAGTGAGATCCAGCTCCAGCACGTTTTCTTGCCACTGCATCTATCTCATCGATAAAGACAATTGCGCTCCCAGCTTTTCTAGCCTGCGAGAAGAGATCTCTGACTCTGCGGGCGCCAACGCCAACGTACATTTCAGCAAAGTCGGAACCAGTAGCAGAGAAAAATGCAACCCCTGCTTCGCCGGCCACCGCTCTTGCAAGCATCGTCTTACCTGTACCAGGAGGTCCAACCAGTAAAGCACCACTAGGTGGCTTAGCTCCCACTCTTTCAAATCTTTCAGGAGCTTGTAGGAATTCTACAAGCTCTTTTAGCTCGCTAATAGCTTCCTCGCAACCTGCAACATCTTCAAACTTTGTACTAGGTACATCTAGTTTCTCCCCATTTTTTATAACCGAACTACCGTTGGTAACCGCGGTGGCATAATTATTGCGCATTCTTTTGCGACGTTGAGTTACCACCCATGCTACGAAAATGGCAAGACCTAGAAAAATGAAGATACCGCGAGAAGAGTTTTCGGAATACGTCTTTACGATTGGAGTATTACTATTTATGGGTTCGATCACTACAGGAAAAGTTAATAGTTGTGTTACGAAATTACTTTCGTAAGAAAGAGGATAGGAAACTATTATATTCTTAACTTTATCTATCTCTATTAGTGTTCGGCCATTACCGGCATCCACCCAAGCCACTGATTTTTTATCTTTTATCATATCAAAAGCTTGAGTTAGACCTACTGGAACTGCTTTGGCAATATTCTCCGTAGGTAAGAAACTACTTTGTCCGGTTCCATAAGAAGTAGAGTTTGATTGTGGCATCCCAGTAGGATACTCACCATAGGGATTAGCTCTCGTTGGATTAATTGGGACTGGTTTAGTGGCAGTTGTGACAGTTGTTGTTTTTGGTGTTTGAGGTGCATAGAAACCAATATATATAACTGGGATTACGACTACAAGCAACACTGTAAAAGTAAATTTTAATGGCTTACCGAAATTACGAAATGAATACTGATCCAATGATTTGAAGGCAGATTTAACTCTGCTTAATAACTTTTTCAAAATTGTCCTTCTCTCTATTTAATGACGGTGCTCAAAATCGAGGTAATGGCTTACAAATATTTACTGCTTTTTAAAGATAATAACGGTAGATTTTTTCCTTGTAGCAACTGCGGTCCCCGTTACTTCTTGACCAATTTTACTGGTGTTAAGTAAATTTTCTAGGGCTATTAACTTGAGCTCCAACTCAAATATTTTTAGTATACCAAGGAGATTAATACCTCTTGAGACAAGTTCGCTGATATAAAGTAGTTTGGCTATATCTTCTTCTGAGTATCTTCTCGAGCCTTTCAAAGTTCTCTCTGGAAGTATTAAACCGACTCTCTCATAATTACGGATTGTTTGGGGATGCATATTTGTTATTAATGCCGCCTCTGAGATCACAAATCTCCCCTTATGTCTTCCACTCATAACTTAGCCTCTCGGTAAAGCCTATCTCTGATTTCATCTTGCTTTAATTCCTTGGCTAGTTGTTCGGTAAGTTTTATACTCTCTTTACTCATTTTCTGCGGTGTCTGAGGTTGGAGTATTAGAATTAAGTCTCCTTGTTGCTTACCAGATTTTACTCCTTCTCCTCTAATCCTCAACTTATCACCATATTGAGAACCTGGTTTAATTTTTACTTTTACCTCACTCCCTGTTAAGGTAGGAACTTTTATCGTTGCTCCTAACATTACCTCAGTAATCGTTGTTGGTAAGGCAAGTACGAGATCCATACCACTCCTATGAAAGACTGGATGGTCAGCCACCAGTAGCGCAATATAGAGGTCTCCTGCTCTCTTTTTCCCAGGCTGACCTCTACCTGGTAATCTTATTTTGCTACCATTGTTGACCCCAGCAGGGATGTTAAGGGTTACTTTACTTTCGCTACCTTTACCTGTACCTAAGTCGACCGTGATTTGAGAGCCTAATACGGCATCGCGAAAAGTAATTTCTATAGAGCTCTGTAAATCTCTACCTATAGATCCATCATTACCTCCAAAACCAAATAAGGTCTGGAAAAGGTCATCAGGATTACCCGAGAAAATGTCCGAAAAATCTCCTCTACCTTGTGTGTTGTTAAACCTAGGTGAAGCTGAGCCGTATTTTAACTGATCGTCATAGGCGGAGCGCTTACTCTCGTCAGACAATACCTCGTAGGCATGAGATATAGCTTTAAATTTCTCTTCCGATTTTGCGTCCCCATTATTTTTGTCAGGATGCAATTCCACGGCTAGTTTGCGATATTGTTTTTTAATCTCAGCTGCTGAGGCGTCGTTTTTAACTCCTAAAATCTCGTAGAAGTTTTTTTCCTTACTACTCATTACCCTACCGGCACCTTTAGTACAACAACTGCAGGTCTAAGTACTTTATCTTGGTATAGGTACCCAACTTGAAATACTTTATCTATAGTGGGGTTGAGCACCTCATTTGATTCTTCTTGACCTATAGCATCATGTAACTTAGGGTCAAACAATTCACCGATTTCGCCGAAAGTAGAGAGTCCGGTAGCAAGTAATCTTGAAGAGAGCTTCTCTCCTACCTGTTGAAAACCTCCTTGGTACTCACCATGCAACTTTGCTAGAGATATGTCGTCCATAATCTCAACAAGAGATAATAGTGTATCTGCTACACCGTTCTGGTAAGATAGATCTTTATCTCTCTCTACTCTTTTACGGTAATTTGCATACTCAGCCATTACTCGCTTTAAGTCATCAGTAAGATCAACTACAGCGCTCTCGGCTTCAACAGAGATTGAGTCCGAAACCCCTGAATTTTCTTCTTCAGGGGTTTCGTCGATTACGTTTCTCAACTCTTTTAGTTCTCTTCTACTATTTCAGCATCTTGCACTGAATTATCGCCTTCAGCAGAGTTATTGCTCTCCTCATTTGCTGCTGCCTGGTTATTCTCCTCTACTTTGTTTTCGTAAAGTGCGGCACCGAGAGATTGACTTAAAGCAGTAACCTTTTCGGTATTCTCTTTAATCTCAGCATAGTTTGCTCCTGTAAGGGATTGCTCTAGAGCAGCTATCGCAACTAGGATTTCGCTAGAAAGATTTTTTGCTTTCTCTGTAGTGAAAGAGCTTTCGTTATCTGTAAGGAATTTCTTTGTTTGATATACCAGTGACTCTCCCTGATTTCGTGTATCTGCTTCTTCTTTTCGAGAGCGGTCGTCGTTAGCATGCTCTTCTGCATCCTTCATCATACGATCAATCTCATCTTTACTTAAAGCGGAGCCACCTGTGATAGTCATCTTCTGTTCTTTACCCGTACCTAGATCTTTAGCAGATACGTGAACAATTCCGTTTGCATCAATGTCAAAGGTTACCTCGATCTGTGGTACGCCTCTTGGTGCGGGTGGTAAACCGGTCAACTCAAACATACCAAGTTTCTTATTGTAGGCAGCCATTTCACGCTCGCCTTGGAAGACTTGAATTTGTACAGAAGGTTGCGAGTCATCTGCAGTAGTGAAAATCTCTGAACGCTTAGTAGGAATTGTTGTATTTCGCTCAATAAGCTTAGTCATGACTCCACCTTTAGTCTCAATACCTAGAGATAGAGGGGTCACGTCCAGCAGGAGCACATCCTTAACCTCTCCCTTTAGCACTCCCGCTTGAAGCGCAGCACCAATAGCTACAACTTCGTCCGGGTTAACTCCCTTATTAGGTTCTCTTCCTCCAGTTAGTTCTTTCACTAACTCTACTACTGCGGGCATGCGAGTTGAACCACCGACGAGGACCACATGGTGGATATCTCCGATTGGGATTCCCGCATCCTTTAGTACTGAGTTAAATGGAGTTTTGCATCGATTCAATAGATCTAAAGTCAGATTTTCAAATTGAGCTCTAGTGATATTCTCATCCATAAACAATGGGTTCTTATCTGCATCTACCGTGATGTATGGAAGGTTGATTGTAGTTTGAGCGGAAGATGATAGTTCAATCTTAGCCTTTTCAGCCGCTTCTCTGACACGCTGCATAGCCATCTTGTCTTTAGTGAGATCGATGCCATTCTTAGCTGCAAAATCTTTTACAAGATAGTCAACTAAAACCTGATCCCAGTCATCTCCCCCAAGATTATTGTCGCCATTTGTAGCTTTAACCTCAACGACTCCTTCTCCAATCTCTAGTAGTGAGACGTCAAATGTTCCGCCACCTAGGTCGAAAACTAGAATTCTCTGTTCCTCTTTGCCCTTATCTAATCCGTAGGCTAAGGCAGCGGCGGTAGGTTCGTTCACAATTCTCATCACGTTTAAGCCAGCGATTTCGCCCGCTTCCTTTGTTGCTTGTCGCTGAGAATCACTGAAGTATGCAGGAACCGTGATGACGGCATCGGTAATAGTTTCACCTAGATACGCCTCTGCATCGCGCTTTAACTTCATTAATATTCTTGCGCTTATTTCCTGCGATGTATAATCCTTGCCATCAATACTAATGCTCCAGTCAGTTCCCATATGGCGCTTAACGGAACGTATCGTTCTATCTACGTTTGTTACCGACTGGCGTTTAGCAACTTCACCAACTAAAACCTCTCCATTTTTCGCAAAAGCTACTATAGACGGAGTAGTTCTTGCCCCTTCAGCATTCGCTATAACTACGGCTTCCCCGCCTTCAAGTACCGAGACGCAACTGTTTGTAGTTCCTAAATCGATTCCAACTGCTCTTGACATATATTCCTTCTCTCACTATATTGAGTCCATCTGGCTCAACTTCTATTATATGTAACAACTCAATTATGTCAATATATTCCCAAAAAGCACGAGAATCCCTAACTTTCTTTCCCGATGCTCAATTACTGGCTTCACTCTTCCTTTCTCGCACAATTTATAACGAAACGAGATAAAGGAGATTTTAATGGCATTAACTGATAAGTTGGGAAAAAAGTCCAAAAATAAGGTTTTAGAGCTTTCAGAAATAGAGAGAATTAGGGAGGAACTGCTTGAGGCGGCCACCTCAGCTAGCGAACGTAGTGAGATAAACGAAATTTTTACCCGCTCCCTTAAGTGAAATAGCCTCTCCCTTAAGAAAGATGACCCTCTAGGTGAATGCTAGGTGACCTGGTAGAGGCACTGTTAGCCCTATGAACATGGAAAACAATGACTATAAAAATTATATCGCAGGCCAACTACACGATAGAACCCCTGGCCGTAAAATTGAAGAATTAGCCGAAATAGAGATATCAAGAGTTTTCGTAACTAGAAAAGTTGCACAGTACTATAATAAGAAACATAAAGTTGATGGTATAAAAGGAATCCAGGATACTATTCGAGCTTTAATCGAATTAGGTCACTATCTTGTCGAAGATGATGGGGTAGTTATTCTTTATGGCGAGGGTTACAGAGTTGTACTGAGTCCTGACAAAACAGCAGCGCTAAGTTATAAATGTATCCACCGAGAAAGAAGTCTGCCGGCTAAAAGATCTGGAGTAAAATCGAGATACCACAAAACAAGCGTCTCACCTAATGGTTTGGCCGATAGGCTCGATGATGAAGCTATCGACTTGATAGTTATTCCTAAACTAATCGCCCAAGAATTAGCTCTGCACTTGGGTCTAGACAATACTGAGGCTCGCGAAGAGATTAGAGATACTATAAGCGAGATTATGGACGAACTCGATGAGATTATCCAAGAAAGTAAAATTTCTTACTCAGCTAAGGATACCCCCGAGAAGACACTAATGATAACCAAAAATTATGGCTGGATGAGTAGTGGTTCCCACTTGATCTTAGGAGATGGCTGGCAGTTAACTCTGCGAGGAGATGGGTTAAGAGTTACTAATATTACTTATAATAAGTAACAAAGACTTACCTAGAAGAGTTAAGAACTAACTCTGCTGTTTTTATAGACTCAAGTACGGATTTAAATCCCAATTTTGACTTTGAACTGTACTCTCTACTTTTGGCAAGATCCAAGGCGAGCGTAATTGTGTCAGCTTTGTATTTTTTTAACTTAGAGAGGAATTCTCTCACCACAAACTCTTCAGTTGCTTTAAGTGGCGGGAGGTTTTTGTAGGCTTTTTTATATTCTCTTGCGAAAGAGTTGTTATCCTCGTACTTACCATCGAGTAAGAAATGGTTCAGTAGTATCATTTCCTTAGAGATACCTAGAAACAATCTATCAGCGATTTTAAATATCTCGTCTTTACTTACTTTAATGGGTGGACATCCTTCCAAAACCCTCTTCATATTAGCTGCCTCCGCTAAGCTATTACTGTTTAGATAAATCCTTACAGGGTTATAGGATTTCGCTAGCGGAAAATACTCTGGCCAGTACCTTCTGATCTGTGATGAGTCTACATTTGCTAATTTTGGAATTAAGAAAGTATGTACAACCTCTAAAGTTAATACTTCCAGTGAGAAGTAGTCCCTAAGTAAGTTATTATTTTGTTTTTCTTTAGTAGAGACAGCATATTTATAGCTAATCTCTCTATCCTGCCACCAAGCATTGAAGAAGTCTACCAAAATCCACCCATCGTTAAAACCGTGTTCCTCTAATAAATCCTGTGGATAAAGCTCTACTTCCTTGCTTTTTAACTCAGCCTGGTAAGGTGTCGCTTTCATAGCATGACTATCCTTAAAATTTTGCTTACGTTGTTTATTGATCAATTTCTATTTGTTAAATTGTTTATAAAGGGACATTACAATTAATGACAAAAAAAGCTCTTTCCACTGAGGACTCTTTATTGGAAGATATTGACCTCTACCATGAGTTTAATTCCGCCTTCAGGGGTAGTGGAGCGCTGGTTCTCACCTCTGAGCCTGTCGTGAGTGAACGCAAACTAGTCGAAGAGGCTTATTTAGCTAACAAGTTGTACAGTCCTACTTTCAAATACAACGATGAAGTAATGCTTACGCATGAACTCTTACTAGCTCTAACCTATAAGCTTGAGCAAAGTAGCTCCCTGCCTCACCTGTTGCTTGTTAATCACATTCAAGATTTAATTAAATATAACGACATCATGAGGCACCATGACTCCACTAATATCACCCTATATTCAAAAAATAAATTTGGCGAGGTAAGCCCTAAACTCCTAAAACGTGCAGAATTAATACTATCAGAGACCCCATTGTTATTAACCGAAAGCATCGATCAGGGAAATACTAAATCCTTAGATGCGGTTAAACTTAAAGAACTTCTACAAGCAGTTATTAAAGAGTTTTTCCCTAAGAACTGGGGGGTTGAAATACTTAATTCAATGCATGCAAGACTCTCTGTATCTCCCTCGAGATCTACCATTAACCTAAGAAGCAACCTTATGATCTCAGAGAATGAATTTTTTAGACTCGTAGTCCATGAAATTGGAGTTCACGCCCTCAGGGCAAATAACGGTTTCAAACAGCCTTCACCCCTTTGGTCAATAGGGATGGGTCCGGATCATTTAATGAGTGAAGAAGGTTTAGCAGTGTGGGTTGAGAATAAACTTGGCCTACTTGACAGTAATACTAAAATAAAATATGCGCTCAGAGTCATAGCTCTATCTCTAGCGCCTAACTCTGGGTTTGCTGAAATTTATCGACACTTGAGAAATTATGCTTCCCCAGAGGAAGCTTACGATATCACTAATCGAGTTAAGAGAGGTTTCCGTGACACTTCTCAACCGGGAGCTTATTTTAAAGATAAAGTCTACCTCGAGGGATTTTATCAAGTTGAGGATTATTTAACTAACGACCCCACAAAGATAGATACCTTACTGGCTGGTAAATTTTCACTCTCACAACTCGATTTGGATAATTTCCCCTATAGTGATATTGAACCTTGCAGTAACGCTCTAGTTAGAATAGAAAATATTCTTGAATACGCTAGAGAGTTAATCAACGGCTAACGATATATTTTAAAAGTATCTAACAAAAAAAATAGTGGTACGGTTTCCCGTACCACTATAATTAGATTATCTTAGCAGCTGCAACTAGCTCTTCAAAGGAAGAGTGCCAGTCTTTTGCAAGTCCTTTTATAACTTCTAGCATTTTTGGGGTTATATCAGGAAGAGCGTTTGCTCTGAATGTATAACAATCATCAAAATATTGCTCATCGTTATCCATGCAGTAGCAAGTGCCGTTCTCGATCCCATTCATATCAGCATGCGATTGCGGGATATCCCACTCTTTAATTACAGAAATTTCACCGTTCAATAAATTTGTTTCAGCTCCCCATCCTTGTTCCTCTCGGAAGTGAAAGTTAATAGGTACCGTCGGAAATTTCTCTGATAGTTTTTGTACTACAATCATAGGAGGAGACCATGCAGAACTAAAGGAATAGTTTAGTTTCCCATCTTCTCCAACGTTAAGGTAAGAATCATTAGCATCCCATTTGGTCCCCCAATTTGAGATATTCCAATCATACCAATTTTTTTCTTCTTCATTTGGTCTTTCAATTACCTTATTAAAAGAAAAAACACTCTCTTTATCTTCCAAGAAATTTTTTACTTTCTCAGCTTCGTCTTTATCTTTAACGTTTATGGAAACGTTATTGTAAACCCAATTTGGCATATGTTTCCTTCTGTTATAGGGGTGTATTTTATATACTATTGCTGCTCATTTGGTCAATAGGGGAAATTATTTTATATTACTGACTAAAATAACTCTTTCTGGTATAGTATTAGAATGAGCGCTTTCGAAACATTAAAAATATTATTTAAAGGATTCCCCAATAAGCATGCTGCGAATAACCTTCAAGATGAGGGTTTTATATCTCAGTGCCAAGGATGGAAAATAGCCAGTATAATTGATCCCTTAGAGGGGGTATTCAAGGGTTTCGCTTACGGTTCATATTCGCTAAGCGACAGAGCTAAGTGCCATTACGATAAGCATTCCTCTCCTGTTGAGAACTGCGGTTGTGGATTTTACTCCTTTAAGAATAAAAAAGACGCGATTAAAATTTTAAACCGTAGAGAAGGTTTTATGCTACTTAAGGTTGAGCATTTTGGGAAAATTATAGAGCATAAGCTAGGCTTCAGATCTGAGGAACAGGATGTTGTAGCTTTAGAAATTCCAAATGTTTGCTCTAACCTCTGGTGTAAAACTAAGCCAGTCGGGCTGAGTCTCATCAGAAAGACGTGGCAGTCAGTCTGCGTGAAACACCGCAAAAATGATTTTGTTAATTACCAAATGCTCAAAGAAAATCTCTCTATCCCTGTTACCTTTTAAAGATTACCCTGAGATATGAACTTTTTAGAGCGCCTCCCATATTTGGTAATATCTTTTTGATATTTCTTCTGGTGTAGATAATTCAATCTTACCCTGAAACTCACAAGCAAGTGTTTCGAGTAATACTTTCTTTGCTTGAGCTAAGTCAAAAGGAAATAACTTTACCATTCCGTTAGTAAGTTCTTTGTGGACTCCTATATCTGATGCAACAACTTTTGTTCCCAAACTTAGGGCCTCAAATATGGGTAGGTTCACTCCTTCGTAAAAAGACGCAGATATTAAAACCAATGCATTCTGATATAGCCATATCAATTCTTGGTCACTACATCTACCGGCAAACAAAGTACCAGCAGGAAAATCACTGCACTGTAAGTTAGAGAATCCTCCTGCAAGTACTGGGGTTAAACCACAACTAAGAGCGAGCTTTGCTGCAAAAATCGGGTTTTTTCTCTTCTCAATGCTACCAACAATTATTGCATAATTTCCTGATAGATTTTCTTCTAAACCGCTGGATCCTTTAAATTCTTTCATTTCTTTCGCTTCGCCTAAGAGTGGCTTAATAGGTGGCATGATAATTTCAATTTTTTTACTAGGGACTCCAAGTTTAACTAACTCATCAGCTACGAATTTTGTCGATGTAATAAAGGCATCAGTCTTACTTAAAGATTGTTTAGCAAGGGTATTCCAAATTATAGAGCCCGATCTTGCGTACTCACTATGCCCTCCTAGGATAATGTCGTCATGAATAGTCCAACTTTTCTTGAAATCCCCCTCTGGCGGTGGTAGCATCCCGCTGTGAAAGATATCGCCTTCCGTCAACCCTTCTTTGGCGCCTTTGTAATGCCACAAAAGTTGCTTGGCTATATACTCTATTCTTCCCGAGGTATTATTCTTAAATCTAGGAAACGAAATATCCAAATTTTCTTCAGGATTATCTATGATTATCTGCTCAAGAGTTAAAGCAAATCTCTCCCATCCTGTAATTTTCTCTCTACAGGTGGGAGTCATATCTACGAATACTTTTTTCTTAACCATAACTATAAATTGTTAGGAACTCTACTAATATGCCCCTAAGGTCTTCCTGCTTAGTATACCTTGCGGGCAATTTCGCGGCAGGGTACGCTACAAACTTTAATATCTTCTCCCTTAGCGCTTATGTAAGTTAAAGGAGTAGTGGAAAAATCAACTTTACAAATTATACATTTTGTCATACCAATTACTGTTGTATCTTTAAAGCTATAATCAACAAGTTTAGTAGATTTCTTGTTTAAAGTACCTATTTTTGCATAGTAGTATTAACAAAGGAGAAATATGAAAGATGACATCTGCGCAAGTTGCAAAAGTAATATCTCCACAAATCTTGCTGAGAGTAACTCGATATCCAATGATAGGTATATGTTCTGTTCGGAGAATTGCTTTCGTAACTGGGAAAGTAAAAGTTTTAAGGGGTAAAAATGTTTAACATTAAGCATAACATTCTACTTAACATACCTCTAACTGTTTTGACCCTATCAGGTGTCTTGCTAGGCCTAGACCAATTTTCCGGAAAACCTAGTTCTA
>Ga0114980_10002415_pt1 | contig 13176 bp, 14 predicted proteins | sample S_140806_EF_Meta_FD_87018 | JGI IMG/M metagenome (GOLD analysis project Ga0114980, IMG submission 87018) | Freshwater microbial communities from Lake Simoncouche, Canada to study carbon cycling - S_140806_EF_MetaG | ecosystem: Environmental > Aquatic > Freshwater > Lake | place: Lake...
CGGTGTAGTAAAATGAATGTTGTTTGTAAAAGAGTTCTCTATTTTTAGAGAACTCTTTTTTTATTTCTACTGCTTAGGTGATGCCTAAGCAATTCCTTTTTCGGAATAGATGAGCAGGTCTGTAGAACGAAAATGACTTCGAGTTAAAAAAATCATACATCCAATCATGCGCGAAAAACCCATTTACTTTTTTATTCTCGGATCCACAATACCATACAAAACATCCACAAAAATATTGATGATAATAAATAAAATGGCTGTAAATAAAACAGCACCCATCACCACAGGAAAGTCAAATTTATTCAACGCATCTACGGTGATTTTTCCAATGCCTTTCCAACCAAAAATATATTCTATAAAAAATGAACCTGCTAACAATTCGGCAAACCATCCTGAAATGGAAGTGATGACTGGGTTTAAGGCATTGCGCAATGCATGCTTCCATACGACCATTTGCTTGCTCAATCCTTTAGCGTAAGCCGTTCGAATAAAATCTTGATTTAATACATCCAACATGGAGCTTCGAGTAATTTGAACGATAATGGCCAAAGGGCGAATGCTTAACGTAAACACCGGCAATATCAAACTTTTTAAAATCAAATGGCGTTCACCATACGGACTATAATCCCACATCGGAGAAACAATGCTCAAACCTGTATAATCTTTCAAAAGAAAACCAAAGAAATAGGCAATCAGGATGCCGGCAAAAAATGAGGGTGCTGAAATACCCAATACACTTGTAAAAATAGCGGTGGTATCAACCCAAGTATTTTGTTTGAGTGCAGCAAGCGTGCCTAGCAATATGCCCAAAATGGTAGCGACTATAATCGATAAACAAGCCAATATAAATGTACCTGGAAATGCATCCACCAACATTGAACTGACTTCTTTTTTAGTTTGATAAGAACGACGTAAATAAGGAGTTTTCAACGCCAAAACATTCGAATCTCCCATATTCATGATAGAACGATAATGATATTTTTCTTGCTCCGAAATAGTGTGCACTGCAACAGGCGACAAATCATTTAAGTACAACAAAAATTGTGTAGGCAAAGGTTTGTCTAAATTCAATTCTTTTCGGGTATTGGCCAATGACTTGGCATCACTCCGTTGGCCCATGGTTAGTCGTGCAGGATCGGCAGGCAATAACACAAAAAATAATATAAACACAATCGTTACGACTCCAAAGAGTACGAAAAAACTATTGATTATTTTTTTAAGTAAGAATGAAAACAAAGTATATAATTAGATGAAAGATTTGAGATGAAGCACAGAGACTGTAATGATGCGTTTAGTAATAACAAGCGTCAAATTATTGAATATTTTCAGCTTCAATAACAGGTACATTTTCTGGCACTGATGGGAATAAGCCTTCCACATTGTCTTTTAAATCCAGCTTCAATTGTTCCCAACTTGGATAATTTGCATAACTCCATTTACCCATTACATTACCTCCTTTTAACAACATCAATCCAGGGCTTGTTCTCATAGCCGTTTTACAAACCGTTCCATCAATGGTCATGAAATCCATCTCTAAATGATGGGTCGCTTTGAATTGATTGCTTTCAATATCATTGGAGGCAGTTAATCCAATTACAGGCACATTTGCTTTTTTACATGCTGCAATTAAATTTTGCAATGCAGCCATATTGCTGGTATTGGCTTCGTTTACATCTTTTACAAACAATAAAAATACATTGCCTTTATACCCTAAAATTGTTTGTGTAAAATCGACTCCGTCATACGAATTAATAGCGAAATCATGAATAGCAGGTTCGTTTTTAGCTGGAGATACTTCAATGGTTTTATTGTCAACAAATTTCCAAGTAGAATCTTGCCAAGGGAAATTTTCGGTTGTAAACTCTTTTTTCACCCCATCTTTTTCATAGATCAAAACAGATTTAAATACCGCTGCCACATACTCTTTTCCTGGAGTCATTTCTTTTAATAAATTATTGCCCACTCTGTAAGCCAAACAATCTTTAAAAGGCAAATGTTTTAACGCATAAAACTGCATCCATAAAGATAAAATAAGAGAAATGATCATCACAGCCGATGCCACTTTATTATTAAAAGCTTGGGCTACTCTTTTTCTAAAGGTTAATAATATGGCAATCAAAACAAGCAAAATCAAGTCTTTCATAAATGATTCATTGGCTTGCAACTTAATACAATCACCAAAACAACCACACTCTTTAATGTTTCCACTAAACAATGCATAACCGGTTAAAAATGTAAAGAAAACAGTCAATAAAAATATTAAATAAGAAAACAACTTAAAACGGTAGCCAATAATTAAGGCCACCCCAGCTAATATTTCAAAAGTGATCATAGCGATCGAAGTAGCTAATGAATATTCATTCAACCATTTCATGAATGAAGGAAGATAGCCTTCTCGGGCAAACACTTCATAAAATTCACCCATTTTGTAGGCTAATCCATTGGGGTCATTTGCTTTTATTAAGCCCGAAAAAATAAATAATGCGCCAACTAAAACTCGAATGATTGTCAACGTAATGTTTAAAGGTTTATTCTCTTGCATATAATTCTATTTTACTTAACAAATATAGCCTCTGGACTTTCAAAAAGAAAGAAACTATGAATAATTTAAGTTTTATTAGTAAAATAGGAAAACGAACTGGAGATAAAATCAACGCAGAATTAGTAGCTAGTTTTGGAAAATAATTTCTTTCTTTGCAGTGAAATGAAAAAAATTATTGTTGCCATTGACGGATTTTCATCCACTGGAAAAAGCACTTTGGCGAAGCAGCTAGCAAAGCGACTTGGTTATACATATATTGATAGTGGTGCCATGTATAGGGCTATTACCTTGTACTTTCTACGACATGAAATTGCCTTGACAGATAAAACACAAATTAGCAATGCCATTGAAAAAATCACCTTGCATTTCGAAAACAATGAGATCTGTTTAAATGAGGAGAATGTTGAAAAAGAAATTAGAAGTATGGAAATCTCTAATTTGGTGAGTGAAGTTTCTGCATTGGAAGCAGTAAGAACTTTTGCCGTAGCACAACAACAAAAAATTGGCAAGAAGAAAGGATTGGTTATGGATGGCAGGGATATTGGTACGACCGTTTTCCCCCATGCAGAATTGAAAATTTACCTGCATGCAGATGAAAAAACACGAACCCAACGTCGGTTTGATGAAATGAAAGTGAAAAATTCCTTGATTACCTTAGATGAAGTAAGAGACAATTTAAAACACAGAGATTTGATAGATTCTACCAGAGAAATTAGTCCGTTAAAAAAAGCAGCAGACGCGATTGTGTTAGACAATTCTGAATTAACGATGGAAGAACAACTCGAAATTTCGTACAATTGGGTAATTGAACGAAAGCAATCAAATATAAAAGAATAAAAATTATTTTTTTATTTCTTCAATCATATGCTCTATTGTCTTGTCAGTTTGAAAATAGGATAAAATTTTTCGAATTACATTTTCAACCACTGCATCCGGACAAGACGCACCAGAAGTGATCAATATTTTGACTTTTTCTTTTTTAGGCAAATAATCAGTAGAAATGAGTTCCACGTGCTCATGAAAATTAAAATGATGAATGGTTAAATCATCGATCAAATTGTTTTCATTTTCGATGTAATACGTAGGTAGTTTCTCTTCACAAAGTTCTACTAAATGGGAAGTATTGGAGCTATTGTACCCCCCTACCACAATTGCCAAATCGGCTGATTCTTCTAACAATCCCCTAACCGCTCCTTGGTTATCATTGGTTGCATAGCATAGCGTATCTCTGGTATCAGCAAAACGTTCTTGGGTTTGAGCTGCTTCTAATTGATAATGATCGACGATGACTGATTTTAAATAATCTGCAATTTCTTGTGTATCGCTTGCCAACATAGTGGTTTGGTTTACTACACCAATTCGATCAAAATCAGTTTGAGGGTTAAACCCAGCAGAATATTGCCCTTCAAATTCTTCAAAAAACAAATTCAAGTCTACTTTCTTTTGAATGTATTTTTCTAGTTTTTTTGCTTCGCTTAAATCTTTAATAACTACAGAAGGCGCATTGTAACTACTGTGCGAAAATGTAGCCCTTGTTTCTTCATGTTTTGGTTTTCCATGTATAATGATCGTGTATCCTTTTTTGCCAATTTGCTCAGACCGGTTCCAAACTTTTTCAACAAAAGGACAAGTGGTATTGTATTGTAAAGGATTTATACCGATGCTTTTTAATTTTGCTTCGATTTCTAAAGTGGTTCCAAATGCAGGAATAATTACAATATCATCGCTGGTTAATTCACTCCAATCAATGATCATTTTTCCAACCGTATCCATGATAAAGCGAATGCCTTTGCTTTGCAAATCAGCATTTACTTGAGGATTGTGAATCATTTCACTCAGTAAAAAAATACGCTTGGATGGATTTTCTTCCACTGTTTTAAAGGCAATTTCAATGGCATTCTCTACCCCATAACAAAATCCAAAATGTCGAGCCAAAAAGATTTCTACTGCACCAAAATTTAATTGAGTAGGCGTAAAATCTTTTTTCAGTTTATCATCTAATTTTCTTTTTTCTTTTACAGCGCTGATTAATGGGCTTCTATAAAAAGATGGTATTTCGAAACTTTTCATGCGTATTATACTTTCATAGCAAATGTAGATAACTTAATGTTTATTAATTTCTAAAATTCATATTTCTACAAATAGATAAATTATATTTGTAATAATATATCCAATAATGACAAAATTTATCCTCTTGCTGATTACAAGCACTTTCCTACTGAGTAATCTTTCTGCACAAAATACAAATAAATGTGGTTCACATGAGATTTTAAAATCTATTGAACAAAAAAATCCAGGTTACTCAATAGAGTTAAATAAAATAGGAAATTCAAACACACTCAATAAAACAAGAGGCTCTATTATTTATATTCCAGTGGTGGTTCATGTAGTTTACAAAAATGCCACAGAAAATTTATCTGACAGTTACATTACCGCTCAAATAGACATATTAAACAAAACATATGCTCGTAAAAACGCAGACACTACCAATACGAGAAGCATATTTAATAACATCGTTGGACCGGTTGATGTGCAATTTGTTTTAGCCCAAATTAAAAGAGTTCCTACCACTGTACAAGGATTTACTTTTGATTTTGATCTTTTTTCAGGAGATAATTATGCCGATGATGTAAAAATTAGCAATAACGGAGGCAGTGATGCGGTATTGCCTACAAAAAATTTAAATATTTGGGTATGTGATATTACGTTACCTGCAGGACAGGCAGGTGAATTACTAGGCTATGCTTATCCCCCTCCAGGACTACCCAATTGGGGAGCAGGAAGTGCCTACTCTTCAGTTGCAGTAGATGGCGTAGTGATTGATTATATTGCATTTGGAGGTTTAAGCAAATTGCCACTGGGAGCGAGTACCTATGGATTAAAAGGAAAAACTTGTGTACATGAGGTTGGACATTATTTAGGATTGCGTCATATTTGGGGAGATGATGGAGGTGCTTGTCAGGGTGATGTAGGGTTTGAAGATGACGGTATAACAGACACACCTCATGCAGATAATGAATCAAACAGTGATTGCAATAAAACAAAAAATACTTGCAATCAAGGAACTGGGGACTTGCCAGATATGGTAGAAAATTATATGGATTATTCATCAGAAGGATGTCAAAATGCATTTACAAAAGGGCAATCTTCTTTTATGTATAATGTATTGACTAATATTAGAACGGGTATTCGAGTGCCTACAGGAATTGAAGAAAATACCTATTCTACATTCATCAATTTATTTCCGAATCCAACCTCTGAATCGCTGGTTGTAAACTTTTCAAATTTAGATTATACGAATGCAGTTATAGAGATTAAAGACATGACTGGGAAAACAATAAAAACAGCCTATGTGAATGAGAAAACAGCTATTTTTACAGTCGATGGATTATCTAAATTTCCGAATGGACTGTATATTGCATCTATTTCTATTAATAATTACAAAATCAATAAATCATTTTTAATCAATAAATAATGAAAACGACACTAATTATTCTTCTCATTACTATCCCATCCATTTTATTTTCTCAAAAGAAAATAACTTCATTAGAAGTGAAACGTACAGGTTGCAAAGGTACCTGCCCTGTTTATGAATACCAATTAAATTCATCTGGCATCATTATATATACTGGATTACGCTTTGTTGGCAATGTAGGAAAATATAAAATAAATGTTGGCCAAAAGAACATCAGTAAAATCTTTAAAAAATTAGAACGAAATGATTTTGAAAACGCAAAGGATATGTATGATTTAAAACAATCAGACATATCAATGTTGTTTTATAAAATCAACTTAAAATCTGGAGAAAAAAATATTGGCAGAGCCAACTTCGGACCGAAATATTTACAAGAAACATTCAATGATATTGATCAAATTGTAAAAAAATATACTTGGACTAAAATAAACGAATAACAAAATGGATATAGAAACTAAAATTCCAGTACGTTTTTCAGCTGGAGCAATTGCAGAAATCACTCGATTAAATTCAACTAAAACTTCCGAAAAACCCTATTTAAGAGTGGGTGTAAAAGGTGGCGGTTGCAGTGGAATGACCTATGTTTTAGAATATGATGTAAAAGAAGCAGCTGATGAAGAGTATGAGGTAGAAGGGATTCCTGTTGTATTAAATAAAGGACATGAAATGTATTTAGTTGGTATGGAAATAGAATTTGAAGGAGGTTTAAACTCTAGAGGTTTTACATTTAAAAACCCTAATGCATCAAGCACATGTGGCTGCGGCACTAGTTTTGCCGTATAAGTAAATTGATTCACTTAATAACATAAAAAATGTCCTGAAAATTCAGGACATTTTTTATGTATTTTATATTACGATATTATCTAAATATTCTTCTTGGGCATCTCGTTTTAAGAGAACGTAAAGGATTACCAAATGCATCAAAATAAATAGCAATGTTTATTCCTGCGAACCAATACCAATCGGTTTTCATATTATTTCCTCTTACAAATTTATCATTTGGGTAATTCCCATCCCAATTAGGCAATTCATCGGTTCTAAAAGATAAATCAACACTTTGCTTTCCTTTGTATTTAAATAATGTGTCCATGTTTACATAAGATTTACTTACATCATCTAAATAATCGGTAGCAGTATATCTGAAACCAATTTCTGTGCTAATTAATACTTTGTTTCCTATTAAAGTTTTTAATCCAAATCCTAATGGAAATCCTACATTAACCAAGCTATAAACTCGTCTGTCAGGGTATTGTCTTAATCCTTGACCTTCAGTACTTAATGGACGTAAATAAACTTTTTCATCATTGTTACCCATTGTATAGGGATTGTAATAAAAAAGGGCAATTCCTGCAAAAGCATATGGAGAGAATTTATATTCATCAAAATCTACAGGAATCATATTGGCTTCGATACCAGCTGAAGCTTCAAAAATATTGGTTTGAAAATTTAAATTTCTACGCTTAACAGCTGTAGATGCTGATAAACTGTCTGCTCCATATAAACTAGCATAAGTGGCGCCAAATCTAAAGCCTACACTCGGATGAGGAAAATATTTATAAGTTAACCCACCACACGCTCTATAACCACCTTCAGGAAATAACTTATCTTGCAAATCGCCATAATAACTAGACGTTCCTGCAAAAATACCGACTTCATGGTGTTTTTGAGCAGATACTACAATAGGTAAAAGTAAAATGAATAAAATTTTTCTTAACATACTTGTATATTGTGTTAATGTAAGTGTAATATTACGATATATTTTTTTAAAAACACAACAATAAATTCAAATATTCCAAAAAGGGAATTATGCCTTATTCAGATTCTTATAGCTCATTTTATTTTAATATAAAATTAAATGATTAAAAATTTTGACATCTTATAAGTTATAGTATATTTGTTTTACAATTTTCTCACTAAATTAAAATAAAAAGTGTCATACGATAACAACAACAACGAACGTAACAATGAAATTTTTTTCACACAACGCTTAAAAGCGGGAAAAAGAAGAACTTATTTTTTTGATGTTCGCTCCACGAAAGGAAACGATTATTTTATTACTTTAACAGAAAGTAAAAAAAGATTTGATGACAATGGTTATGAAAGACATAAAATTTATATTTACAAAGAAGATTTTAACAAGTTTCATAAAGCATTAGGCGAAGCAATCAATCATGTAAAAACAGAATTATTACCTGATTTTGATTTTGATGCTTTCAATCATGAATATCCTGAAGGGGAAGAAAATGAAAACTATGTTCCTTCATTTTCTCAAAATTCAGCTTCTGAGACAAGCCCTAGTTCTGAATCTGTTATCCCAAATAATTCGGATATCGAAGTAGATAAATGGTAATTATTTTATAATTATATTCTATCCTGATTAGATTTCTAATCAGGATTTTTTTTAGTGGTTTAGTAAACATACTTTTGCAACCTATTTCATCTTTTATAAGATAGAAAAAATAAATATTTAGAATGAAAAACATAAGAAACTTTTGCATTATTGCACATATTGATCATGGTAAGAGTACCCTCGCCGACAGATTATTAGAGTTTACCCATACAATTGGCGAACGAGATATGCAAAACCAAGTATTGGATGACATGGATTTGGAACGTGAAAAAGGGATTACGATTAAAAGTCATGCCATTCAAATTAATTATCCTTACAAAGGAGAAGAATATGTTTTTAATTTAATTGATACGCCAGGGCATGTTGACTTTAGCTATGAAGTGAGCCGTGCGTTAGCAGCCTGCGAAGGTGCTTTATTGTTGGTAGATGCTTCACAAGGCATTCAGGCACAAACAATATCCAATTTATATTTAGCAGTAGAAAATAATTTAGAAATCATTCCAGTTATCAATAAAATCGACATGGAAGGTGCTATGATACCTGAAGTTAAAGATCAAATAATTGAATTAATTGGTTGCAAAGAAGAAGATATTTTATTAGCTTCGGGTAAAAGTGGAATTGGAATTGAAGGCATATTAGCTGCAATCATCGAACGCATTCCTGCCCCAAAAGGCGATTTAGAAGCTCCTTTACAAGCATTAATTTTCGACAGTGTATTTAATAGCTTCAGAGGAATTATTGTTTATTATCGTGTATTTAATGGCATTATCAAAAAAGGGGATAAAATTAAATTTAGCAACACGGGTATAGAATATGAAGCGGATGAAGTAGGTATTTTAAAACTGGGCATGGAAGCCAAAAAAGAAGTTAGAGCTGGTGATGTAGGCTATATTATTACTGGTATTAAAGTAGCGAAGGAAGTTAAGGTAGGTGATACGATCACTACTACTACCAATCCTTGCTTAGAAAATATCCATGGTTTTGAAGATGTAAAGCCAATGGTTTTTGCAGGTATTTATCCCGTAGAAACAGACCAGTTTGAGGAACTCCGCAGTTGCATGGAAAAATTACAATTAAATGATGCTTCCTTGACGTTCGAATTGGAAACCTCACAAGCTTTAGGTTTTGGTTTTCGTTGTGGTTTCTTAGGGCTTTTACACATGGAAATTATTCAAGAACGTTTAGAAAGAGAGTTTAATCAAACTGTAATTACTACCGTTCCCAATGTAAGTTTTGAAGCTTACATGACCAATGGAGACAAAGTAATCGTTAACAATCCGACAGAAATGCCAGATCCTGTTCGATTATTAAATATTAAAGAACCATTTATACGAGCACAAATTATCACTAAACCAGATTATATTGGCAATATCATGTCTTTATGTATTGGCAAACGGGGCATGTTGATTAATCAAAGTTATTTGACACCTACTCGAGTTGAGTTGACATTTGAAATACCTTTAACAGAAATTGTATTTGATTTTTATGATAAATTAAAAAGTCAAACCCGTGGTTATGCCTCATTCGATTACCACCCAATTGATATGCGTGATAGTGATATCGTAAAAATGGACATTTTATTGAATGGAGATAAAGTGGATGCATTGAGTGCTTTGATTCACAGAAACAGAGCGCATGAGTTTGGACGTAAATTGTGTGAAAAATTGCGTGAGCTATTGCCTCGTCAACAATTTCAAATTGCTATACAAGCTGCGATTGGTGCGAAAATAGTAGCTCGTGAAACCATCAGTGCCATGCGAAAAGATGTAACTGCGAAATGTTATGGTGGTGATATTAGTCGTAAACGTAAACTACTTGAAAAACAGAAAGAGGGTAAAAAAAGGATGCGCCAAATAGGAAATGTAGAAGTTCCTCAAGAAGCATTTTTAGCGGTATTGAAACTAGATGATTAATTCGTTGGAATATAGATGAGTGATGAGGGCTATTCAAACAGATTTAATAGGCTTCAAATCTTTGAATCAATAGCACACAAGCAGTATGTAGATGTAAAAAAAATGTAAACTTTTTTTATAAAGCGTTCCATTTATTGAATAATAAATTGCATATTTGTAATCTAAACCTTTTAAAAAATATAAAACATGAAAAAAATCAAAAACATTTTATTGGCCTCTATTTTAACAATGAGTGCTTTTACTGCAACCATTATGACATCTTGTAATCCAGATGCTTGTAAAGATGTAATTTGTTCTAATGGTGGTACTTGTACTGATGGTGCTTGTTCTTGCCCTAGTGGTTATGAGGGTGCTTCTTGCGATACAAGAACAATTACTAAATACTTAGGTTCTTATGTTGGAAATGGTACTGATGATAATGGGGGTGTATACACAAGTTGGAAATTGGTAATCGCTCAAACTGACACAACTTCAACTACAAATGCAACATTTGTATTGTTAAATTCTTCTAATGTTCAACAATTATCATTTACAGGAACAATTAGCTCAAATGGTATTATTTCTTTAGACAACAAGACTACGACAAACTTCTTATATACAAATGGTACAGGAAGTGTAGCAGTTGGAAGCTATGCAAATTTAACATTTAAAGAATCAGATAATCCAGGTGGTACAAATCCATATGTTTATACCTTCAACAATATGGTTAAACAATAATTCAATATGATTTTAAAAAAGAGCTTATCATTCGATAAGCTCTTTTTTTTGCCTTGGCAACATTTAATCAATCCTATTAAACATCAGAAAAAATATTGTTGCAACTGGTTCATTACGAATTAAAACAATTCTTCAATTTTTAGACTCCTTTTTTCTACGAATTACGATTAAATTTGTTTGTACTCTATTATTGGTTTGTTCATACATAAATGCAAAAAATAAAAAAGCGATTTCAATTGAAATCGCTTTTTTGTAAAATAATATAAGCTGTTAGTATTACTTTTTTTCTATATTTTTATCAGATTGGCTTCTTAAACCACCACCTTCTACTGCTTTATTATCTTTCGCTTTTGAAGCATCAGACTGGCTTCTTAAACCACCACCTTCAACTGCTTTTTTGTCGTTTGCTTTTGCGTTGTCAGATTGATTTCTTAAACCACCGCCTTGAACTGTTTTACTAGGCTCAGTTTTAGGAGTTGAGCTAGTAGCAGGTGTGTTAGAAGAAGAACTGGTATTGTTTTTAACAGCTGGGGTTTCAACTGTAGTAGCAGGTTTAGATAAAGCTAAAATACTGTCAGCTTTCATTTGTGCAGCTTGCATAATTCGGCTATCGCAATCAGCTTTTAATTGATCGGTTGCTGCTTTCACTTTCGCTTCTACTTGAGTATCAATCTCCGCTTGTGAAGGTCCTTTTACTTCATTATTGCATGCAGTAAAGATGAATGCTGCTAATGCAGGAGTGATTATATATTTTATACTTTTCATTTTTATTTTATTTATTTTTTATTTAAAAATTCGTTGTTATTAATTAATAATTGACAATTAATAATTATTGTGCTGCTACTTCCATTTGTTTAGCATTCACAATAGAATCTGTCATTGTTTTTAATTCAGTTGCCATACGAGTTTCACACTCAGTCGTTGCATTAGCTGAAGCAGTTTCAATTTTTGAAGAAGCCAAAGAGTCTACTTGTGCAGTAACCAAAGTAGGATCCACTGCAGTTTGATTGTTACAAGATTGTAGAGTTGCTATAAAACCTACGATAGCAAAAGCGGTGATAATTTTTTTCATAATTTTTATTATTTAATACTCAAAAATAAGCTCATTTTCTTATTTAATCACAAATTAAAATTTAGTAACAAAATTTTAAGACAATATCATTATTAACTATTCTTCATCATATCGTTTAACTTCTCTATCATAAAACAAACTCGCTTCTTCAATTAAAGAAGTCATTTCTGTTTCTAATTCTGCGTCGGATAATTCGTCAGTTTCATCTAATAATTCAACTTCATCATCTTTTAAATTAATGATAAAACGAGGAAAATCTAAATGAATAATAAAAATGTCATCCGGACAATCTGTATTATCTCCTAAAAGAAATTTGGGTAATTGCATTTTAATTTATTTTAATTTTTATTTAACAAATTTTAATTCCAAATGATTTGTTTTAAATCCTAAAGTTTCAGCAACACTTTTCCTTTTCGTAGCAGAAATAGGAATTTCATAACCATTTTTCATGATAACTCTTCCGTATTTAGTTTTAATAATTTTTTCGATATAATATATATTGATGATATAACTATTGTGTACTCTTAAAAAATTTGTATTTTGAACTTGTTCTTCGATATATTTTAATGGTCTTGAAGCGACTACTTTTACGTTATTTATTAAATAGATATCAGTGTAACTTCCATTAGCTGCAAGATAAATAATATCTACCAATTTTAGCATTTCAATATGTTCTCGGGAATGTATGTGTAAAAATTCTTTTTCTATTACAGGTTGTTTTACAGAAGTTTTTAATTGAATTTTATTTTTTATTTTTTTAATTGCATTCGTTAATTCAACCATTTGTATGGGCTTTAATAAATAATCAACAACGCCATATTTAATTGCTTTAATTCCATAATATTCATAGGCAGTTATTAATATAATGTTTAAATCATCGTCATCCAACATTTCAATTAAATCAAATGCAGTTTGGTCATGCAGCTGTATATCTAAAAATATAATATCTGGCTTTTTATTAATGATAAGATCAAAAGCATTATGCAGAGTTTCTGCCGTTCCTATAATTTTTAATTCTGGGTAATATTTTTGCAGGGCTGCTTCTAATAAACTGAAATTTAATCGTTCATCATCAACTATTATTGTACTTAACATATTTTTCCTTAG
>Ga0114980_10002416_pt1 | contig 13167 bp, 11 predicted proteins | sample S_140806_EF_Meta_FD_87018 | JGI IMG/M metagenome (GOLD analysis project Ga0114980, IMG submission 87018) | Freshwater microbial communities from Lake Simoncouche, Canada to study carbon cycling - S_140806_EF_MetaG | ecosystem: Environmental > Aquatic > Freshwater > Lake | place: Lake...
AAATGAAAGCGCAGCAGTTAAGGCAGCTTCTAGCTATTTGAGTTACTCCTCAAAACCAAGTGAGAATAAAATTCATCTAGCCTGGTGGGAAAATCCATATCCAGGAAATTATGGTGACTGGCTAACCCCTTACATCTTTAGTCATTACACACAAGAGAGAATCATTTTTCAAGGTTTGACAAGCCGCGCTGTTAGAAAACATATAGTCAGTCTTGGCTCTGTCGGCCGATTTATCAAGAGTAACTCTGTTGTAGTGGGAACCGGAGTGAGCTCCTTTAAATATCCGCTTAACACGAAGGCTGACTATGTCTCGGTGCGCGGGCCCCATACTGCTGATTTATTACTTAAATCAGGCGGGCCAAAAGTCGAGAGCTTCGGCGATCCAGGCGTAGTGCTCTCAAAAATTCTGCCTTTAACCCGAGGCGCTACTAATGGACGAATTGCGCTCGTGCGTCATCACACCCACTTGCAGGCTCCGATAATTCTTCCGAATAACTTTGACGAGTTATCCGTTCTGCTTTCACATCCTGATGACATAGTTTCATTTATCAAGAAACTTAATGAGTATGACAGTGTCGTAACCAGTGCTATGCACGTACTAATCACTTGTCAAAGTTATGGAATTCCTTGCGCTCTCGTGGTATTTAAAGGTTTTGAAGAATATGTGCACGGCGATGGAATTAAATATCTTGATTACGCATTAGGTGCTGGCGTAAAAGCAATTAGCCCAACCCCAATAAATCCAAAATTGGAGTGGAAAGAAATCAAACCACTCCTGGAAACTATCCAGGTTTCAGATTCAAAAATTGCTGAAGTCGAAGCCGCAATCATGGAAGGTTTGCGACGAGTCAATTAAGTGTTGTGTGCGCAGCATTGATCGGAAGCTCTAAAGTCACAGACTTTTTGAAAACAGAGATATCTAATCCCTTCGAATTGCGAATTGCGCCGGTTAATTCAAAATTAAAGCGTGCAAATCCAGTATCTACATCATCTTTCGTAATTATTTGGCGGATATCTAAAATGCATTCTTTACTTTCAGCAACAATAGACTCAAATTTGCGAATTGTTTCTCCAAATCGATCTACTATTTTTAGATTCGCGACTGGACACGATAGTTGATTTGAAATTCGGGCACTAAATCTAACTTCATCAGCGAGATGTAAGCCTGGAGTAATGGGTCCTAAAATTCTTTCTAGTTCATCGGCGGTGTAGAGAGGATCTCCACTGGTTGTTCCACCTGCTGGCCCAACTTCTTTTCTTTCGGTGATATTAAAGCTATTCATATCTACTTCCGGGACTGTTGGCGCACTTATAAGTTGAGCTTCGACTTCTTGATTTCTTCCCGGCCTTATATATCTAGGCACCACAGTAAATTCAATATCTGTCGTGGTTTGGGCAGTGTTAATAATTTTGTCGATCGGTTGAAAGTCATCATCAAACAACTTGGCAAAGACAATCTCTTGGTAGGCATTTCTCTCGTATAAAACACCAATCGAACCATCTAATAATTCGCAAGCTGTCGAATATGCAGAGCTATCGGGTTCGATGCAGATACCTGAGGACCATGTTTTTCCACCATCTGTTGATCTCTTCATAATTGTATTTCTGCGTAAATCTGGATCGTGGTTATGCGTACAAATCAAATCGCCACTTTTAAGAACACATAGAGATCCATTATCACTTGGATCTACTAGGGCTAGATCAGGATTTAGTGAAGCGAGAGTTTTTCCGCCATCTAGTGATCTGCCTACGATTCGATGGGGTGTCGCCCGAGAGTGCGCTAAAACCGAGCCGTCAGGTAATCCAACAATCGCTGTTTCATTTCCACCAGGAATAAGGGCGCCTAAGCACCAATTTTCACCATGATCATCGCTAAATCCAATCGCTGATAAAAGCTCAAATTCCTTACGTAAAACAAAGGTTTGCAGCAATCTTCCCGCAAACTCACCGTTTTCTATTCGCCCACCCATTCCGGATGTTGCAAAAATCCCAGGTGTGCTCGCATCTTTTAATTGATCTGTGATGACATCGTGACGCCATGTAATTCCATCATCATCAGAGATAGATCTAGCGATCTGGGAAATGAGCGGGTCTTCTAAATCTGTTCCTAATTTACTTTCAAAAAAGCCAGCAATCTTTGTCCATTGATAAAGAACGATAATTCTTCCATTTGCTCCAAAGCTGGGGTCAACAATTATGCTCGCATCGCCAAAGCCAGAGATACCCTCATGCTTACGAAATATTTCTTGCTTTGACCAAGATGCGCCATTGTCATCACTTGTGCGAACTACCAGATCAACCGGGCCCGGTAAATCATCAAAATCGAACCGAGCGTCGTAAATACTGATAATTCGACCAGAGGAAGTAACTGCCATCGCAGGAATTCGGTATTGCCTATAACCACCAACTCCACGAACAGCTAATACCTGCTGATTCATTATTTAACTTTTAGACCCGCATTCTTTAAGAATGGAATGATTGCAGCAATCTCGTCTGAGTTAAGTGGAATCTGAGGCGGCGCAATGCGGGCATCATCGATGATTCCAAGGTGCTTTAGCGATGCTTTGAAAGCACCAAGTGCTGATGCGCCGATGCTCATGCGTGCCATAGAGCCAACATAAATTAGGTTAAACATTTCAAATAGGCGCTCTTGTTCTGCCCGCGCGGCCTTGTAATCACCAGCAGCTACTAGGTCAAAGATTTTTACATAGCCGGCTGGATCTACATTGCCGATACCCGGAACCACGCCATGAGCGCCAGCCATCAAAGCTGAATCAACGGTTAGTTCAGAGCCAGTGAGAACCACAAATTCATTTAGACCCATCTGCTGAGCTCCAAGTACAACCGCTCTGATTCCAGCATCCATGCCGGATGAGTCCTTTAGCCCTTGTATTACGCCCTCTTTAGCGAGTTTTAGCACCGTAGCGGTTTCAAGTTTTACGTTATTTGCAGCAACAGGAATGTCATAGGCATATAGAGGAACATCGCCACATTCTTTTTTGACTAGTCTGAAATGCAGCGCAATTTCTTCTGGGTGCGTACGAGCATAAAACGGCGCAGTTATAACTATTCCGTCAATTCCAGCATCTACAGCGGCACGTACATGCTCGTTAACACGAAGCGTTGTCATATCAATTGCGCCCGCAACAACTGGGACCCGTCCTGCGGTTTCATCAATTGCAATACGAATTACATCTGCACGACGCTTGTCGGTTAGATAGGCAACCTCGCTGGTTGAACCAAGAACAAAAAGACCATGGACTCCGCCATCAATGAGATGGTTGACCAAGCGGCGAAGAGATTTCTCATCGACTTCATAATCAGAGGTGAAAGGCGTGCAAACTGGAGGTACTACGCCTCTTAGAAGTTTTGGATTGGTCGCCATTATTTTGCTCCTTTATCTAAGTGACAGGCGACCTGATGATCACCTTTTGAGATGTTTGAAATTTTTAATACTGGTCGTTCGGTTCTACAGATATCCATAACTGCCGGACAGCGCGTTGAGAAAGCACATCCGCTTGGCATATCAATTGGGCTAGGTACTTCGCCTTGTAATACAACTCGTTGCTCTTTAGCAGTTGGATTCATGCTGGGAACCGCAGATAACAATGCGATCGTATAAGGATGCTCTGCTGCCTCAGGTAGTGAATCGGCTGGAAGAATTTCAACCACGTTACCCAAATACATAACTGCGACTCGATGTCCTACATATCGGGCAACGGCTACATCGTGAGTCACGAAAATAAATGACAGACCGGTCTCTTTTTGAATCTTCAAAAGCAGGTTAACTATTTGCGCTTGAATCGACACATCAAGAGCTGAAACAATTTCATCGGCAATGATCAACTCAGGTTTTGTCGCTAAGCAGCGCGCAATAGCTAGACGCTGGCGCTGGCCACCTGAGAACTCATGTGGGTAGCGCTGCAGATATTCGGGGCGAATGTTGACCATTTCGCAGGCTTCCAGAATTCGCGCTGTTCTTTCTGCTTCATCATTAACGCCGTGGACCCGAAGAACCTCATCCATCGCAGCACCAACACGTTGGCGCGGGTTAAATGAAGTGTATGGATCTTGAAAGATCATCTGGACTTTTTTACGGAAGCGCATTTGATCTACTCCGCGCAAACTAGTCACATCTTGAAGACCTTGACCAAAGTCGAAAGAAAGGTCTCCACCCGTTGGCTTATCTAACAATGCCAACATGCGACCAAGAGTTGTTTTTCCGCATCCTGATTCACCAATGACGGCAATTGTTTCGCCGCGGAAAACTTCAAGATCAACGCCGTCAAGAGCTTTTACATACCCTTTGGTACGTCTTAGGACGCCACCTAACACTGGGAAGTGCTTTTTAATCTGTCCGACTTTATAAAGAGGTGTGCGAGTGCTACTCATTTCAAGCACCTCCAGCCAGAATAGGTAGTTTTCCGTTTGAATCTAAACGAATACAGCGAACGTCATGACCAGGATTTACTTGTGTCATCTCAATTGTTTTCTCTTTACATGCAGCGACTACGTAAGGGCAGCGTCCGGCAAACTCGCAGCCAACTGTCACTTCCGCAGGTGATGGCGTTTGCCCATCGACGGTTTGTAATTCAACGTTCTTGTCAGCATCTAGATTTGGAACGCTTGCCATCAAAGCTTTTGTGTATGGGTGTCTTGGATCTCGAAGAACTTGGTCAACTGCGCCGTATTCAACTACTCGGCCTAGGTACATGACAGCAACATGGTCTGCGACTTCTGATACCAGCGCCATATTGTGAGTAATAAGAATGAAAGTTTTGCCTGCACTCTTTTGCAGATCTTTTAGCAAAGTCATAATCTGCGCCTGAATTGTTACATCCAAAGCCGTAGTTGGCTCATCGGCAATCACTAAATCTGGTTCGCAGATAGTGGCAATTGCGATCATCACGCGTTGGCGCATACCCCCCGAAAACTCATGCGGGTAAGCCTCATAGCGACGTTCTGGATCAGGAATACCAAGCTTTCTAAAGAGCTCAACTACTCGTGTACGAGCTTCGTCCTTAGAGATGGGAAAGTGCTGCAACAGGCTTTCTGCCACTTGGCGTCCAACTTTGTGGGCAGGATTTAGCGAAGAAAGCGTGTCTTGAAAAATCATTCCAATTTTTGCACCGCGGATATCGCGCATCTGTTTTCCAAATTTTTCTAGCTTATTTAGTTCTACGACTTTATCTCCTTGGGAAAAAAGAATATCGCCACTGCTAACTTCTCCGTTATCCGGCAGCAGTTGCACGATTGCCTGCGCGGTTACAGATTTTCCGCAGCCAGATTCGCCAACTACACAAAGGAAAGAGCCTCGTGGGATACTAAGGGAAACATCACGCAAGATATGCAAGGTGTCATCCTCGACCTTGAATTTAACATTCACACTCTTTAGATCTAGAATTAAATCTTCATTAGTCGAGAGGTTCACTTTTTTCTCCCTAAACGACCAACCAACATTGTCTTCCATTTATTTTTAGCAATTAACGATTTATCCCTAGGGTCTAGAACATCACGTAGTCCGTCGCCAACAAAATTGACACCCAACACGAAAGTGGCGATGGATGCTGCTGGAAAGACCCATAACCACCAATATTCATCTACGACCACAGGGTTTTGTGCTGCTGTTAGCAAGTTACCCCAAGTTGGTGTAGTTACAGGAACACCTAGACCTAAGAATGACAATCCCGCTTCAGCGATAATAAAGATTGCGATATTGATTGTGAATGCAACCACAATTGGACTCATTGTGTTTGGCAGAATATGCCTAAAGATTATTCGGGGTTTTGAAAATCCAAAGGCTCGATCTGCTTCAACAAAAGCTTCTTCGCGAAGGGAGAAGAATTCTCCGCGAACTAGTCGGAAAGTTGTCATCCATCCAGTTAACGCAAAGACAATGATTACGTTATTGATTCCTTGGCCTAAGAGCGAAACGAAAATAAGCACTAAAATCAGCTGTGGGAAGGTCATTACAAGCTCTGAAATCCGCATTACAACTGCATCTATCTTGCCACCTAAATATCCAGCGGTTGCACCTAAAATAGTCCCGATTAAATTCGCAAAGAAAGAAGCGAGTACGCCAATATAAATAGATTGTCTTCCGCCTGATAAAACACGGCTTAACATATCTCGGCCTAATTGATCGGTACCCATCAAGTGATCCAAACTAGGGCCAAGGCGTCCATTAACTGGATCTATGTATTCTGGCGCGACGCCAGAAATTTGAACTGCAAATACTGCACTAAGAATCATTATAGAAATAATGGTCAAACCAATTACAGCTGAAGGATTATGTAAGAAATTACTCATGAAAATCCTGAAAGTCGATTGCTGCTTAAGCTTCTTTTCTCGCATCAGTTGCCGCCCCCCAATCTCACTCGAGGGTCCAGTATTGATTTAACAATATCTACCAAGAAACTCGCAATTAAAATAACCATCGCGATCAGCATGCTTACAACCATAATCACTGGATAATCTGATGCAGTAACGGCTGCAATGATCGTCGTTCCGATTCCGGGCCATTGAAAAACAGCCTCAACAAGAACTGATCCACCAACAAGCAGTGGAAGTCTAAAAGCCAAAAGCACCATCACTGGTCCTAGCGAATTTCTAAAAACATGGCTATAAAGAACGCGCCATTCGGGTACACCTTTACTGCGTGCAGTTTTTACAAAATCTTTATTTAATGTATCAAGGACTGAATTGCGGGTATAGCGAATAAGAACTGCGAGCATTGCAATTGTTAAAGTTGAGACAGGCAAAATCAAGTTAGGTAACCGATCCCAAAGCGTGACTTGGCCAGGAGCTACTCGGTTACCAGTAGGAAGCCACGAGACTCGGTATGCAAATACGTTAAGCAGGGCTAGTCCGATAAAGAAGTCGGGCATAGCGATACCGACGACTGCGAGTATGCGAGATAACTTATCTGCGATTCCACCTTTATTGGCACCAGCAATTAAGCCAAGAGTTAAGGCTAAAAAGGTAGATAAAATTAAGGCAGAAAGCACTAATTCAAGAGTTGCTGGCATGCGTAGCGCCAGAATTTCAGAGATTTTTTGGCCGCTTTGCAGGCTGTACCCAAATTCACCGGTTGCTATGTTTTTTAACCAGTGTAAATACTGCAAAATTATGTTGTCGTTTAACCCAAGCTCTTGGCGAAGTTGAACAAGGTTTGCTGAATCGGCTGCCTGATCAGGCGGAACCATCGCATTAATTGGATCGATTGGAGAAAGACGCGATGCGAAAAAAATCAACGCGCTGATAGTGAAGGCCATCGGCACCAAAATCGCTATTCGCCGAATTAGAAACGAAACCAAGAAATTACCATCCTTATAAAATCAAATGAAAATAAGTGGCGGTACTGACCAAGGATGCTCTCGCACCTAGGTCAGCACCGCCTCTACTTAATTAGTTAGCAGACCAAGTAGCTATGTTGTTTTGGTAAACATAGAGTGGATTTCCCCACTTAGTTGGTGTACCACTTATGTTCTTCGAGATAAATACAACCTGCTTCAAGAAATGCATTGGCAGTTTGTATAGGTTTTGCTGCTCAAGTTTTTGAAGACTAGTCAAAACCTTGCCAGTGTCGCGAAGTGTTGTCGCTTGAATCAATTGTGAGTTTAGTGCTGCAAATCCAGGTTGGTCACCAATTGACTGTCCAAATGTTGCTGGATTGCTGTATTCCGCAAACCACTCACCGACGTTGAATGCACTAAGACCCTTAAGGGCAAGTTCGTAATTACGATTTGTCCAAAGCTCTGTAGTCGCATCTCCCTGGAATGGCAGGAATTCAACCTTCATTCCAATTTCTGTTAACTGTTGTGCTACTGCAGTCAAGAGAATCATTACTGCAGGTTGAGTTTGATTGTGTGTGCGTAGGCGAATTGTCTTTGAGAAGTCGAAGTTCGCTTCCTTTAGAAGAGCAGTAGCTTTTGCCTTATCAAACTTGTAAGCAGGAATTGACGAATCGTGGAAAGCCATACCTGAAGCAACTCCACTGTTGATTACCTTGCCCTGCTGCCCATAAATCGCTGGAACTAATTTATTCCAGTCGATTGCGTACTTAAGCGCTTCACGAGCTTTTACGTTACTGAACGGACCAGTTGGGTTGATAACCAAATAGCGATAGAAGAGCACATCTAATGGAGCTGACTTAAAGGTGCTTACTGAACTCATTGCACGAATAGTGTCAGGATCGTTAGTTGTGAAGTAATCCAATTTTCCAGACTTTGCATCTGCAACAAGATTTGAAGAAACAATTATGTTGATTTCTTTAATGGTGGGCTTTGCACCTTCGTACTTGTCATTTGGTACAAGTGTGATGAAGTTGCCTTGGCTAAATGTTCCTACTTTATAAGGACCACAAACAACTGGATTCCTGAAATAATTATTTGTATCTAACTTCAAAATATCCTCGCCAGCTAATACATGCTTAGGCAAGATCATGAACTGTGCCAGAACGGGTACAAATGTGTTAACTGGAGCCTTAAGAGAAAAAATAATATCATTACCCTTAGTTGTGATTCCGCTCATGTTTGTGGTATTAGTACCAGTTACTGCTTCGCTGCCAACAATCTGCTTAAATGCATTGACAAAAATAGCATTCGACTTAGAAACACGAAGTAAATTGTTTATTGACCAGACAACGTCATCAACAGTTACATTTTTTCCATCGGACCACTTGATGCCTGAATTAAGTGTCACGGTTAGTGTCTTGCCATCTTTGCTGAACTTGTAACCTGAAGCTAAGTCAGGTTTTACAGAAACTAAATCGGCATTAGCCTTAAACAAGGCGCGGAACATCGCATGGTGAGAAATTGATCCGGAAGCGAACCAAGGTGTAGAAATAGTGTTAACTCCACCGCCGCCAGCAGTTACTTCTGCAACGGTGATCGAATTATTTGTAGCTGCTTGCGTTGGCGCGGCAAGCACTGAAACTGCAAGAGCAGCTGCTAAACCTATGGCGCCAAATGATTTATTAAACTTTCTCACAAAATCCCTCCAACTCTAAAACACTCCAGGGGCGTCCTGAGGTGTCAGACCTTTTTGGGAAACCTTCGAAGGCAAGATTCTTTGCCGCTCAAGACATCCCATGTTTGTGTTGACAGAAATCTATCTGTCCTTTAAATTAAGGTCAAGCATATCTAGATAACGATTAGATCACTTTCAAAAAGTGATTTAACGAGGAAAAGTAGCTCATAATCTTATGAAAGGTGGGATGACTTTGCCAACTAAGCACACCGAGAAAGTGCCGACAATGAGAAGGGAATCCCGCACAGATGGGGCGGTCCGCTCTCTACGTGAGTGGATTTTTACTCATGGCCTCAAGTCAGGCGATTTACTCCCTTCCGAATCTGAATTGTGTGCTGAGTTAAATGTTGGACGAAATTCGTTACGCGAAGCTGTGCGAACTTTGCGAGCAACTGGTGTGCTTGAGGTGCGACAAGGCTCCGGTACATATGTCGGAGTTCTCTCTCTTAAATCAATGTCTGATGAATTGATTTTCCATAGTCGTTTGACTATTGATGATCATGACACATACCTACGGTATTTAAGTGAGGTTCGCGAGTCACTAGAGCAGGGTTTACTCACAAATTTAGTTACTGAGGGATTGAAGCCAGACTTAGAGGCGCTAGACAAGATCTTGGCAAAAATGGACGAAGAGGCGAAGTCAGGATTTGTTACATCTGCAACGGACCGGGAATTCCATGAAGAACTTCTTGCACCATTGAAAAATCCACTCTCAATATTGCTGCTCGAAGTCTTTTGGCGAATTTTTGACGAACTATTGGATACAAAATATGACCCAGCGGCGGCGAGTAAAACTGCAGATCGTCACCATGCAATTTTATTAGCTATTAAAGCATCAGATCCAAGAGGTGCACGTATTGCTCTTCATAGCCACTTCGATGGACTTAGAAATCGAATTGGTGGTAGAGACTTTAAGATCGACTAATTTTGCGCTTTGCTATTTATCATTTTAATAAATCGTTTTGTACTCAGCCACGGATCTGTAATAGCAGACCCCACGCAAACCGACCAAGCACCTGCAACGAATGCCTGAGTTACCAGCTCGGGTGAATTAAATCTACCTTCAGCTATTACAGGCACAGCACAATGACTTGAGCAAGATTTAACCAAATCAAGATCTGGAAGTTCTGGTACCGGCCCATTTGTGTAGCCTGACAACGTTGTAAAAACTGCCACTGCGCCACTCTTTTCAGCTGCGATTGCAGACTCGAGATTATCTATATCTGCAACCACTTGGGCACCCACTGCCTTAGCTTGTGCAACAAAATCATTGCCGAGTGCGCCATCGAACCTTTTACGTAAAGTGGCATCTACCGCAATAAAATCGACGCCTGCCTCCAAAAGTTCATAAACATTTTCTAGTAACGGTGTGATTATGACAGGAGTATTTTCGCTCTTTAATTTAATAAGGCCAACTATTGGAATTGAAACAGCTTTTTTAATTTCTGAAATATCTCGCAAGCCTTCAGCTCTAATTGCAACTGCACCACCAGCTTCGGCAGCTTCCGCCATATATGACATTAAGCCGCGATTAGCTAAAGGGCTACCGGGTGAAGCTTGGCAAGAGACAATCAATCCATTCCGTAAACGATCTAAAACTGTACCTGTCAAGATTTGACTCCCTTTATTCGACAAAATTAAATTATTTTTAGTACTCAGATGAACCATTCTAATCCGTAATGTTTTGAATCTTAAGGGCGGAAACGATGAGATTTGAACGCCTAAAGAGAGTTTAGACGCTCAATGGTTTGATAGAAGTCGAGTCTCTAATTCAAGAATTGAATCCCAAATAGCGGCTGAAATTACTATGCCATCTGAATTTTTGGCTCTTTCTTGCTCTTCAACCTCGCCAGGCAAAAGAATTGGTTTATTAGGATCTGCTGGTGGTGCATTTTTAATTACACCAGTAGCTTGATTTACATCCTGCAAGAATTGATCTGTGCCAAAAAAGAATTCTGGATCCATTGCGATCAATATTGTGCCATTACCGTTGCCATAGGAATCACTCATTGAAGGATGAGCTCCCGAGAGTGCGCCGCCAAGAAGTTCAATTAGAAGATTTAGGCAATAACCCTTGTGGCCACCGAAAGGTAAAATTGCGCCACCTGCGTAGAAATCTGCTGGGTCTGTTGTAGGACTACCATCTGCTTTAACTATTTGTCCCTCCGGAACTTTAAGACCATTCACATTGGCTGCTCGAATCTTGCCTTCTGCCGAACTAGCTGTAGCAAAGTCAATAACAATGTTCTCGCCTTCGGCAGGAATTCCGGCAGCGAAGGGATTAGTTCCAAATAGTCTTGTTTTCCCACCATGCGCCGCCACGTTAGGCCCACCGTTACACCACATGATTGAAACAAGTGACTTTTGAGAGAGCATCTCTACATATTCACCTAAGCGACCAATGTGATTGCATGACTTTATAGAAACTGTCGCTATTCCAAATTTCTGTGCATTATCTGCAACTAAATCGACTGCTCGCTTACAAGCAATCTGCCCCCAACCCCATTGACCATCTAGTGTTACAACGGCGCCACGCTCAGAAATTATCTTAGGTTCTGCGGTAGGAATTACCTGACCTTTTTCAACTGCGTTGGCGTATTCAACGAGTCGCAATATTCCATGAGATGAGTGACCAGCGGCTTGAGCATCAACAAGTGATTCAGCAACTGACAGAGCATCAGCTTTCGAAGAGCCCACTAATTCTAAAATTCTTGAAGATTTTTCCAGCATAAGTTCATATTTTATTTGCTCTGTCTGCATGAAGGTTTAAATGCCTTTCATCCTTAACGAATGTGGGTTTGACACAACTCTTGAAGATTAACTTAGTGTTAAAAAGAGCGCAATCATTTACAGATTTTTATTGATTCGACGCCTGGGCAATGTTAATCTCAATCATGGCTAGGAGTTCTCGGTGAGTGTGATTCGATTTGGCATTGTTGGTTCTGGTTACATGGGCAAAACCCATGCTGAAGCTGTTCACCGTCTGCCTAACGCTGAATTAGTGGGTATAGCAGGCGGTACTCGAGCACCAGACTTGGCAAAGCAATATGAAGTTGATTTTGAAGATGTCAATGCTCTTTTGCGACGTTCTGATATTGATGCAATCGTAATTACAACACCACATCACTTGCACTATGAGCAAACTTTGATTGCCTTGCAAGAGAAGAAGCATGTGTTGGTAGAAAAGCCACTCGCAACTTCTGTTGAAGATAGTAGGCAGATGGTCGAAATGGCTGCCGAGAATAAATTGATTCTAGGTGTTGGATACCACCAGCGGTTTCGAGTCAATAATTACACCGCTCGCACGCTAATCAAAGAGGGCGCAATCGGTGAAGTAGTTTCAATTCAAGTATCTATGCCAACCTATGCGGGGGCTATGCAAGCCGGCGGCATTGGTAGTGATTACGGTTGGTGGAATAACCCAGCTTCCCTTGGCCACATCATGAATAGCGCACCTCACACTATTGATTTACTGCGATGGTTTATGGATGAAGAAGTTGTGACTGTTTCTTCATTCTCACGAACATTTCTTCCTGGTGTGCCAGTAGAAGACACAACAATGGCAAATATGGAGTTTTCAAATGGCGCAATCTGTTCACTATTTTCTAGTAGAGCGCTTCCTGCTCCAGCATTTATCGGCGAGGAATATCGTTTCAGAATTATGGGAACAACCGGACTTATGGATCTAGATCCCTATGGAGAGTTAAGGATTTCAGATGAGAATGGTTGGCGCGTTGTTTCTCAGCAGCCTGCAGTTGGTCACCAAGGTGCAAACTCTGCATATAGCGATGTTAGAATGCGGGCTTACTGCGACCAAATATCTTCTTTCGTTGATCTAATCGAAGGTAGACCAGGAAATATTGGTGTTGGTAAAGATGGCTTGGCCGCGGTGCAAGCTTGTCTAGCGATGTTGGAATCATCGGCTGAAAGAAAATGGATCTCGCTTTAGTAATTGATATTTAAATATTGAGAGCGGAGATGTCCGTGCCATAAAGAGAGTCAAGGCTGTGATTAGTTCCGCGTTAATTTGTTACTGAGCGGAGACGAGGAGATTTGAACTCCTGAAGGCGATTAAACCTTACCTCGTTAGCAGTGAGGCGCACTCGACCGGGCTATGCGACGTCTCCAAGTACAGGG
>Ga0114980_10002422_pt1 | contig 13146 bp, 16 predicted proteins | sample S_140806_EF_Meta_FD_87018 | JGI IMG/M metagenome (GOLD analysis project Ga0114980, IMG submission 87018) | Freshwater microbial communities from Lake Simoncouche, Canada to study carbon cycling - S_140806_EF_MetaG | ecosystem: Environmental > Aquatic > Freshwater > Lake | place: Lake...
CAGCATACAGGATTCAGCCCGCCTGCTGAATTTTCGAAGTCGCCTGCGGGCAGCGATGCGACCGGTTAGAGACGGACTTCGATACCGCGCGAGGCCATCAACTGTTTGGCCTGCTGCACCGTGAATTCGCCGTAATGAAAAATGCTTGCCGCCAGCACGGCGTCTGCATGCCCCGCCGAAATTCCGTCAGCCAGATGTTCAAGACTGCCGACACCGCCGCTGGCGATCACCGGTATATCCAGTGCGTCGGCAAAGGCGCGTGTAAGTTCGAGATCGAAACCGATTCGGGTGCCGTCGCGATCCATGCTGGTGAGCAGAATTTCGCCAGCACCGAGACGCTGCAATTCAAGACCCCACTCGACCGCATCGCGCCCGGTCGGTTTGCGCCCGCCATGCGTGAAAACCTCCCAGCGCGGCGCACCTTCGCCCGGCACACGCCTTGCATCGACGGCACCGACAATGCATTGTGCGCCGTAACGCGCACTCGCATCTGCCACCAGTTGCGGGTTCTGCACGGCGGCGGTGTTGATGCTGACCTTGTCAGCGCCGGCATTAAGCAACCGCCGCACATCGGTCACTGCACGCACGCCACCGCCGACGGTGAGCGGAATGAACACCTGCGCCGCCACCGCCTCAATGATCGGCAGAATCAAATCGCGTTCATCACTGCTGGCAGTGATGTCGAGAAATGTGAGCTCATCGGCACCCTGCTCGTCATACCGCGCCGCTACCTCAATCGGATTACCGGCGTCGCGCAGCCCGACAAAATTGACGCCCTTGACCACGCGACCGGCTTTCACGTCTAGGCAGGGAATGATGCGTTTGGCCAGCATGGCAGATTCGGGTCGGGATTGAGGACTCAGCAAACCAGCGGCAATGCCTGATGCGGAATCGTCAACCCTTCTTTTCAGACAATTTGTCGGCGAGTTTCTGGGCGGCGGCAAAATCAAGTGTGCCCTGATAAACGGCACGGCCGGTGATGGCCCCCATGATGCCTTCCGACGCCACATCGCACAACGCGGTTACATCATCGAGATTGGTGACCCCGCCGCTGGCGATGATTGGCATTGTCAGCTGTCTTGCCAGCGCAACAGTCGCTTCGATGTTAACGCCCGTCAGCATGCCGTCGCGACCGATATCGGTGTAGATCAGTGCCTCCGCGCCGTATTCCTCGAATTTTTTCGCCAGATCCACAACATCGTGCCCAGTCATTTTCGACCAGCCGTCAACCGCGACCTTGCCGTCTCGCGCATCAAGGCCGACGTAAACATGCCCTGTGAATGCACTGCACGCATCATGCAGAAATCCCGGTGTTTTAACCGCTGCGGTACCGATGATGACGTAACTGACGCCGAGATCGAGATAATGTTCGATCGTATCAAGATCACGGATGCCGCCACCAAGCTGAACCGGAATCGCCCCGCCAATGGCATCCAGTATCGCTTTGATGCCGGCCTGATTTTTTGGCTTGCCTGCGGTTGCCCCGTTCAGGTCGACAACATGCAGACGGCGCGCGCCCTGACTGAGCCATTGCGCCGCCATTGCGCCGGGATCATCGGAAAATACAGTGGCATCGTCCATGTCGCCCTGTTTCAGGCGCACGCATTTGCCGTCTTTAAGATCAATCGCCGGGATGATCAGCATACTACGTCGTTACGTTTTGAAATTTGAAATGGCCGCAGCGCACCGCGAAAGCGGCAACACGGATGGTTGACTGAAGAAAAAATAGGCGTCGGGGCGTTTTGAAATCGGGCTACAAACATATTACACCACGTTATTTGGGTTCGGATAGGGGCGACCACGCAACCGCAGCTAAGCCAGTCGGGTTGCCGGCTGCCAGCGGACGAAATTTTCCAGGAGGCGCAATCCGGCGGCTGCACTTTTCTCCGGATGGAACTGCACCGCAAATACGTTGTCGCGCGATATTGCGCAGGTAAACGGCTGCGGATAGTCGGCCGTACCGGCAACCAGCCCGACCTCTCCGGTATCTACGTAGTAACTATGCACAAAATAAAACCGCGCGCCATCTTCAATGCCCGCCCACAGCGGATGAGGTTGTGTCTGATGCACGCGGTTCCAGCCCATATGCGGAACTTTGAGGCGCTCACCGGCGCCATCGAACATATTCTCGGACGCAAAACGCCTGACGCGACCAGGCAGCAGACCAAGACCGGCAATATCGCCTTCTTCACTATGCTCAAACAACATCTGCAAACCAATACAGATGCCAAGAAACGGTTTGGCATGCGCGGCATCGACAACCGCGTTACGCAGGCCGCGCGCATCCAGTTCGCGCATGCAGTCAGGCATCGCGCCCTGACCCGGGAACACCACCCGCGCAGCGCTCGCAACCTCTGCCGGATCATCGGTGACAATCACGGCCAGTCCGGGCGCCACATGCTCGATTGCCTTCGAGACCGAGCGCAAATTACCCATACCGTAATCAATGACGGCGACGTCAGCCATGTGTCTACTACCGCTTAACAAACGAACCGGGATTAATTAAAGACTGCCCTTGGTCGAGGGCACGCCGAGTACCCGCGGATCAAATTCGACCGCCACGCGCAGCGCCCGGCCGAAAGCCTTGAATACGGTTTCGGCCTGATGATGCGCATTGTCGCCGCGAATATTGTCGACATGCAGGGTCACCAGTGCGTGATTGACAAAACCCTGGAAAAATTCGCGGACCAGATCGACATCAAACTCGCCAATACGGGCACGCACGAACTCAATATTTTGCGCGAGGCCCGGGCGACCCGACAGATCCACAACCACACGCGACAGCGCTTCATCAAGCGGCACGTAGGCATGGCCGTAACGGCGCACACCCTGCTTGTCGCCAACCGCCTTTGCAAACGCCTGCCCCAGCGTGATGCCGATGTCTTCAACCGTGTGGTGGGCATCGATATGCAGATCGCCCTTCGCCTTGACCTCAATATCGAATACGCCGTGGCGTGCAACCTGGTCGAGCATATGGTCGAGAAAGGGAACGCCTGTTTCGAACACGCCGCGCCCCGTCCCGTCGAGATCGAGAATGACGCTGATCTGTGTTTCTCTGGTGTTGCGCGTGATTTGCGCCTGCCGTGCCATGATGTCCCCGAACCTTGAATAACTATTTGTTTAAATTAGTATAAACGATTTCCCTCAACGCATCGACCAAACCTGCGCATTGCTCGTCAGTACCAATCGTTATACGCAAAAACGGCGAGATCCGGGCCGGGTTTTTAAAGTGCCGGACAACAATACCGCGTTCGCGCAGTTGCGCTGCCAGATCGGCACCGTCGCGGCCGGGAAAACGCGCAAAAATGAAATTCGCCGCCGACGGCAGCACTTTGAAACCAAGCGCTTCCATGCTTGCAACCAATGTTGCCTTCGACGCAATCACCTTGCGGCACATGGCCGCGTAATAATGCTCGTCGGCCATCGCCGCTGAGGCGCCGGCCTGCGCGAAACGATCAAGCGGATAGGAGTTGAAACTGTCTTTGACCCGGTTAAGCGCCTCGATCAAAAGGGGATGCCCGGTGGCGTATCCGACGCGCAAGCCCGCCAGTGCACGGGATTTGGAAAGCGTATGTGTAACCAGCAATTGCGGATATTGATTGATCAACGGCACGCACGACTCTCCGCCAAAATCAACATAGGCCTCGTCAATCACCACCACAGAAGTCGTGTTCGCCTTCAGCAATTCCTCGATGTCGACCAAAGAAACCAGGCGGCCGGTCGGTGCATTCGGGTTCGGAAAAATGATGCCCCCGTTCGGGCGCCGGTAATCGCGCACATCGAGTTCAAAATTCGAAGTCAGAGGCACAGGCTCATACGCAATTTCGTAAAGTGCGCAATAAACCGGGTAGAAACTGTAGGTAATGTCCGGAAACAATACCGGTGCGTCGTGTTTTAGCAATGCCTGAAATACATGCGCCAATACCTCGTCGGAACCATTGCCGACAAATACCTGCGCCGGGGTCAGGCTGTGACGCGCTGCAATTGCGGCGCGAAGGCCGTCACTGCCGGGATCCGGATACAACCGGAGCGTATCGCCGACTTCGGCGCGCAGCGCCTCAAGCACCAGTCGGCTCGGTCCGTAGGGGCTTTCATTGGTGTTAAGTTTTACAAGGTTGGGCAATTTCGGCTGCTCGCCCGGAACGTAGGGCGTGAGACCGTGAACCACCTTGCTCCAGAAATGACTCATCGTCGAATCACTTCATCCGGTATTCGGCAGACATCGCATGCGCCGTCAAACCCTCGCCACGCGCCAGCTCTGCGGCAACCGCACCCAGCGACACTGCGCCTTTTTGCGACACCGCAATCACGCTGCTGCGCTTTTGAAAATCATAGACGCCCAGTGGAGAGGAAAACCGTGCAGTACGCGAAGTCGGCAGTACATGATTGGGTCCCGCGCAATAGTCGCCAAGCGCCTCGGATGTGTAGCTGCCGAGAAAAACCGCACCCGCATTGCGAATTTTCCGCAGCCAGGTGTCGGCATCGGCCACCGAGAGTTCAAGGTGTTCAGGCGCGATGCGATTAGCGATCGCACAGGCCTCGTCAAGATCCCGCACTTCAATCAGCGCACCGCGATTTTCGAGTGCGGCGCGAATCACATCCTGCCGCGGCATCTGCACAATCTGCGCTTCAATGCTTTTGGCAACGCGCGCGATAAACGCGGCGTCCGGCGACAGCAGGATGGCCTGTGCGAGTTCATCATGTTCAGCCTGCGAAAACATGTCCATCGCAATCCAGTCAGGATCGGTACTGCCATCGCAGATGATCAAAATTTCAGACGGCCCTGCGACCATATCAATCCCGACCGTGCCGAAGACCCGCCGTTTGGCCGCCGCCACGTAGGCATTGCCGGGACCAACGATTTTGTCCACCGCCGGGATCGTTGCCGTGCCATAAGCGAGCGCTCCGATGGCCTGCGCACCGCCAACTGTAAAAACACGGTCAACACCGGCGAGTGCGGCCGCCGCCAGCACCAGCGCGTTACGGTCGCCTCCCGGGGTAGGCACCACCATGATGATTTCGCCAACACCGGCGACCTTTGCCGGCAGCGCATTCATCAGCACCGATGAGGGATAAGCGGCCTTACCGCCCGGCACATAAATGCCGACCCGCTCAAGCGGCGTTACCTGCTGCCCCAGCCGCGTGCCGTCTTCGTCAACATAGCTCCAGGACTGCGCACGCTGCCGTTCGTGGTAATTGCGCACCCGCGCTGCGGCGGTTTCCAGTGCGGCGCGGCGCGGCGCCGGCAATCCAGCCAGCGCACGGTGCAACTCGTCTCCGGAAATCTCGAGGTCCGTTGCTGAAACAGCCTTCACGCGGTCAAACTGCCGGGTGTATTCAAGCAGTGCCGCGTCACCCCGCGCCTTGACGTCGGCGAGTATTGCCGCGACCGCAGTATCGATCTGCGGATCCTGCGCCGACTCGAAACTCAGCAGTGCCGCCAGCCGGCCCGCAAAGTCCGGCGCGCTGGTGGCGAGCCGTTTAATTTCGATCATCGAACAGCCTTCGTCAGCCTGTCCAGCAGCGGCTGGATTACAGCCCGTTTCAACTTGTAAGACGCCTGATTGACGACCAGGCGCGAACTGATCGCGGCAATATCCTCGACTGCGACCAGATTGTTGGCCTTCAGGGTGTTACCGGTGCTGACAAGATCAACGATTGCATCGGCGAGACCGGTCAGCGGCGCCAGCTCCATCGAGCCGTAGAGCTTGATCAAATCGACATGCACGCCCTTGGCGGCAAAATGTTCACGCGCCGTCTGCAGATATTTGGTTGCCACACGCAGGCGCGCACCCGACCTTACCGCCTGTTCATAATCAAACCCGCGCCGCACCGCCACCATCAGGCGGCAACGCGCGATTTTCAGGTCAAGCGGCTGATATAGGCCACTGCCGTCAAATTCAGCCAGCACATCGCCACCAACCACACCAAGATCAGCGGCGCCATACTGAACATAGGTCGGTACGTCGGTTGCGCGCACGATAATGAGTCGCAGATCGGCGCGGGACGTCGGGATGATCAGTTTGCGCGATGCATCCGGATTTTCGGCCGCAACGACGCCGGCAGCTTCGAGCAGCGGCAATGTTTCATCAAGAATGCGTCCCTTGGACAAGGCAAGACTGATCAAGGCTGATGCTCACACATTGAAAAGCGGGCATTTTACCGCAAAGGGGCACCCCGCCCGCGCACTGCCGCGGCGCAATTCGCGAAAACCCCGAATCAATCTACTCGTGCTGACAGACCAAGATCCTCGGCGTAGGCCTTGTACGTATAGTGAAAAGGCACCGGGCCGTCGGGTTCACCATGCAAAAACTGGTGCACAAACGGGTCATCGGACTTCGCCATTTCAGTGGCGGCACCGGACGCAGAGATGACGCCGTCCGACATCAGGTAGACGTGATCGATCACGCGCATCGATTCTGCAGCATCATAGGAAACCACAATCGAAGTCGCACCAAGTGCATCGTTAAGCTTGCGGATCAGGTTGCCGACAACCCTGCAGGAGATCGGGTCGAGCCCCGCGAATGGTTCGTCGTAAATGATCAACATTGGGTCAAGCGCAATCGCGCGGGCGAGGCCGACGCGACGCGCCATGCCGCCCGACAATTCGGCGGGCATGAGGTGCGCCGCACCGCGCAATCCCACCGAGGCAAGTTTCATCAACACGAGATCACGAATCATGCTGTCCGGCAATGCGGTATGTTCACGCATCTGGAAAGCGATGTTTTCAAACACCGTCAGATCGGTGAACAAGCCGCCCTGCTGGAACTGCATGCCCATCTTGCGCCGCAGCTGATACAGCGCGTCGCGGCTCAATTCGTGCACGTTCTGACCGGCCACCTTTACCGTTCCGCCCTGCGGTGCGAGCTGGCCGCCGATCAGACGCAGCAGCGTCGATTTGCCACAGCCGCTTGACCCCATGATGCCGACCACCTGGCCGCGCTGAATATCAAGGCTGATATCGGTCAGCAGGGGCCGCGCACCGTAGCTGAAACGCAGACTGCTGATTTCAACAAGATTTTCGTTAGCCATGGCGATACGTTAGCAGAATTTGGCGGCCGGACGGCGCCTCAGGATACGCGGCGGATTCGCGCGCCCAGCCGGGACAGTTTTTCTTCGATTGATTCATAACCGCGGTCAAGATGGTAAACGCGTTCGATCGTAGTTTCGCCGCGGGCAACCAGCCCTGCGATCACCAGACTTGCCGAGGCACGCAGATCGGTCGCCATCACCGTCGCCCCGTCCAGATGATCGACGCCGGTAACCACCGCGGTATTGCCCTCGACCTCGATACGGGCGCCAAGCCGGCGCAGCTCCTGCACGTGCATGAAACGGTTTTCAAAAATGGTTTCGGTAATTATCGCCGTGCCGCTGGCTACGCAGTTCAAAGCCATGATCTGCGCCTGCATATCGGTCGGAAATGCCGGATAAGGCGCCGTCCGCGCGCCGACCGCGCGCAACCCGCCCTCCATCCACAGCCGTATCCAGTCACCACCGGTCTCAACCTGCGCGCCCGCCTCGCGCAATTTCTCGATTACCGCATCAAGAATTCGAGGATTGGCGCCGCGCAGCCGCACGTCACCGCCGGTGGCTGCCGCAGCCGCCAAAAAAGTTCCGCACTCAATCCGGTCCGGCATCACCTGGTGGGTCGCCGCATGCAGACGTGGCACTCCGGTTATGTGTATGGTGTCCGTACCGGCGCCGCTGATCTGCGCGCCCATGGCCAACAGGCATTCGGCCAGATCAACCACCTCGGGCTCGCGAGCAGCATTCTCGATCACGGTTTCACCCTCGGCCAGCGTCGCCGCCATCATGATGTTTTCGGTGCCGGTCACCGTCACGATGTCGGTCACTATGCGCGCGCCTTTCAGACGCTGCGCGCGTGCCAGCATGTAACCGTGTTCGACCGTAATCGTCGCACCCATCGCCTGCAGTGCCTTGACATGCTGGTCGACCGGCCGCATGCCAATCGCGCAGCCTCCCGGCAACGACACACGCGCCTCGCCAAAACGCGCCAGCAACGGGCCGAGCACGAGCACCGAGGCGCGCATGGTTTTCACCAGCTCGTAGGGGGCAACCGGGTTGCCAAGCGCAAGCGCATTGAGTTCGACACCGAGCTTTTCATCGACCGTGACCGCTACACCCATCTGGGCCAGCAGCGCCAGCATGGTAGTTACATCGTGCAGGTGGGGCACGTTGCCGATGCGCAGCGGCTCCGCGCTCAATATCGACGCACACAGAATCGGCAGCGTCGCGTTTTTGGCACCCGAAACCCGCACCTCTCCCCTTAACGGGACACCACCCTCGATAATCAGCTTGTCCATATCAGTGTTGGCGCGTCGCCCATTCCTCCGGCGTCAGGGTCTGCATCGATAACGCATGAATCTCCTCGCGCATGCGATCACCAAGGGCCTGATAGACCAGTTGATGCTGCTGGACCTTGCGTTTGCCATTGAATGCGGCGCTGACTATAACCGCCTCGAAGTGATGGCCGTCGCCGGAAACCGTGACGTGCTCGCATAGCAGCCCCGCCTCGATGTACTGTTTGATCTGCTCCGGTGTGGTCATAGCCTGACTCCAGTATTGGCGGAGCGATGCAATGATCGCGCCGGCCGGGTAAAAATCCTGCCCATCAACTCAGTGACGCATTTTGTAGCCGGTCTTGATCAGCCACAAGGTCAGCAGCGACAGCGCCGCGAGGCAGGCCGCTACAACTGCCGCCGATAGCCACGGAGAAACATCACCTGCGCCGAAAAAGCCGTATCGAAAACCGTCAACAATGTAAAAAAACGGATTCAGATGCGAGAGTTTCTGCCAGAACTGCGGCAATGAATAGATTGAATAAAACACGCCCGACAGAAATGTGAGCGGCAGAATGATGAAATTCTGGAATGCTGCCAGTTCGTCCACCTTGTTGGACTGCAGGCCGGCAATGATGCCAAGCACTCCCATGACCGCGCTGCCGAGCAGTGCAAACACTGCGACCCACAGCGGGTGCGCGCATCGCAGATCAACGAACCAGACCGTGCACAGCAATACGCCGGCACCGCACACGAGGCCACGCGCCACCGCCGCCAGCAAATAGGCAAAGAAAAATTCGCGATGTGACAACGGCGGCAGCAAAACGAACACAATATTGCCGGTCATTTTCGACTGCATCAGACTGGAACTCGAATTGGCAAACGCATTCTGCAGAACCGTCATCATGGCCAGCCCCGGTGTCAGAAATGCGGTGTAGCCGACACCCGGATAGGGTTCGCCTGAATTGCGCAGGGTATGACCGAAGACCAGCAGAAAGAGGAGCGCGGACAATACCGGTGCCAGCACGGTCTGGATATTGACCTTCCAGAAGCGCAGCCATTCCTTGTAGAACAGCGTTGAAAACCCGGTCAGCGCGCTGAAGCGCGGACCCGGTGGCGAATGATCGGTTGGCAGGCTCATGCGCGGCTCAATGATTCATGATCCGGACAAATACTTCCTCAAGGTCGGGCTGGCCGACCTCCATCTCCAGCACACGGACGCCGGCCGTGCGCAACGCTGCCATGACCGACTCGAGTTCATCATATCCGGCCAGCGTCAGGCGGCAGTCGTCACCGCCGCCCTCGCTCAGTAGCTGTGTGAGCCCGGCCGGCAGGCCAGGCGGCGACAGTTTCAGTCTTACCTGACAGCCGGAGAACCGGTTGAGCAGGTTTTGCGTAGTGTCGTCGGCAACGATCTGGCCCTGTTTGAGCATGGCAATGCGGCCGCACAACGCCTCCGCCTCCTCCAGATAATGGGTTGTCAAAACGATGGTGTGACCGTCGCGGTTGAGACGACGGATAAACTGCCACAACGACTGGCGCAATTCGACGTCGACACCCGCAGTCGGCTCGTCCAGAATAATTACCGGGGGCTTGTGCACCAGCGCCTGGCCGATCAACACACGGCGCTTCATGCCGCCCGATAACTGCCGCATGTTGGCGTCCGCCTTGTCAGTGAGATCTAGGCAATGCAGCAGTTCATCGATCCAGGCGCGGTTGTCACGCAGACCGAAATAGCCGGACTGTATTGTCAACGCCTCACGCACGGTAAAAAACGGATCAAACACCAGTTCCTGCGGCACCACGCCCAGCGCACGACGGGCCTCACGATAATCGCGCACCACATCGTGCCCCAGCACGGCGGCACTGCCGCCGGTCGCGAAGTTTAATCCGGCAAGAATACTGATCAGCGTGGTCTTGCCGGCGCCATTGGGTCCGAGTAGACCGAAGAATTCACCCTGCGCAACCTCCATGCTGACACCGGCAAGTGCAGTGAGGCTGCCATAGCGCTTGACGACCCCGTCAACTTTGATCGCAGGCGTCATCGTCAACCGCACCGTGGCCCTGAAAGAAAATCAAATTCCGGGCGCTGTCCGGCGCCGGCCGGCACAACGTTGGTCACGCGCCAGCCGGAATCAGGTCTGTAACGCCGTAGAGCTCGGCGAGACTGGCAAGACTGGCCGGCAGGCTGCAGAACGTAAGTGTGCACTGACGTCGCTGCGCCACACGGCGCCATTCAAACAACAAGCTGAGCGCCGATGAATCAACCTCGGTTACCGCCGACAGATCAATCACCAGCGTGCCGGCCATGAATTGCTCCGCTTCGCCGGCCAGCACGGCCGCGCTGGCGAGTGTCAGCGGACCACTGACGCGCAACCGGCCGCCGTCATTGGCGAGTTGACCGCTCATTTTTTTGCGGTCTGCTGCGCCAGGCTCTTGTTCTTGGCTGTCAGCGACGCAACTAAACCGTCGATACCGTTCTTCTGGATTTCCGAATTAAAGGTGCTGCGATAGTTCTGCACCAGGCTCACGCCCGCAATCACAACATCGTAGACCTTCCAGCCCTGATCGGTTTTCTCCATGCTGTAATTGACCTCGATCGGGTCACCGCCGCCGGATTGTTTGATGCGCGACTGCACTGTTACCTCCGTATCCGCAGGCTGCATTTTGAGGGGCCGGTATTCGATGACCTGATCCTTGTACTGGGCGAACGCGCTGGCGTAGGTATGCACGAGCAGCGAGCGAAACTCATTGGCCAGACCCTGTTGCTGACCGGCATTGGCCTGCCGCCACGGCGCGCCGACCGCCAGTCGGGTCATGCGGATGAAATTGAAATGCGGCAGGACCTTGGCCTCGACCAGATCGTAGACCTTGCGCGTATTGCCGGACTGGATTTCCTTGTCAGCGCGCAGGATGACAAGAACCTCATCCGTAACCTTTTTGGCGAGCGCATCGGGCGCGATATCCTGCGCGCGCCCGGCCGGCGCCACCGCCATCAATCCGCAGACCAAAAACCCGCACAACAGCTTTTTCAGCGATTTGTTCATTTTTTTATCCTTCCCGTCTAAAACGTTTGCAGCACCGACACGGACTACTTCGCGCTGCTGCCTTCTGCGGCCTTGTTCATCATGAACTGGCTGATCAGTTTTTCCAGCACCACAGCCGACTGCGTCAACCCGGGCTTGATGGTGGTGCCGGGGGCCAGTGGTTTATCTTCGGCACCGCCCTCAAAGCCGATGTATTGCTCCCCCAGCAGGCCGGCGGTCAGTATCGACGCGGAGGTATCCTGCGGAAATTTGTAGCGTGCATCGATATTCATGGTCACACGGGCAACAAACTTGTCATTGTCGAAAACAATCGACGAAACACGGCCGACCACCACGCCGGAACTCTTGACTGCCGCACGCGGCTTGAGGCCGCCGATATTGGTAAATTCAGCGGTCAGCGCATAGGTATCACTGCTGCCGAGACTGCCCATATTGCCCACCTTCAGCGCGAGTATTGTCAGCGCACCAAGACCCGCCACCATAAAAAGGCCGACCCAGAGATCGATCGTCGAGCGTTCCATTAAGCCCCCTGAAACATAAATGCGGTTAAGATGAAATCCAGTCCCAGTATCGCCAGCGAGGAGGTAACCACGGTACGGGTGGTCGCACCCGACACGCCCTCAGCAGTCGGCGGCGCATCATAGCCTTCGAACAGCGCAATCCATGTCACGGCAATACCAAACACCACGCTCTTGATTACGCCGTTGACGATGTCCTCGCGGAAATCAACCGCGGCCTGCATTTGCGACCAGAATGAACCGTCGTCTACACCAATCAGCACAACGCCGATCAGGTAGCCGCCATATACACCCATCGCGCTGAACACTGCCGCCAGCAGCGGCATCGAAATCACACCGGCCCAGAATCGCGGCGCCACCACGCGCGCGATCGGATCAACCGCCATCATTTCCATCGCGGAGAGCTGCTCGGTCGTTTTCATCAGACCGATTTCAGCGGTCATTGCTGAACCCGCGCGACTGGCAAACAGCAGCCCCGAAACTACCGGCCCGAGTTCGCGCACCAGCGACAAAGATACCAGCACCCCCAGCGCGGATTCGGAACCATAGGTCTTGAGAGTCTGGTAACCCTGAAAACCGAGCACCATGCCGACAAACAATCCCGACACCAGAATGATGATCATCGACAGGACACCGGTGAAATACAGCTCCCGGATGATCAAATGCAATCGTCGAAAACTCGGCCCTGAATTCAGCAGTGTCAGCGCAATAAAGCGTGTCGCATAGCCCAGACGCAGCACTGCATCGACCGTGTGATGGCCGACGCCGCGAATATTGATGATGGAACCGCGGTTAAACAAGTTCCAGCTCCTCGTTGAATTTCCGGCTTGGATACTGATAGGCAACCGGGCCGTCGGCTTCACCCCAGACAAACTGGTGCACCAGCGGATCGGTGGACTCACGCATCTCGGCCGGTGTGCCATGCGCCACCATCACGCCCTCGGACAGATAATAAACGTAATCGACAATGTCGAGTGCTTCCTGAACGTCGTGAGTGACGACGATGGAAGTCGAACCCAGCGTATCGTTCAGACGCCGCACCAGATTGCGGATGACCCCGAGAGAAATCGGATCAAGTCCGGTAAAAGGTTCGTCGTACATCATCAGCATCGGATCCAGCGCAATCGCCCGCGCCAGCGCAACACGGCGGGACATGCCACCGGACAACTCGGACGGCATCAGATTGTGCGCACCGCGCAAGCCGACGGCATGCAACTTCATCATCACGATATCGCGGATCATCGACTCCGGCAGATTGGTGTGCTCACGCATCTGGAACGC
>Ga0114980_10002424_pt1 | contig 13137 bp, 14 predicted proteins | sample S_140806_EF_Meta_FD_87018 | JGI IMG/M metagenome (GOLD analysis project Ga0114980, IMG submission 87018) | Freshwater microbial communities from Lake Simoncouche, Canada to study carbon cycling - S_140806_EF_MetaG | ecosystem: Environmental > Aquatic > Freshwater > Lake | place: Lake...
AAATTGTTTGGGAATATAATTTTTTTTTTAAAAAAATAAAAATTTTGGTAAAAATAAAAAATTAAAAAAATAAAAAGAAAAAATTTTAATGTTGCAAAAAAAAAAAAAAGAAAAACTTCCTAATATAGGATGGCAACAAAATTTTTTAAACGCAAAAATTTATAAAAAAAAGGAAGAGTTATTTAATAATAATTTTTTTTATTTCGTGCATTCTTATTACGTACAATGTACAGACGATTTAATATATACATACTCTTATTTTGATGATTTTAAATTCTGTTCATCAATCAAGTATAATAACATTTTCGCTACGCAGTTTCATCTTGAAAAAAGTGGTAAAGCTGGTCTTAAAGTTCTAAAGAATTTTTTTTTAAAATAATGATATTAAGCAAAAAATTTATTTTTGAAAAACAAATTAAAGAATTACCCAAAAAAGTTATTTGGTGTCGTAAATGTTTAATGTCGAATCAAAGACCAAGAATAATATTTAATAGTGACAATGTTTGCTCTGGGTGCGTTAATAATAATTATAAAAATACTATCAATTGGAAAAAAAGAGAAAAAGAATTAATTAATCTTTTAGATCAACATAGAAGCAAGAATGGTAGTTATGATGTTTTAGTCCCTAGTAGTGGCGGAAAAGATTCTGGTTATGTTGCCCATCAATTAAAATATAAGTATAAAATGAATCCTTTAACAGTTACATGGTCCCCTTTATCTTATACGGAAATAGGGAGAACTAATTTTTACTCTTTAATTGATTCTGGATTTTCAAATCTTTTGTGTACTCCAAATGGAGCGTTACAAAGAAAATTTGCTAGATTAGCTTTTGAAGAATTAGGAGATCCATTTCATGTATTTGTGCTTGGGCAATTAAGCTTTCCTTTTCATATGGCTATAAAATTTGGAATTAAATTAGTTTTTTATGGTGAAAATGGAGAACTCGAATATGCTGGCGATGCAGAGGTAGGAGATAAGCCAGTTAAACCACCAAAGTATTGGACAAAACATCATTTTAAAGGATCTTCTTTCGAAAAATTATTACGTTATGGCGTTTCTTCAAAAGACTATTTAAAAGGTTATGTTTTTAAAAAATCAGATCTGGATTTTTATATACCTCCAATAGAAAAAAATATTTTAAAAGCAGGTATTGAGGGCAAACACTTTTATTCATATTATAAAAAATGGACGCCACAAGAAAATTATTACTATTGTGTTGAAAATACTGGGTTTAAATCTAATATTGAGAGAAGTGAAGGAACATATTCAAAATATGCAAGCTTAGATGATAAAATTGATTGTATACATTACTATATGAGGTACATAAAATTTGGACTAGGAAGATGCGCAGAAGATGTATCGCATGAAATAAGAGATGGACATCTTACGCGAGAAGAAGGTTTATCCTTAATGAGTAAGTACGAAGGAGAGTTTCCAAAAAAATATTTTAAAGAATTTCTAGAATATTTAGATATAACAGAAGAACACTTCCACAGAATTGTCGATTCTTGGAGACTGCCCCATATTTGGAAAAAAAATAATAATAAATGGGTACTAAGAACACCAGCGCATTAGTGGTAGAATTTTTAAGAGAGAATAATTTTACTAATCAGATATCAGTTGTCGACGGGCAGCCCGGATGTGGGAAGACATTATTTTCAAATATAATACAGTCTTTCCAAAGAGCCGAAATATTTAATTATGTATTTGAACTAGAGTTTATTATTAAACTTCACAAATTTGAAAAGATATCAAATGATGCAACAGATTCTTTGATAAAAATGTTAGTAGATCATAAAATTTATCAAAATATGATGAGTAGAGACGTTAACTTTAGATACAACGATTTATCAAGTGTATTTAAAAATCCATACCCATTTAGATATTTTCAAAGAATATTTAGCGCAGGGGACAGATCTATTCCAGAAAAAATTATTAAAACTAATCCTATTTTAAATCTTACTTGTCATGATTTGTTATTTTATTCTGATATTTTGTTTAAAAATTTAGGAAATAGATTAAGTTTTTTTGAAATAATTAGACACCCTCTTTATATGATTAAACAGCAGCATATTAATGTTAAAGAATTAGAAAAAACACCAAGAGACATCCAGCTTAAATTTAAATATAAAGATCAAGAATTACCTTATTATGCTTTCGGTTGCGAGGAGGAATATTTTGCGGCCTCAGAAATAGATAAAGCAGTAATAATTATGAAAAATTTAACAAAAAAAAATAACCTAAAAAGAATTGAGCTTAAAAAAAAAGAAAACTTCTTAACAGTACCATTTGAACAATTTGTCATTAGTCCCAATACTTTTCTTTCAAAAATTTGTAATATATTAAAAACTTCTTATGGATCCAAAACAATTGAAATATTAAAAAAAAACAAAGTTCCTAGAATAAAAGTCGAAGATGGTATTGATTTGCCAATTTATAGAATTATGGGTTGGCAACCACCAATTAAAAACTTAACAATTAAAGACGAATTAGCATCCCGAAGAAACTATGCCGTAAATAATGGTATTAGTAATCGATATCTAGAAGAATTAGACATGATGTCTGAAGATTATATAAAAAATTATTCTTGGTTTTAATTTTAGTTTAATTGTATAATTATTTTTATTCTATTTACCAATATAATTAATTATGAAAATTGTTTGCATGATCCCGGCTAGAAGTGGTTCTCAAAGAGTAAAAAAAAAAAATTTAAGATTAATAGATGGCAAACCATTAATCTCTTATGTTTTAAAAACATTAGCAGATATAAATATTTTTGATGATATTTATATCAATTCGGAAGATCAAATATTTGAAAATATTGCTAAAGAATTTAATATAAAATTTTATAAAAGAGATGCCATTCTATCAAATGATAGCGCTACAAATGATCAATTTGCTTTAGACTTTATAAATAAAATTAAATGTGATTTATTAGTGCAGGTGTTGCCCACTTCTCCATTTATAACAAAAGAAGATATTTTAAAATTTGTAAGCAAGATACAAGATGAAGATTTAGAGACTTTAATTTCAGTAAAAAAAAATCAGATAGCTTGTATTTATCGTAATAGTCCCATCAATTTTGATAAAAATAAAGTCAATCCTCCATCTCAAACTATGGAACCAATTTTTTCATATGCGACAGCCTTAATGGGTTGGAAAACAAAAAGTTTTATTCAAAATATGAATAAATTTGGCTCAGGATATCATGGTGGAAACGAAAAAAAAAATTATTACGAATTAAAAGGAATTTCAACAATAGATATTGACGAAGAAGAAGATTTTATATTAGCTGAACAAATTGTACTGTCGAAAAAATTTTCAGCTAGTTCTGAAATTAAATACTATAATGATGATAGTAAATTTAGCGTTGAAAATGACGTAAGTTCTATTTTAAAAAAAGATGGAGTAGTGAATAATGATTTGTTTAATTCCAACAAAGAAATAGTAAATTTAGAAAAACTGATCATAGAAAAACCTAAGAATATTTCATGGAGCAAAAGAATCGTTGATACAGAAAGTAACTCTATGACAATTATTGCGCAGCTTCCTGGAGAAGGAAATAGAAGACACTATCATTCTAATTGGAATGAATGGTGGTTTATCTTAGATGGTGAATGGGAGTGGGAAATTGATGGAAAAATAATGGAAGCAAAAAAAGGAGATCTTGTTTTTATTAAAAAGAATAGAATTCATAAGATTGTAGCAAAAGGCGAAAAAATGGCTATTAGAATGGCAGTCAGCAGAAGTGATGTTGACCACATTTATGTTTAGAATTTAATTAATTTATGAATTGTTTAATAATTGGGGGTACTTCTGGAATAGGACTTGAAGCAGCAAGAATTTTTAAACAAAAAGGTTATGAAGTTGTTGTTTGCGGAAGAAGAAAAAACAGAAAAATAGATTTTAATTTTTTAAAAGTTGATGTTACCAAGGAAGCTTCTGTAAAAAAGCTTTTTAAAAATATATCATTTAATAAAATTGAATCTTTAGTTTATTCTGCAGGTCAAACGATTTTAAAAAAAAAAATAACTAAATTTAATTATAAAAAATACAAAAATATACATGATGTAAATTTACTAGGTGCAATTTATATTTTAAAATATTCCTATAAAAAATTAAAAAAAGCAAAAGGAAAAGTAACGATTGTTAATTCAATGGCCTCAAAAAAATCTAGTCTTTTGTCAGGTTTAGAGTATACAGTTTCTAAAGCAGGCCTGAGTGGACTTGTTAAGCATTTATCATTGGAGTGGGCCAAAGACAAAATCTTTATAAATTCAGTTTATCCATCAATGACAAAAACAAGAATGTTGCCTATGAATCAAGATTATAAAAAAATTATAAAATCAATTCCGCTAAAAAAATTAGCATTACCTAATGATATAGCTAAAGCGATATATTTTTTAAATAGTGAAGATAATCAATACATCACAGGCGCAGGCATAGATATTAATGGCGGTCAGCATTTATCAGGATAATTTAGAAGATGAATTATATAGTAGCAGCTTACACCACTGCACCTTCTTTATATTGTAATTCAAAAATACTCGAACAAAAATATTATAAAATTTTTTTTGAAAAAATAACTAATATACAAGGATTAGAAATTCCTTATTGGGGCAGTCAAATAAATAAATTTGGAGATGAATTTATTTTAGATTTATTAAATAAAAAATGGAAAAATATTTTAACGTGCATACCTGGAACAGTTTTGGCTTTAAAAAAAAATAAAAATTTTGGCTTAGCATCTCCTGATCCAGATGGAAGAAAATTGTCTATAAAGATGCATAAAAAAGCGTCTAATTTAATAGATAAAATCTTACAAAAAAAAGGAATGAAATCAATTGTTTCGGTAATTATAGCCTCAGCACCAAGTAATAATTATTTTAGAAACTCTACAAAATATCTTGATGCTTTCAAAAGATCTTTGGATGAAATTGTTAATTTTAATTGGAACGGTTGTAAAATAATTCTTGAACATTGCGATAGTTATCACCCAAAATTAAATAAGAATTTTGAAAAAGGTTTTATGCTTATAGAAAATGAATTAGATATTTTAAATAAAATACGTAATAGTTATGATGTAGGAATTAGTTTGAATTGGGCGCGTTCAATTATTGAAGGAAAGTCAATATCTTCACTAATAGATCATATTAAATTAGCCAAAAAAAAAAATTTACTCAGCGCTTTTACGTATTCTGGAGTAGCTAAAAATGACAAATTATATGGAAAATGGAAAGATAATCATATGCCTTTTTCTAAAGTTTACTCTATAGAGAACTATGAAAAGAATTCATTATTAAATAAAAAAAATATAAAAATTACAATAAAAACACTTGCTGATACAAAGTTAGATTACATTGGTATTAAACTGCAAGTGCTTCCTCGGGGGAATTATTTAGATTTAAATAGAATGGTAGGAGTTAATTTAGATGCAATTTATATTTTAAATAAAGAATTAAATAATAATTATAATATTATAACTAGCCAAAGTTAATTTTAGTTTATTTAATTTATTAGTTAATAAATGATTGATTTTATCAAAAATAAAAAAAAAAAATATTATCGTTCAATAATTAAAGGTTATTTTTTAATAAGAAAGTCTAATGATCCAAATTTAATTTCAGAAATAAAATGTGATTTAACCAACCTAAAGCTTAATGTAAGCGACAGTGATTTCTCTAAATTTATTCCTAGAATTAATTCTATAAAAATTGAAATAGTTTTGCGTCAATTTCTTTTAAAAACTTTATTAGACCCTTGGAAAATTAATAAATTTTTATTAATTTATTTCTCAAAAAAAAAAGCAAAATTATATTATCCTCTTCCTATAGATTGGGTGGCATTTTTTAGAAAAAAAAACATTGATGTTTCAATTTTTTTTTCAAAATTTTTGTTATTAATAAATATATTTTTTGAATATTTAAAGGGGTTCTTAAATTTTTTTAAAATAATTTTTTTTGAAAGTTTTAATACCGATCAAAGACTATATGTTCAGTTTAGTGATATTGTTAAAGATCAATTTCCAGTTAATCAAAATTTAGAGTCTTATGATTTAATTTCCTGGAATATTATTAACAATAATATTTTTACGAACGTTTCTGTAATAAAGCATAATATTAAGAATAATAAAATTATATATATTAAAGATAAAATAATTTGCCCTTACAAGCATCTACTGCCTCCTTTAAATTTTTATAGAAGGATTAAATTTATTTTTTGGTTTTTAGTATTTTTTATTGATTGTGTTTTTCTTTTATTTAGAGGTAAGTGGTATTCTTCAATTTTATTTTCAGAAATAATTTTATTAAAAAAAGTTGATGAAATAGATAAGAAATATTTGGCAAAAGAATATTTATTTTCTAATTCTGAATTAATATATCGTCCTTTGTGGACTTATATAGCTCAATTAAAAGGCTCTAAAGTTACTTTTTATAATTATAGTTCTAGTTTTTTAGGTTTTAAAATTAATCAAAAATATACAGTCCCTGAGCTAGGATATCAGTCTATGACTTGGGAAAATATTTTAATATGGTCAAAAGATTATTCAGCTTATACAAAAAAATGCTGCCCAAATTTAAATATTAAATTAGTAAGTCCTATTTACAATACAGACAGTAATTACAATATTCCGAAATTTAATAAAAATATTATTTCAGTTTTTGATATATCACCACTAAGATTTTCTGCTAGAGCGGAACTATGTCCAGATGACAATTATAGAACCTTGAGTAATTCTATCCAATTTTTTAATGATATATATACAAGTTGTATTGATAATAACTTTATTATAATTATTAAATTTAAAAGATTATTTAATCCAAAGCATAATCCACATTATATTAATTTTATAACCAATGATTTTATTAAAAGGGAAAATGTTTTTCTTATTCCTCCTAACGTTTCCCCTTTTAGATTGATTAAATTAAGTAAAGCAAGTATTCATATACCTTTTACATCTACTGCTTTGATATCTGATTATTTAAATGTACCCTGTGTTTATTATGATCCAACCTCAATAATTCAAAATGATGATAGAGGTTCACAAGGAATTGAGGTAATCAATGGACCAGCAGCTTTGAATAACTGGTTAAAAAAAATTAGTATCTAGAGAAATAAAATAAATAGAAAATTATGTATTATTTGAAAGATATATCAGTGAAGCGCTTAATTATTTTTTTTAACATAAAATTAACTATGTTTCTTTTAAAAATAAATTTTATGTTTAATAATGATAACTCGAAATTAAAAGCATGTGATGTTATTTAAATTTTTTTAGTATATATATTTTTAAAATGGAACTTAAACTTAAAGAACTTAAACTTAAAGAACTTAAACTTCAAAGAATAGTTATGGAGGTTTTTGGTGGTTGTAACTATACCTGTCAAATGTGTCCACAGTCAAATCCAGGAAGAGGAAGTAATTTTACAAGAAAAATGCCACTTGTGGAATTTAAAAGAATATTAAATGAATTAGTCCCTAAATATGGGAACCCCCAGATCAATCTAGAGGGAAGCGGAGAGCCAACAATGGCAAAAGATTTACCAGAATATGTTAAGGCAGTAAAAGAAAAGGGGCTTAAATGTTTTATGTATTGTAATGGCGCTAGGTTGAACGGTAAATTTATGAGAGATGTAATTGATGCTGGCATCGATTTTATTCGAATAAGCGTTATTGGTTATAATAAAGAAAAATATAATCAATGGATGAATACTGATAACTTCGATCTTATTATTTCAAATTTAAAAGAAATAAAACAATATGTTAACGAAAGTAAATCTAGCTGTAAAGTTAGCACATATCACTTAATTTTAGATCCGACCAAGGTTAATGAAGAGATAAATGAATACAAAAATAACATCATTAATAAAGTTGGAAATATTGGCTATATATGGAAAATGCATAATTGGAGCGGAAATTATAATAATAAAAATCTTAGATTGGCAACAGAGAGAAGAAGTTGTGGCAGACCATTTGCACCTGAATTAACAATTAGAGCAGGAGGAAAACCTGGAAGAACAACTGCTATAGTGCCTTGTTGTCAGACTCTTGGTCCTCCCAACGAAGAAAAGAGTATACTTGGTCACATGGATAACCAAACTTTTGAAGAGATATACAACGGTGAAAAATGGAATAAATTGAGAAATGCGCATAAGAATAAAAATTTTGATGAGATAGATTACTGTAAAAATTGTGATTTTTTATATAATGATCCAGAAGTTTTAGTTTGGTCAAATGACAAAGATGCAAAAATCAATCATATGCTAGGCACTGATGACGATTTTATTCTCACGAAATATATTTCTTAAATCTAATTAAATTAGTTTAAGTCTTTTTTTAAAGTGTATTTATTTTTTTAAAGTTTTTATGAGTAATATCTTTATAATTGGTGGCTCAGGTTTTTTAGGGCATTATTTAATAAAAAAACTAAAAACTAATAACAATTTATATTGCCATATAAATCAAACAGCATTTAAAGACGCCTCTTTAAGAATTATTAAACTTAATTTAAAAAATGCAATAAAATTAAAAAAATTTATTATAAAAAATAAAATAGATATAATTATAAATCTATCAAGTATTGCAAATGTAGATTCTTGTGAAAAGTTTAAAAAAAAGGCACACGCAGTGCATGTTATCATTCCTCAAAAATTATCTAAAATAGCAAAAACGTTAGATATAAAAATTGTGCACATCTCAACTGATCATTTATTTAATGGGAAAAGTACAGCGTCATATTCAGAAACTTCTGTCACAAGTCCATTAAACTATTATGCTAAAACTAAAAAAATCGGCGAAAATGAAATTGCAAAAAATAATAAAAATTTAATTTTAAGAACTAATTTTATTGGAAAAAATAAAATTAATAAGAATTCATTCTCAGATAGAATTATTTTAAATTTAAAAAAGATGAAATCAATTGATTTATGGAGTGATGTATATTTTTCACCTATTCATGTAAAATATTTATGCATTATTATTAATTTTTTAATTAAGAATAATGAGCAAGGAATTTACAATGTATCAACAACAAAAATATCTAAATTTCAATTAGGAGTTTTAATTGCAAAAAAAATGAAACTGGATTTTAGAAAAATTATACCAACGAAGTTTGATCCGAAAAAGTTTATTATTAGACCTAAAAATATGTCATTATCAAATAAAAGATTATTAACAAAATATCCGAATTTACGAAAATATTTTTCGCTAAATTATCAGATGAGTCTTATAAAAAAAGATTATTAGATGAAAAAAAATATTTCAGAAATATACTTCAAAAAATTATTTAAAATTCTAAATAAAACCTCCCACTTAAAACTTTTTTATCTGCCAGAAATTAATTCAATCAATTATTTTAGTCGTGATTATGACATTAATCGATACAAAAATTTTTTGAGTATAAAAAAATTATTAGATAAAGATTATTTTATATTTAATCCAAAAAAATTTAAAAATACTAAAGTAGTATTTTTATCTCATTATTTAGGAAAAAAATTGCTATGTGAACAGGACTTTTATTATGGAAACCTTTTTAAAATTTTGAAATCAAAAAAAATAAATTTTACTGTATTTATGCTAAATAAAAGCTCGGAATCTATTAATGAAATTAAAAAAAATTCTAAAAATTTTAAGTATTCAACAGTTATTATTAATAATTATTCACATCCCATAAAAGATTTTAAAATTATAATTTACACTGTATTTTTATATATACGTTTTTTAATATCTAGAAATAAAATTAAATTTGATTCTTTTGAAAATAGAATTATTAAAAATAAAATTAATTTAAAATCCTTTTTAAAAGCTAGGACATCTATAAAAATTTTTAATACTTTTAAAACAGTTATAGAAAAATACGAAAATAAAATTAAAAAGTTTGTGACAACTTACGAGGGTCATGTATTTGAAAAAATTATTTTTGATTATTGTAAAAAAAAGGAAATAGCTTCTGTTGGTTACTTTTTCTCAGTAATAAGAAAGGAAAAATCTTGTGTTTTATACCCATATCCCGATTATATTTCTCCCAATAAATTGTTCTTAACCGGACATGTCGTAAAAAATTTTTTTATTAAAAATTTAGGTCTAAATAATAAAATTATTGTAGTTGGTTCAGGTAGAAATTTTATTAAAAAAAAATTTGAATTTAAAAATCTTTTAAAAAACAAAATTAAAGTTTTGTTTTGTCCTGAAGGAATTTACCCAGAATCTGTTACTATGTATAATTTAGCGGTACGAATTTCTGAGATAAGCAAAGATATTTTCCCAATCATCAGATTTCATCCCGAACTAGATCAAAAAAAATTATTTAATGATCAACAAATTCTAAAAAATTCTTTCAATAATATTGAAATATCTAAGAACTCTTTAGAGTATGACATTTTAGAATCTGATTTTTTAATTTATCGTGGTTCTAGTATGTGTGTAAATGCTGTATTTGCTGGAGTTTTTCCTATTTATTTTAAACAAAAACAAGAAAATTCAATTGACCCTTTATTCGAAGTTAATAAGTATATAGCTCATAGCGCAGATCATTTGTTATCGTTAATTAACAAAGTTAAAAATCCACACAACGCTTCGAAAATAAATAAGTATATGTTAAGTTTGCGTAATTATTCATCAAGTTATTTTGAAAATTTGAATACAAATATCATTATAAAAAATCTTTAAAATGCAATTTAATCAAATAACCGTAATAATCCCCACTTTAGGAAATAAAAAAATTAACAAATTATTAACCGATTTAACTAATTCAGTATTTATCAAGGAAATAATTATATCTCAACCACGTAAAGTAAATAAAAATTTTTTCTTTAAAAATAAAAAAATTAAAATTTTTTATTCTGATTTAAAAAATCAAGTATATCAAAGAGTTTCACCTATTAAGTTAATAAACACTAAATATTTGCTATATATAGATGATGATGTACTCTTAAAAAAAAATTTCTTAAACAATCTTTATAAAGATGCTGTAAAATGTGGCAGTAGATTTGTTTTATCACCATGTTATTACGATGATAATCAAAACAAGATACATAGTTTAGATGGAAATTTTTATTTTAATTTAAAGAAAATAATCCTTTTTTTTGCGTTTAGAGTTCCTTTTGGCAAAAAAAGAATGGGTTTTATTTCTAAATCTGGAAGTTGTTACGGGGTAGATCCTGACTATATTAAAAAAGAATTTTATGTATCACAGTGGTTTCCTGGTGGCTGTTTTTTATTACCAACTCGAATGATGGAAAGAAATTTTTATTTTAACATTAGACAAAAGTCTATTGGTGAAGATTTACTTTTATCTTACATTTTAAAAAAAAAATGCTCCATTATTGTCAGTAAAAATCTTTCAATTTATACTGAAAAACCGCAAGCACTGAATACAAAAACACAAATTAATCAGTATCTTAATGCTCATAAATATTTATGTAAAAGAATAAATTTAAATAATATTTACACAAAGATATGGAGATTAATTTTTTTAATAAAATTAAAAACATTACCAAATGGATAGTCTTATTAAAACCTTGCAGAAGTATAAAATTTTAACTGATAAAAATAAGTCCAGCCATTGGAAATTTTTTTTAAATAATAAAAATATTAAAAATATTTCTATTAATTTTGGGTTTGGGAGTTTTGAAAGAGAGACGATTATTCGTTCATTTTTTCACTATATTTTATCTAGATTATTATTTGGTTTTAAAATTTTTAAATCATTAGAAGCAAAAATCTATTTGGATATTTTTAAAAAAATGAAGAGACAAATCGATAATGATTCAATCCGTCATATATTTTTATTTAATTTAATAAAAAAAAAAATTAATCCAAAAAAAATATGCGTTATAGGAGATGGTAAGGCTAATTTTATTTTAGGAGCTTTAAAAATATTTCCGGAAAGTCAAATTTATTCAGTTAACCTAGCAGAAGTATTAATTCATGATTATCTTATTATAAAAAAATTTAAAATTTTAAAAAAAAATTTAATAAAAGTTGTAAAAAAAAAATGATATAAACGCTAAAAACATAAAAATTTTTCTTATTCCGTCTAATAATAAAAGTTTTTTAATAAATTCTGGCATAGATTTATTTGTAAATGTTGCATCATTTCAGGAAATGAACGAGCAGGAAATAAATAAATATTTTCACATCATTAAATCTAATAATTCAAATTTTTATATCTGTAATAGAGAAAAAAAAATATTACCCGGAGGTGAAATTGTTAAGTTCAATAATTACCCTTGGGGAAATGCAAAATTTAAATTTTACGAGGATTGTAAATATTGTCGATACTATTATGCATTCCGTTTTCCATTTTTTAAAAAATATGATGGAAATATAAAACATTGTTATGGTTTTTTTAAATAATAATTTCTTATAAATATCTATGATTCGTAAAATCGATTTAGTAATAACCCTTTTTAATAAAGAAAAATATATAACTAGAGCGATAAATTCCGCTTTGTCTCAAGGCAAATATGAATTTAATAAAATTATTATAGTCAATGATGGATCTACTGACTTAAGTAAAAAAATTATTGAAGATCAATTTAAAAATAATTTAAAAATTGAAATAATAAATATTAAAAATTCTGGGGTTTCTGTAGCAAGAAATTTAGGCGTGAAACATTCTAGCGCCAAATATGTAGGCTTCTTAGATGCTGACGATGAGTTAGATAAAGAATATCTTTTTGAAATTAATAGATTAATCGAAAAATTTCCTGAATGTAATATTTTTAGCACTACACATCAAAATATTTTTGATGATAAAAAAGACTATAATAAAATTTTGCCACCTAACAAAGATAATTTAAAAAGTTCATCCAATCCAATTAAAGAATTTGTTCTTAACTTAAATATAATTTGTTCTTCAGGCGTTTGCATACTAAAGAAAGAAATTGATAGATTTCCATTTCCAAAAAAAATTTTAATAGGTGAGGATATTTATGTATGGTTAAAATTATTTTCAGTTAATAAATTAGCATGGTCCAATAGACCGTTAATCAATATTTATAAGAATGCTTTAGATAGAACACAAAATGAAAGATTTAATGAAATCCCTTATTATTTAAAAAAAAAAAAAATAATTAAAAAAATTTAAAAAAAAAAATTTTTTATAAATAAATATTATATATTAAATTTTTTTAT
>Ga0114980_10002428_pt1 | contig 13120 bp, 8 predicted proteins | sample S_140806_EF_Meta_FD_87018 | JGI IMG/M metagenome (GOLD analysis project Ga0114980, IMG submission 87018) | Freshwater microbial communities from Lake Simoncouche, Canada to study carbon cycling - S_140806_EF_MetaG | ecosystem: Environmental > Aquatic > Freshwater > Lake | place: Lake...
GATTCCCCTCAACAGCGGCACCACCGGCTTCGATGCCCTGGTGATGGGGGTGCCGCTGGTGGCGATGCGGGGCAACTGGATGGGGGCGAGGCTCACCTCCTCGATGCTCAAGGCCCTGGGCCGTCCCGAGTGGATAGCCGAAAACCGCGGTGAGTATGTGCAGATCCTGCAAACCCTTGCGGCAGATCGAGCAGCCCTTGCCGCCATCAAGCAATCCTTGCGCGCCGAGGTGTTGGCCAGCGAGCTCTGCGATCAGAAGGGGTTGGCGAGGGATCTGGGGGCGGCGTTTGGGGGGATGGTGGAGGTATCAAATCAAAAAGATTGAGTTACCAATCAAGTCACAACATTCAAATCCAAAAGTTACCAAAGATATATTCAGCGAAAAATCTTCGGTTAGTTTTATTTAAATGGATGACCGATAGCCAGGAACTTAGCAATTTGATACGATTAGTTCTGCAGGCAATAGGTCAACCATGTCATCACGTATAAAGATAAAGTTAGAGAACATAAACAAATTCGCAAGGGGATCTCTTGGATCTTTCAGGCTGATAGCGTTTTGAAGTAGCTGATACACGTGATAGCCTTGTAAGTGCTGCGATAACGACCACAGAGAATGTTGACGAAAAAGCTGATGCCAATTCATTTCAATCTGAATGCACTTTGGAGCAGAATTAGTGAGTAAATCCTTAGCTCCAAGCAGCACATCATGCTCGAGGCCCTCCACGTCTATTTTTATAAAGTCAGGCTTAGCTTGTGAAGAAGAAAAATATTCATCAAGGGAGACAATATTTATGTCCTGAGCGTAGCTATTGTTTAGATATGAAACATTTTCAGAGGAGGTGGTCATTGAAGCATGCTCTGTAGCCTCAGGATTGAAGTTAATAGTACCCGTCCCACTCTTGGCGCCAACAGCTAAGTTTTCTGCAATGAATCGTGTTGGATATTTTTCTTTGAGCTGGTCTAGTTGGCTATATGCTAACAGCAAAGGTTCGAAGGCGACAACATTTAATCTTAAATCATGAAGGAGACCCTCGGAGTAATTGCCAACATTGGCTCCAACATCAACACATAAGCATGGGCTCAGTCTTGAAAGTATTTGATTCCTGAAAAATCTTTCGCCTGATATTAGATCGTTTTGATAGTTGTTGTAGCCTCTTATATTGGAACCTGTTTGTAGGAACCAACGCCCTAACAATTGGGCTTCTTGCAGGCTAAGCTCAGAAGTAGTAAGTAAATCTCGAATTGATTGGACGAGTGATTCAAGTCTGGCAGTCATAGTTCTCGTTTGTTTGGTTGAAGTCTAACATCTATATTCTCGTTTGATAAACTTAGATACTTTCAAGGACTTTCTTCTCGCATCGAAGCTTCCAGCAGAGGTCAGTGCCGCTCCACCACTGATTAAGCAATAAAAACTCGCCCTGAAAACCATTTTGTCTGCCTTGTTCAAGCCCCCAATCGTCCACTGCCTCACCGTCCAGCCCAAATCGCTTGGCAAAATAACTGATTGACCCCTCGGTAATCACGTTAACCTGGGACGGATTAGCGAAGGCTGCGTTTGATGGATAGGCTGGTGTCTGAGCATAAAACAGTCCACCGGGTTTGAGGATACGCCAAATTTCACTCATCGCATCAATGAATGGGCTTGTGATGTTGCCATTAATAATGGCATTGCGAGGAAGGTGTCCAATAAAGTCAAATGCACTAACAAAGTCAACAGAATTATCGGCCAGTGGAAAAGGCTCGAAGCCTATTACGCAAGGAAACACCCCTTCCTGGCTTATATAAATATCAAAACCTATCAATTTCTCGGCATTGAATGGATTTCGTGGCATGCCCCCACAACCAATATCCACAGATAGTCTTTCACCATTTTCAAGGAGTACTCTGATGCGTGGACGCACCGTTGTTAAATCAGGCAGCGGTTTTGCGGAGTGCATTGGTGAGCTAGGAGTTTGAACATGCTTAAAAACGAAATAGTCGTCAGCATCAGTATTTCGTAGCACATGTCTGGGATGCACAATCTCACCCAATGGCTGTGTTGGCAAGTTGGCAAGAGTTGAGACATGGCTCAAGGTGTGTGTAGCCTGCTTGTTAAATCCAATATTACTTGCAAGGTTGGTATTTGGAAGGGCGACCAGACCTCCATTAACCATAACCGTGTAGCTCCATTGGTAGTCCCAGGTATCGGGCTGCCCATCTCGATAAAGTCGCTCCCAGATATTCCACCAGAATTGCCGTTCAGCCGTATTTGAAAACAGATGGACCATGGCTCCAGAATCTCTGAATTCGGGCCAAGTCGTTAGGTTGAGGTCGTAGTGCCGCCATGCGCGGCGCCAGCTTGCCCATCCCCAGCAGTGCGGATTGTGGCTGAAATAGTAGCTGCCACTGCCACGCCATTGGCCATCTTGGAAATTGTCTGCACTGATTGCCCATACACGGTTGTCATTACGGTAGTGATTTAAAAGATTGGCGCAATAATTAAAAAAATCCTCGTGAACGACTATGTCATCCTCCAAGATGATCCCTTCCTCTTCTTGATCGAAGAACCAGTTGATGGCCGTGCTCACTCCTAGGCGGCATCCCAGATTGATCTCTGAATACAGTTCCTCGACTTTGCAGGGCCAATCAATGGCCTTCTCGACCACTGATCGAGTGAGCTTAACCATTTCGGCTTCTCCCGCTCGGGCTGGATTTGGGCCATCGCAAGCAACATAAACACGCTCAGGATTAGCAACCCGCAAAGAGTTGATGACTGCCTCAATGGTGTCTGGCCTACGCCAAGCAATCAGCAGCACTGCGGGGGTTCTTAGTTGTTTCTGACTTGATTGGGATAAGTTCATGACTGCCTGGCTGCGAACACCATTTGAAGGTATTAACGTATTTTGTAAAAATTTAATTGACGTTGTTCGCCCACCGGTTCAGCGGGTTTTCTGGCAACTTTCTTATTGTACAGGCTTTCCTGCTTTTGCAAAGCCAAAACCTTTGCTGATTGTGGTATGGTAGATAGTGGAATAATGTATGCTGACTAAGGCAATGACCACTTATCTCTCCTATTTGCCGCGACCACCAGTTCATTTGGTTCGATGATTTGTTTTGTTGTTCCAGCCTCTTGTAGCCTTGAAGTAGCCATCAAACCCAATTTACGAAATGAAAATCGTTGGCATCGATGGGCAAATTTTTGCTTGGCAGTCTGTAGGTGGTGTGAGCCGTTACTTCAGCAACATCCTCACGATGGCTGGTAGTGCTGGTGGAGATGAGGTGAAAATTGTCCCTTACTTCACCAGGCATCGAAATGCCTATTTAAATGCTGCTAGCATTGGCTTGTTCTTCCCTGCTAGTACGTTAGAAGAGATACTTCTCAGGGATATTCATTTGCTTGCCGATGGCAGCGAAGCACTATATCCGATACCGAGTATAATTCATAGCACTTACTATGCTGGGCTGCCATGGAATGCCAACAAAGATGTCAAGGCAAAACTAGTTACCAGCTTATTTGACATGATTCCAGAGTGCTTCCCCGGCTTTTTTCCGGGAGGCAGTCCTCACCTTCAAAAAATGGAATGGCTCGACGCAAGCGATCTGATCATTAGTATCAGTGATTCCGCTACCGCAGACCTCTTGGATATCAGGCCCAATCTTTCAGATCGTGTTCACACCATCCATTTGGCTAATGCCTTAAATCCGATCGATCAAAGTCTCTCGGCATCTGCTGGTAACCGAAGACCATATTTTTTGTTTATTGGCACAAGAGGTAGTTACAAGAACTGGATTCAGGCACTCAAGGGCCTTAGCAGAAGCATTGGCGTCTTGGCTGATCACATCCTGGTATTTGCTGGTGGTGGTGGCCCAAACGAAGCTGAGCAGAAAACAATACAGCAGCTTGGCCTTTCTGAACGCGTTGTATTCATTAGTCCAAATGATCAGCAGCTTGCCGAACTTTATGCAGGAGCCTCAGCCGTGCTTGTGCCCTCCCTTGCTGAAGGTTTCAGTCTTCCCTTAGTGGAAGCCTTGGCTATGGATGCGCCTGTGTTCTGCTCTGATATTACAGTTCACCGTGAAGTTGGCCAGGATTATTGCACTTTTTTGTCTCCCACAAACACACAGGACTGGGCCGATGCCATGGCTGCTGTTCACACATTTCAGCCACCCTCAAAAGTCCTCGGAGATAGATATAAGGCCTTGGTGGAGTATTTCTCTTATCCCAGGGTAGTCGAAGCCCACAAGGAAATCTATGCTTCCATTTAAAGGCTGCAAGACCCATTTGACTTGGCTGTCAGACCCAGCACAAGCTAGGCTAGTCTTGAGGTGGTCTTAGTTTAAATTCAACCTACCCATGTTAAACTCACTTGATAATAGCAATGTATGCCGGCTTTGCGGCGCTGAGCTGGTTTCGGTTTTCCGAAAACTATTGCTCAACAAGCATGATGTTCAATATTTTCAATGTAGTGCATGCCAAGCAATGCAGACAGAAATGCCGTATTGGCTGGATGAAGCCTATGATCCTAGTAATGAGCGCTTTGACTCTGGTCAGGTGACCCGTTCGATTTTGAATGCCGCATTTATAAATTGGCTGATTACGGTTGTTGAGTTGCCCAGCCCGCGTGTTCTCGACTACGGCTGTGGATCAGGCCTATTGGTTCGGCTCTTGCGCGATTCCGGCTTGGATGCTTGGGGCTTGGATAGACATTCAAATCCAAGGCTTTCACTTGGCTTCCAGGTTGACCATTCTGTTGGTTTTGATGTTATCAACCTATGCGAAGTGATCGAGCATTTTGATCAGCCCAGAGTCGCCTTGGATGAAATATTTAAAGCTAACCCCTCTCTTTTGGTCGTTCAGACCGGCATTATGGGAGAGCCTGATCCTTCTTGGTTTTATCTTGCTGATTTTCATGGACAGCACATATTCTTTCTTACAGTGGCCACTATCAACTGGATCGCAAGTCACTACAAGCGTTATGTATGTATTATATCCGGATATTTGATCTTCGCTGCTGAGCCAGTCGCCCTAAGACTAATCGATCCAAATGCAGGCGCTTTGCGCGTTGAAGTGCCAAACTTGCCATTTCTAGTATCTAAACTTTTTGATTCAATATTTTCCCAGCCATACCGGTATCCATTGGTTGACCTTGAGCAGGCGATGCAGTCTGCCCGCTTCTAGAAAGCCGATCACTGGCTGTTTCTATCAATCATAATCTATTGAATATAGAAGGTTCTCAAGGCCTTTCTGGGTGTGAAAAACAAAGTGTCCTGAATCACTGATTGGTAATAGGTGTGCGTTGAGTTCCTGTGAGATAAGTAGGTTTAAGCTTTGTCCTGAAATAAACGTGCCGCAATCAACGCTGCCATCCTGCCTCTGATGCTGTGGCAACAGGCCGTGGAGGATTGCGGTGGGAAGTTGCATCGATACTTCCCTGAGCCTTTTAAGATATGGGCTTTTCACCCCTGATGCTGGGTTGTTAGCAGCGAAACCAAAAAAACTATCCTGCGCCAATCGTTGGCCCACCACATCGTTAGCCATACCAGCCGCAGCTGCATGTTGTGACGGTGTATCCAGATTGATGAACAGCGGCGGATCCCCCAACACCAACGACGCCGCTCCGCCGCCGCTTTCGTGCAAACACTGTTGCAGCTCCATAGCCACCAAAGCCCCCAACGAATGCCCCACCAGATGCACGGGCAGGGTGGCGGACAGCGACTGGATCGGCAGCCGCTCCAGGAGATCAGCCGCCAACTCCCTAGGGCTGAGTTTCGCCAGATGCTCATGCTCATTGCGCCGTTGCCCATGGCCGGCCAGATCCGGGCAAAGCACGGCGTGGTGATTCGGCAGCATCGGCGTGAGCGCCAACATCGAGCGCCGATCCATCTGCGCCCCATGGATCATCACCAGCAGCGAGGCCTGGCTCATCCCTCCCCCTCCGAAGCCGGCGTCGCCGGCAACCGTTCCCCCACCGGCCGAATCACCCGGCAGGGGCTGCCGTAGGCCACCACCCCCGCCGGGATCGAACGGGTCACCACCGATCCGGCACCGATCACAGTGTTGTCACCGATCGAAACGCCGGGAAGGATCGTGCTGTTCATGCCGATCCACACATTGCTGCCGATCGTCACCGGCAGGCAGCGGGGCGTCTGGAAGCGATAGGGGCCAGCTTCGGGATCCATGCCATGGTTCACGCCGGAAATGCACACCCCCGCACCGATCATCGTGAAGGCGCCGATCGTGAGCCCAGCCCGCAACTCATAGATGGCGCAGCGCGGCCCAAACGACACCTCATCGCCGATCTCATAGGCACCGTATTTGTTGCGAAAGCAGCAGCCTGAATAAATCGTCACGTTGTGACCGAAGTGCATGCTGGCTTCGGGCCCCACGATGAAGGTGCAGTGCGGCTCGATGATCGTGCTGGGCGGAAAGTGAAGCTGCCCGCCCCCTTCCACCACCACGCTGGCGTGGATGCCCCGGAAGATCAGCCCCTCCGCCGAGCCGGGAGGCAGGAGGTGGGCCCTGGGCTCGGGAGTTGGAGCGGAGCTGCGAACCATGCGAAGTCGGAACCTTGAGCGGGCTGGGGCCTGGGTTGAGCCCTGCTGCCGCCGTTCAGAGGTCTTTCACCGTATAGGTTGGCCCTCCTGGTTGGCTGCCGCTGGTGTCTTCCGTCGACGATCGCTACGAGATCCCCAACTACCTGGTGAGCGATCTCACCAGCATTGTCACCAAGTTGGCGGCGAACGAGGGCTGGTTCCGGCAGAGCTGGCTCGGGGCGCCGATCTGGCAGCTGCCGGATGATCTGATGCTCCTGCAGCGCATCGTTGCTGGCATCAGGCCGTCGTTGATCGTCGAGACCGGCACCAAATACGGCGGCTCGACCCTGTTTTTCGCCTCGTTGCTGGAGCTGCTCGACCTGCCCGACAGCCGGGTGATCACGGTGGACATCTGCGAAACCGAGGAGGCTCGCAGCCTGCTGGGCCGTCATCGGTTCGGGCGCTACGTGCAAGAGCGCCTTGTGGCGAGCAGCCTGGAGCCGTCCGTGCTGGCCACGATCGCGGCGGCGGTGGCGGCTACGCCGGGGCCGGTGCTGGTGTTTCTCGATGATTGGCACGGCGGTGAGCATGTGCTGGCCGAGCTCCAGGCCTACGCGCCGTTTGTGGGCCTGGAGGGCTTGCTGGTGGTGGCGGACACCTCGTTTGCCGATCTGGCCGGGACGCCGGTGGCCCCATTCCGTTCGTTGTTGACCTCCAACCCGCGCACTGCGATCAAGCAATTTCTGGATGCCGGCGAGGAGTTTGAGCGCACGCAGCGGTTCCTGCTGCCCGGCCTCTCCAACTTTTCTGATGGTCTGCTGCAGCGCCGCAGGGCTTCTGGCGATCACTGAGCCCGAGCTTGATCGAGGTGCCGATGCGCATCTGCACATTGCCGCTTAGTTGTTTTTGCTCGTTGAAAACTTCGCCGCTTAGTTGTTTTTGCTCGTTGAAAACTTCGCCGCTTAGTTGTGTTTGCTCATTGGATACTTCTCGTTCTTGCGAGTACCCCTAGACCCGTGACAAAAGCTGCTGCTGTAAGCGAAAATTGGGTGCACATGTTTTTTGTGACCTCCCAATGCCTAACACCGATTACGCGATCGCCGTAAACAGCTCGTCAGTCACGGCTGCCGCGGGTTTGATCAATCCGATCGATGCGTTCGCCAACGCAACCTCCAGTGCCACCTCCACCAACGGCACGGCCAATGCAACCGCAGCCGTGACCAGCATCGCCGGTGCGGTCAACTCCACCGCCACGGTGGGCGATTTCGCCACGATCACTGCCACCGTTACCGGTGTTGCCGCTGCGACTGCCGCCAACGTGGGCGACATCGGTGCAAGTAGTGGCGGCGCCTCCGACGTCTCGACCGCTTCTGCCATCTTCAGCGGCAACGAAGGAGGCTTCTTGTCCGGCACAGGTCAAGGCGGCAGTATCAACAATACCGATATCACGGTTGGTAGCGGTGCGGCGATCACGGCCACTGTGGGCATTGTTGGCACCGCAACCGCTACCTCCACTACCGGTGACGGCAACGCCACAGCCACCGGCGGCAGCGCTTTTGGTTTCTTGGATACCGGCATCAGCGTCGGTGGGGGCTCAAGCAACCTCACCGCCGACCTAGACGCCGACATGACGGCCATCAGCACCAACGTGGGTCAGCCCACCGTGGTTGCTAGCTCCACGGCCACTGCGAACCAGACCGCTGCCATCGGCATATCAGGCACTGGTAATGCCACCCAAGCCACCCAAGGCAATATTATTTTTGGTGATGGCGCCACCATCACTGCCACTGCGGGTACCGCAGTCGATCGGATCTCCACCATCGCCAATGCCACCGGTGTTACCGGTGCTGCCAACGCCACCGCCTCCCAAGGCATTACAGCTGGTATTTATGACGCTGCCGATGGACGGATCGTCGCCGGTAATGACGCAAGGATCATCGGCAATGCCTTTGCCACCGATGCGGCCACGGCCTTCACCACCAACGGCACCAGCCTCGCCACGGCGGTAACGAACCTCACCGCCGGCATCTCGAACGCCACCCTGACCGTTGGCGACCAAGGCGCGATCTCGGGTATTGCGAATCAGATCACCACGGCCGGCGCCATCACCACCGATGGAAATGCCACCAGCAACGCCACCAGCACCACCACCCAGGGTGTGGCCACCAGCATCGTCACCGTGGGCGGCAACGCCAGCAGTGGTTTGATTGGTACCGCAACCGATGTCATCACGTCCACGGCCACAACCGTGAAGGGTGCCGCTAATGCCAGCGGCAATGTGACCGCTATTGATGGTTTCGAGATCAATAGCAGCGCCACCATCGGCAATAACGGTTCCCTGCAAGGTGGAGCCAACCTGACCGAAACCGTGGCCGCCACCACGGCCAACGGCAACAGCACCGCCGTTGCTGCGGTGGGTGCTGTTAAAGGTGTTGATCTGATCGACGCTGCGACGATCACGGTCGGCCAAACTGGCAGCGTGATTGGCAACACCACCGCCACGGTGTCTGCCAGCTCCTTCAACGTCAACGGCGGTACATCAACAGCTAATGCTGGTAGCGGCTCCACCGCCCTCAGCGGCATCGTTGACGGTGGTACCACCACCGCCGGAATCACCGTCGGCAGCACGGGCACTGTCACCGGCACGGTGAACGCTGCCTTCACTAGCAACGCGACTTCCACCTCCAACGCTGCCACCGGCCTTTCGGCTGTCGGCACTGCTCAAGGCCTGTTCCTTGACAAGCTCACCATCGGCGATGCAGGCACGGTCACAGGTACGGCCACCCTCACCGACCGCGCCACGGCTACCACCGTTAACGGCGCTGCCACGGTGGACTCGAACACCACCACCCTCACCGGTTTTGGCATTCTGAGCGGTGGCGTCGCCGCGATCGGCGCCAACGGCACGGTGGTCGCTCAGGCCACGGGTACCAACTTTGCTACCGCCACCACGGTGGACGGCAATGCCGATGCCGGCATCAACGTCGCTACCGCCAGCGGCTTAGGCACTGGTGATGGCACCCTCACCGTGGGTGCTGGCGCTGGGATCACCGCAAGCGCCAGCCTCAACAACACGGCCACCGCCAGCTCCACCGATGCCACAGGCAACACCACGGCGCTGGTGGATAACGACGTGGTTCAGGGCTTGAACCTTGCCACTCTCACCGTTGGCAACGGTGCCTCGATCAACGTTGGCGCCAGCAGCATCCAGACCGCTTCGGCCTCCACGATTGAAGATCCCGGTGCGGCGGTGGGCAACGGCTCCACTGCAACCGTGGGCGCCACTGACAAAGTCCTCGGTATCACATCCACCGTGATCACGGCCGGTGGCAGCACCAGCCTGCTCCAGGCCACCGCTGCTCTCACCGGCAACGCCACCGCGTCCAACGTGAATGGCAACTCGACGGCTGGCGCTGGTGTCGGCTCGATCGTCAGCGGTGCTAACAGCACCAGTGGAAGTGGCATCACCGTCGGCAACGACCTGATCGGCGGCGCCCTGTTTGATGCTCGTAGCACCCTCACGGCAACGGCCTCCACCGTGGGTGCCAGCGCCACTGCGAACTCTGGTGACAGCGCCGCACGCGTCATAGGCCTCAACACCAACGACATCACCGTTGGGGATAGCGCCATTAACGCCAACGGCAGCATCGGCACGATTTTCGGTCAGGCCACCTCCACGGTGAACGCCGCCGCTTCCACCAGCGGCAGCATTGCTGGCGCTACCACCAACTCCAACGCAACCGCTTCCCAGAACGCCACTGGTTTGCTGAGCAGCACTGTCATCATCGGTGGTGATGCCAACCTCATCGCCTTGGCCAACCTGAATGGTTCTGCCACCGCCAGCAACGTTGGTGACACCTCGGCTAAGAACGACGCCGCCTACGCCGCTCTCACCCTGGGCGGCACTGGTGTCGACAACACAGCCGGGGATGCCACCACCATCGGTGGCAGCGGCAATGTGGTTGGCCAGGCGTTGGTCAATGGCGGTTCCACGGCCCAAAGTGTGAACGGCGCTGCGAATGGCACGGCTGATATCACCACCTTGGGCCTGAATCTGAATAACGCCAATGCCGATATCACCATCGGCAAGGCCGGCAACGTCACCGGCTTTGCTGTCAGCGGTGCCACCACCAACGGGCTCACCCTTTCCGACCAGGTGGACCTCACGGCTTCCACCACTGGCGGCAACGCCAGCGCCAGTGGCTCCTTCGATACCTTCGGTATTCTCGGAGTTGGGACCGATACTGACATCATTGCTGGTCCTAACGGCGGCAACATCATCGGTACGGCCCTCGGCGGTGGCAGGGTGTTGGCCAGCACCATCGATGGCAATGCGACAACCGGTATCTCGGATGGCATCACCTTTGGTGGTGGCACCACTACTACCGACATCGTTGGTATCCAGAACGTCGACCTGTTCGGCGGCATGGTTGGCACCAACACCATCTCCGGTCGCGGTTTCGGCTCATTCGATAGCGCCGCCACCACGGTGAACGGCACCGCAAATGCCACGAGCAACGTGAACGTGAACGGTATCCTTGGAACCGGCGCTAACACGATCAACACTGCCGGCAACGTGAGTGCTCAGGCCATCTTGAGCAATACGGTTGTCGCCAGCTCGGTGAGTGGTGCAGCCACGGCCACGGCTAACAGCAATGCTGTCGGCCTGTCGGGCATGAGCGTCACGATCATCGGCAACGGCAGACTGGAAGCCGGCGCCCGCTCCAGCAGCCTCTCAACCGCCAGCTCCAACGCCGGCAACGCGATCGCCTGATCGTTCTGATCAGCGGGGAACGGTCGTGAGATCGTTCCCTTTTTTCCATTCGCAGCTGGTGTAACTGAAATGACTGATCAACCCGTATCCACCGCACTCTCGAGGGCGGTTGCCCTTCGGTTCGACCCCAACTCGGTTGTTGTCGGTGCTACGGGCATTCAACTCCAAGTCAATCCTTCGGCTTCGGCCACGGCCCGCACCATTGAAGGTGCTGGCCCCGTCTTCGCCACCGCCCTAGCCAATGGCTTGGGCGCTGGCTATTCCCGCTATTACGAAGGGCTTGATGGCCCCGATCTATTCAATTCCACCAATCTCTTCATCCAATCGGGTGGGGGTTTGGTACAGGGCCTGGCGGAAGCCTCAGCCCGCGCTGAAAGCCGTGGCGAGCAGACCGCCACCGCTGATGCCATCAACATTGGCCTGGCCAATCTCACCTATCTCGATCGCGTCGGCGGTGCCCTGCAGATTGGCACCGCGGCCGACCGTTTTCGTTCGTCAGCCACCGCCACTAATCTTTCCGCTCTCGGTCCACTCCCTGGCGACATCCCCACCAGCAACCTCACCGCCAATGCCGTCGTGCGTGGTGTGGAAGGTGGCGGGGATGGTTCCACCTTCCGCACCTCTATCCATGGCCAACCCGTGGCCACGGTGGGTGCTGATGCAACGATCAATCTTTATGCGCCCGAATTCAGGCTCAACGCCCTAGCCAACGCCGATGCGGTGGGCCTGGAGCGTTCGCTGATCAAGGCCGTACCCAACGGCAGCGGCAATAACAGCGCCCAGATCGGTGGTGATGCTCTCGCCACCCTGAATGTGAAGGGAGGAACCACCCAGACTCCTCAGCGGCTGGATCTTTCCGCCAGTGCCATCGGTGTGGATCAATCTCTGATCTATGGCGCTCCGAGTCTCAATAGCACGGTGAGTGGCAGTGGCTTGGCGGTGCTCCGCGGCGAGCCCCTGCAGGGGTTGCTCGTTGATCCTCCCAGCGCCACGCTCCGTAAGTTGCAAGGTATTGGTATCTCCGGCAGCCAAATCTTGAGCGGTCGTGGGGATGATTCCATCCTCGCTTCCGGTGGCATCGCCAATTCCATGGGCTATGCCGTGGCCCCCGGTTCACAACTGGATGCCGCCGGTATCGATAACAGCTTCATTGCCACTGGCTTGGGCAATGATCTTCTGTTTGGCACCATCCTCAATGAGGTCGAGGCCAACGAGGATGCCAATGGCGATGGCATCCTCGAAGGTGAGGTCTTCCTTGATCGTTCCGCCAGGGATTCTTCCTTCCCAGCGGGTTTTGATGGCATCCGCAACTCCTCCTTTGATGGTGGTCTCGGCAATGACTCCGTGCGCGGCTCCAGCAATGGCAGTGCTTTTGAGGGGGCGATGGGCGATGATTCGATCGATCTTGATCGCTCTCGCCATTCCTCCCTCTGGGGTGGAATGGATAATGATTTGCTCCGGGTCAACGGCAGCTCGGAAAACGTGAGCTACTGGGGATCCCTCGGCAACGACTTTCTCAAAGCCGGCAATGGCAGCGGCAACCAACTCGATGGCGGCCTCGGCATCGACATCTCCGAAGGCGGCAGCGGCCGAGATACCTTTCTTCTTAGTGATAGTGCCGCTGCGCTCACGGCCAGCAGCAGCGAACAAACCAACAGCACCCTTCTCAATGCCGGCTACTGGCAAAGTCTCTCCGATGCGCAGAAGCAAGCGGTCTGGTCGAGTGGTCAGGTGCGCAGCGCTTCGGGCAGCCTGATTGGCGCTGTCGACACGATCAACAACTTCCAAGCCGGAGCCGGCGGTGATGTGGTTCAGATCAACAGTGCCCTGGCC
>Ga0114980_10002431_pt1 | contig 13109 bp, 15 predicted proteins | sample S_140806_EF_Meta_FD_87018 | JGI IMG/M metagenome (GOLD analysis project Ga0114980, IMG submission 87018) | Freshwater microbial communities from Lake Simoncouche, Canada to study carbon cycling - S_140806_EF_MetaG | ecosystem: Environmental > Aquatic > Freshwater > Lake | place: Lake...
ACTCCATCCAACTTCTGGTAGCAGCGGATCATCTTGCATCGCCTCATCAACATCTGCCCTCAAAAATGTGACACAGCGGAATTCGCCTTCCCAAGTATCTTGCCCTCCTGGCTCGTGCAAAAGGACAAAACGACCGGATGCGATCTCGTCTTCGGCATCACCGAGCAGGCCGTTAGATACATCTGCGGTAAATGCGAAAGAGTAAGTCGCCAATTTTTGTGGGGCTGGAACTTCTTCCAAAATAATTTCAGATCGTGGAGTTACCGATCGCAGGTGATCCACCATTCGATTAAATTGGGCTATATCCACTGCTTAATTCTAAAGATGGCAATGCAGGATAAGTGGGAGGCGGGGCGCAATAATGTGTAACCTTGCTCGCCATGGCCACCTTATTAGCGTTACTTTCTAGTTTGTTGTGGGGCACTGCCGATTATCACGGTGGAAAGTTAAGTAAAAAATATCCAGCCATTGCGGTTTTGGGTGTGACACAAGCTATCGGTCTTGTATTTGGAATTATCTTGGTTTTAATTACAGGAGATTATTCCGCGAACGCTTTTGGCGAAAATGGATATTTTATTCCTGGCGCGCTCGGCGGTGTATTCGGTTACATAGGTTTGATTTGTTTATATGCCGGTCTATCCACCGGAAGGATGGGAGTGGTAGCCCCCATTAGCGCATTATCTGCACTGATCCCTGTGGCTTACGCTTTCATTATTAAGGGAGATCGTCTATCCCTAATTCTTTCAATTGGCGCAGCGCTAGCAATAGTCGGGGCTTTCTTAGCAAGCGGCCCAGAACTTTCACAAGGCCTTCCAATCAAACCGCTAATTCTCGCACTTGGTGCAGCAGCTGGATTTGGATTTGCTTTAGTTGGGATGGCAATCGGTTCGCAAGGTAGCGTGCTGATGACAATGGTGATGATGCGCGCTACGACATTGTTTATTTCACTCGGAATACTTTTGAAGTATCGCACCATTGGCGGTTTGAATTTTAAATTAGCACCGGTTCTGATATTCATCGGTTGTGCGGATGCCTTAGCCAATATTCTTCTTGGGATTGCTACAACCAAGGGAAGTTTGACTTTAGCAATGGTTCTCGGCGCGTTATATCCGATCTTTACCGCGGTCCTAGCTTTTAAATTCTTAAATGAGAGGCTGCATCGCGTCCAGTATATTGGAATATTTGCGGCAGTTGCCGGCGTTGCGATTATTTCAGCGTTCTAGCTTCTATAAATTGCGTACCTTCAACTTCCTGACGATTAATAACGACAAAGTTTTCTAAGAGTGCTGCAATATCAATTGGATTTTCTCCACCAATCACCGACGTGATACTTAAGTAAATTCCACCGAGTACTTTATTTAAAAGTAATTCATCGATAATTGATGGGCCAGATTCCACCAGGACGTTCTCGCCAAATTTTTTAACGCCTTTAGCCAGCGCTTCTGTAGGCGAGAGGTTCCACCAGTGGGCCAAACGGTTATCTGCCAAGGAGTTGATCATTGAACGGGAAGAGATAACAACTGGCACTGGTGTGCGGTGGTAAGGCTCAACCCGTGCTGTTTCACCGCCGATTAAGAGAAAGTCTGCGCTGCGCCGACGGTCCAAGAAAGCCGTTCGGTCTACCCCGCTCGTAATACCTCGGGAGATTCCACCTTTGGCGGTAGATCCATCGGCTCCGACTACAAGTGAAGCAAATACCGCCATCTTAAAAGGCTACCGCGCCAAGAGGTGTTGTCAGTGGAGGCCGATATATTTTTTGCATGATCATTTCCTGTGATACCTGCGCCATTCGAGATGTTGGTTGCAATGACTGCATCCTGACTTATTTCATTACCAATAATGAGTCGAAAGAAGCGCACCGTGAAATCCCTGACTCAACCGCCGATGCTATAGATCTACTCTCTTCTCGCGGACTCGTACGCCCGTTACGCTTTAATTCAGCGTGATTTCCTAGAAAATATTTAAATTCACAGATTAGCCACGCGTACCTCGAGTTGAGAATGCACGATCGCCCCCGTTAGCCTTTTACTCTTATGTTTATCTTCGGCCGGGCGCTGCGACTTCGATCAGTCAATTCAGTTGCCATTGCCCTCATTGCGATTGCTTCTACGCTCTTTCTCGCACCATCTGCCGAAGCGGCGCAAACTCTGGCCCAAGTTCAAGCTCGCGTACGCCAACTTGAAGAGGAAGCGACAACTGCGGCAGAAGGTGCACAAGAGGCAAAGGTAAAGTTAGCCTCACTTAATCGCACTCTTGCTGGAATCCAAGCAAAGAAGGAAGTTCAAAGTCAGAGCGTTAGCGCTCTATCTAAGTCGTTGAGCGCAATTGCTGTAGAACAATATAAAACAGGCGGGCTAAGTCAAAGTTTAGAATTACTCTTTTCATCTAATCCTGCGCTTTATCTTTCTGCCGCTGGTTCCTTAGAAGCAATAACTCGTAAAAAGTCGGTTGAACTTCGTAAATTTCAAGCCGCAAAGCAACGTCTCACCGCTACTTCGTTAACAGTTAACGACAAGTTGGCGTTAGTGCAGGCAGCTCAAAAGAAATTAGCAGCTCAGAGCGCGAGAGCGACTGCGAAGTTAGCTGAAGCTGAATCGCTGTTATCTAAACTTAAGAAGGAAGATCGTGAACGTCTAGCGCGTCTTGCCCAACAAGAAGAAGATGCCGATCAGGCTTCATCGCTGGCTGCAGCAAAAGCGCTGTCCGGTGTTTCAGGTCGTTCTGGTAAAGCGCTGCAGTATGCGCTCAAGCAAATAGGCGACAGGTACGTTTTCGGTGCAGCCGGACTGACAACTTGGGATTGCTCTGGTTTAACTATGCGAGCATTTCAAACCGCTGGTGTCTCACTCCCACATTCTTCGCGCGCCCAATACGGTTACGGAAAATCGGTAAAGCGAAGTGAGTTAAAGCCGGGAGATCTGGTTTTCTTCGGTCGTCCAATTTCACACGTGGGTATTTATCTCGGCGGCGGAAAGATGGTTCACGCGCCTCGATCTGGATCACGAGTAAAAGTTGCAAGTGCTTCTAGCCTGGGACGTAAACCTTATGTCGGCGCGCGTCGCCTCTAGCTTGAATGATTAAATGACCGAAAAAACTATTTGCGTCACAAATGATTTTGGTCCACGTGCTGGCGGAATTGAAACTTTTGTCAATGGCCTTATTGAGCGGTTGCCTCCAGGATCGGTAACCGTCTATACATCACAGCAAGGCGATACCAAGGATTATGACCAAAACTGGCTAGATCAATTTGGCGTAAAAGTTTTCAGGGATAAATCCAAGGTTCTGCTTCCGACGCCAAGAGTAACTCGTGCGATAAGACAATTGATTTCCACGCAAAAAATTGAAGTGGTATTTTTTGGCGCCGCCGCGCCGTTAGCTGTTATGGCAAAAGGGTTACGTAAAGCGGGAGCACAAAAAATAGTTTCGTTAACGCACGGACACGAGGTCTGGTGGGCGAAAATTTGGCCATTTAAATGGGCGATGCGATACATCGGAAACCATGTTGATCACCTTACTTTTCTCGGAGATTTTACTCGTAGAGAAGTGGCTCGTTCGCTATCTGTGAGTGCAGCATCTGCGATGGTGAAGATTGCTCCAGGAATCGACACCGCACATTTCGCGCCGCAAAATTCGGCTATCGAACTTCGTAAATCACTGGGACTTGCCAATAAAAAAGTGATCGTGAGTGTTGGTCGCTTAGTTCATCGCAAAGGTCAAGACTCATTAATCACAGCGCTACCTCAAATTTTGCAACACCATTCCGATGCGCATGTCTTACTGATAGGAACGGGACCTCATCAAAAACACTTGGAAAACCTAGTCAAGAAATTTTCGGTACAAGAGGCCGTAACTTTTATTGGCCGAATTCAATATGCAGATTTACCTAGATACATTTCTGTCGGAGATTTATTTGCAATGCCATCTCGTTCTCGACTTGCTGGGCTAGAAGTAGAGGGGCTGGGGATTGTTTATCTCGAAGCTAGCGCTTGTGGCTTGCCTGTTATAGCCGGCAAATCTGGCGGGGCACCTGATGCGGTATTGGAAGGCGAGACAGGAATTACCGTAGACGGCAAAGATCCCTTTGCCATAGCCGAGGCTGTTAAATTTCTATTGGATGATCCAGTAAGGGCTAAAGAAATGGGTCAGCGTGGGCGTGAATGGATAAATTCCAATTGGCGTTGGGAAATCTGGGCCGCAAAATTTATAGAGTTACTCAAAATAAATTAAGGCTCCGACCTTTTGTTACCGCTCCAAAACGATTGCTAACTCCAAATTTGCGGTAAATCGCCGCTAAATGTGTCTTAAATGTCGCCTCCGAAATAAATAGCGACATTGCCAATTGGCTATTTGTGCCAGGCAGTGAAAGCGCCTGCAGCACAGTGAATTCTCTAGGAGTCAGCGCATCTGCCGCCTCAGATTTCTTTAACGCGCTAGTTAGTCCTGCTGCGCTGAAATTCTCTGGTTGCTGCAGCGCACTTCTAAGTGATGTAACTACTTCCTCAATTGGCGCGCTCTTCCTCACAAAGGCACTTGCTCCCGCACGCATCGCAGCAATTAAGTGACTTTCTTCATCACTCATCGTCAATATGACTATCGCCATTTCTTTGGAGTGCTTACGAATCCATTGCACGATATCTAGACCAGATCCGTCGGGAAGGTTTAGATCAAGAATTACTCCATCAGGAGACTTGTGAGCTATCTGCGCAAAGGCTTCGGCGCGACTAGCCGCCTCGCTGCAACAAGACATGCCCGCACTTTCTATCGCCCTCTTTATTCCAGATCTAACTGAAGGATGATCATCTATTAATAAGATTTGCGGTATTTCAGAATCTTTCAAAGAGTTATTGCGACACAAGTCCCTGAACTAGTTGATAGATAAGTAAAAGCGCCACCAAGTTGTTCGGTTCGCTCTTTTATACCGATCAAACCTAAACGTGAACTATCCAAGGTCGCACCTCCTATTCCGTTATCGCGCACTTCTAGGTAGGTGTGATTTTCAACTTGGCTAAGAAGTATTTCAATCTCGCTACCCCCAGAGTGGCGGACAGAATTTCGCAACAACTCTGTAGCGATTGCGGTTATCTCAATTCCTAGAGCAGGTTCAATATCGAACTTAGCAATGTCTACGCGTGATAACCGAGCACCGCATATCTGGGTAGCCGCATCCGCTAACTTTTCCTGGACAGATTCAAGGCTTGGTTCTCTTAGTTGATACATCTCACGACGAACCTTCGTGATGAGCTCATCGACTTGAAAGCGCAACGAACGTATCCCTTTACGCACCGGTGCTTGAGTATCGGCAGCAGCCAACAACAGATCTAATTCATAACCAAGTGCAACTAAATCTTGCGCCACCCCGTCGTGAAGTTCCCGGGCTAAAGCTAAACGCTGCGGCGTGATCACTTAGTAAATAGTTCGCTGATCTCCTTGGCAAATTCCTGGGCAACAACGTGTCGCTTGATAGAAAGTTTTGCCGTTAGTTGTCCGCCTGCAATTGTGAAGTCGGTAGGAAGAATGGTGAATTTACGAATAGATTCAGCTTTACTGACCGCTTTATTTGCTTCATCTACCGCAGTTTGTATCACAGAGATTAGATCTGGATCTTGGGTTAACGTCGCAATTGTGGCGCTATCTTTCTTATTGGCCACGATCCAAGATTTTAGTGAATCTTGATCAATTGTTACCAACGCAGCGATAAATGGTTGGTTATCTCCAACAACCACACACTGGCTCACCAGTGGGTGCGCACGAAGGCGATCTTCAAGTACTGCAGGTGCAACATTTTTTCCGCCAGCGGTAACAATTAATTCCTTCTTACGTCCAACGATAGAAAGGAATCCGTCTGAATCAATCTGTCCCAAGTCACCAGATTTGAACCAACCATCTTCGGTAAACACTTCAGCATTGGCAGCATCGTTCTGCCAGTATCCGCGCATAACGATTGGTCCTTTAATCAAAACTTCACCGTCTTCGGCGATTTTCACACTTGTGCCAGGAATTGGCTTTCCAACGGTGCCAACTTTTAGCGCACCAGTGATATTCAAAGTCGCACCTGCTGTGGTTTCGGTGAGTCCGTAACCTTCATAAATTGTTACGCCGGCACCGCGATAGAAGTGTCCAAGACGTTTTCCTAGCGGTGCACCGCCAGAAATTGCTGCTTCAACGTTTCCACCTAAAGCGGCGCGAATCTTAGAAAAAACCAACTTATCAAATAGCGCATGCTTAAGCGTAAGTAGCGGATTAAAGCCGCGCTTATCTAGAGATTCGCTGTATGCGATTGCAACATCTGCAGCCTTGCGGAAGATCTTTCCTTTGCCAGCGGCATCTGCTTTTGCTTCAGCTCCGTTATAAACCTTTTCAAAGATGCGAGGTACAGCGAGCACGAAGGTCGGCTTAAATGATGCAAGATCTGGTTGCAAGCGTCCAACCGGATCGCTGCAGTGAGCTAGATGCAATCCAGCGCGGATTGCTCCGATTTGAACCATGCGTCCAAATACGTGTGCAACAGGTAAGAAGAGAAGCGTTGAACCATTTGGCTTAAGGAATAGATCACTTGCACCTTCAACGACGTTGCCGCACTCTGATAAGAAGTTGCCGTGAGTTAATTGCACGCCTTTTGGTTTCCCAGTAGTTCCAGATGTGTAAATTAAAGTAGCAAGCGTGTCCGGTAATAGCGCACTTCTGCGACGATCAATTTCATCGTCACCGATGTGTGCTCCTGCGTTGGCAAGCACCGAAAGAACATCTTCGGTCATAGTCCAAATATGTTTGGTATGTGCAGGCAGAACGGTGTTTACCAACTCGCGATGTGTTGGAGTTTCAACGATCAAACCCACTGCGCCAGAATCGCTCAAGATCCAATCGACTTGCTCGGCAGAGGATGTTTCATAAATTGGAACTACACAACCACCGGCGTACCAAATAGCAAAATCAAGAATTGTCCATTCATATCTGGTACGAGCCATAATTGCGACGCGATCACCGATCTGAATACCGGCGGCAACGAGTCCTTTTGCAGTCGCACGAACTTCAGCATCTAACTCTTGTGCGCTAACCTTTTGCCATCCATCGCCAAGAGGACGGGAGAGCATGACGCGATTTGGTTCAAACCAAGCGCGTTCAGCGATCAAATTTGTGAGGTTGCCGGAAGCGGCAGCAGGGACAAGGGCTGGGATTGAGATTTCGTTCATGCCCTAACGCTAGCGCCCGTTCCGAAAAAAAGGGAGAGGCAGGAAAACACTTTTTACGGGTAACCTTTGGACATGAGCGATTTCAGCAGTTCGACAATTACCATCGATGCCCCTATCTCCGAAGTGGGAGCCACTTTGTTCGCAATTGCCTCCTATCCCGAATGGTCTGGAGCCTTTAAAAAGGTGGATGTTCTCGCCACTGACGATCAAGGGCGCGCGACCAAAGCAAAGTTAACAGTCGATGCCGGCGCCGTTAAAGATGTAGTAACACTCGACTTCGACTGGAGCGCTGCGCCGGACAAGGTTACTTTTTCACTCGATGATGCAAACATTCTTACAAAGATGGATGGCTCATACTTGCTTAAGAATTTAGGCGGCGACGCAACTTCTGTAACTTACGAACTCTCAGTTGGATTATCAATGCCAATTCCAGCGATGATGATTGCGAAGCAGGAGAAATCAACAATTGATAGCGCGCTGAAGCAGCTTAAAGAACATATAGAGGGATAACTGCGTGGCTTCCAACACCATCGGAATCGATGTAGGTGGCACCAAGGTTCTCGGTGGCGTCGTAAGCGCAAATGGTGAAATTCTTGCTACTGCACGACGCGATACACCCCGTGAAGGCGGGCGCGCCCTCACTCAAGCAATTGCTGATGTAGCAAATGAGTTGGGGCAAGAATTTGAAAGCAAAGCAATTGGCGTATCCGCCGCAGGTTTCATTTCATCTGATCGAAAGACAATTTTAGCCACACCAAATATTGCGGGATGGAATGGCGTTGATTTAGATCACGAGCTGACTGAAATTCTTGGAAAGCGAATAGTTTTAGAGAACGACGCCAATGCCGCAGCGTGGGGTGAATTTAAATTTGGTGCCGGCCGCGGCCGTAAAGATTTAATGTTGTTAACTTTAGGAACCGGAGTCGGCGGAGGATTAATTCTCGGCGGATCGCTATTTCGTGGAGCCTTCGGTATTGGCGCAGAACTCGGCCATATAAGAATTGTTCCTGAAGGCCATCTCTGTGGATGCGGTATACGTGGATGTTTGGAGCAATATGCATCCGGATCTGCACTTATGCGCCACACTCACGAAGCAGTAAGCGCCAGCCCAGATATTGCACGCAATTTGCTGGCTCGCGGTGATGGCACTTTGGACGGCTTAAAGGGTCAGCACATTACTGAAGCGGCGCGTGATGGTGATCCGGTTGCACTTGCCGCCTTTAACACAATGGCTAGTTATTTGGGTGCAGGGATTGCATCGCTCTGTGCGGTGATTGATCCTTCTTGCATAGTTTTAGGCGGCGGAGTTATTGATGCAGGTGAAATTTTTCTAGGACCTACGAGAGAAGCAGCTATGCGCTTGATTCCATTTAGTGGCAAGCATCCATATCCAGAAATTATTCCAGCAGAACTTGGCAATAACGCGGGTTTGGTAGGCGTTGCCGATCTTTCAAGAATTTAAAGTACCGCTCCGTCATCGTCTCGATAATCTTTTCCGGTCTTCCATTTCTTAAACGCGGCCAGCGCGTCACGAAGAGATTGCAAAGCGTTTTTTCTGATCGGCTTGGGTGCAATAAATTTATCTTGATCTGCAATTGCATCGAGTCCATCTAGAAATGAAGTGGGCGCAGACTCATCCAAGGAAAGGTTTTCAACCATTGATTGAAATTCCATTTCAATCAATTCGCGTTCTGTAGCGTCATCTGGGCCATCCTGGCGCTTATCTTTTTCGCTCATAACTCCTGCTCCATGGGTCATATTCGCACATTCCAACCTTTTGGCGCTAAATTAGAACCATGAACAACCTGCCGTACGGCATCTTGCGCGCATTCTTAACGCCATTCCTGATGATCCTCTTCCGCCCTAAGGTCAAAGGGCTACGCAACGTGCCGGGCAATGGTCCGGTGATCATTGCTTCCAACCATCTATCTTTCAGCGACTCCATTTTTATGCCGTTGGTTGTTCCGCGAAAAGTTACCTTCCTCGCGAAGAGTGAGTACTTCACATCGCCTGGGCCGAAGGGGCTGTTAAAGAAGTTAACTTTCATAGCCTTAGGCCAGGTTCCTGTCGATCGTTCTGGTGGCCGACGAAGTGAAGCGGCACTAATTACAGGTCTAAAGATTTTGGCAGAAGGCAAGTGTCTAGGTATCTATCCAGAAGGAACGCGATCACCTGACGGCCGTTTATATAAAGGGCGCACTGGCATCGCACGTTTAGCGATTGAATCTGGCGCGCCAATAATTCCAGTCGCAATGTTTAACACTGAGAAAATTCAACCAACCGGAACTGTTGTTCCTAAGGTAATGCGCGTTGAAATGATCTTCGGCGAACCGATGTACTTCGAGGGCGATTCCACTGAGTTGCTTTACTTAAGAGAAGTCACAGATAAAATTATGGCGACAATTCAAGCGCTCTCTGGCCAAGAATATGTTGATACCTATGCAACAAAGGCAAAGAAGAATTTAGAAGAGGATGAAAGTTAATTACTTTCTATTGCTAGGCGTTTGATTAGGTAATTACAAGTATCGCAATCAGCTCCCGCTGCCGGAAGTTCTCCTTCGATGACCTCAATTAAATCTGATATCAATGAGTTAAATTGTGCTTGATCGCGAGTTACATGAAGATAGTGCTGGGTGACCCCAAATCCATAGGCCCCGTCGACTGTTTCTGCAACGCCCGCTAGCTTCCATACCAAGAGCCCCATGGATGAGACCGGGAAGGGCTTACCTTTTTCAGGGTTTTCAAGAGCATAGGCATATGCCTCAAGTTGTGGTGCATAGAACTGTGCGTTGTCGCGATCTGAGTCAGAGACTTTGCAATCGATGATTCCGACTGACCCATCGTCATAATGTGCGAGCAAGTCATAAATGCCAAGGATGCGCCAACGTGTTGCTTTTCCATCTACTTCTATCGGTGCGCTCTTAACCCATTGTCCCCATTGCTTTACAACACCAGGTGCGAGTGAAGGATCTAGGTCGGGCATGGCAGCGCGACGAAAATGTTCTTCTTGCGCTGATGACAATGGCTTTACCAATGGAAACTGTCCGGGCATAGTGATTTTAAACCAGTATTTAATCCAGAGGCAGCGCCTGCAAGTTGATAACCCAAAAGTCAGATCAGATGGCGCGATAGTGTCGCGAGCGGGTGCAGCTGGTTTAACAATTTTTAAACTCATGTGATGATTAAATCACGCACGGCTGACGCAATCACCGATAGACCCAAGATGACCATAACAATTCCACCTGTTGCGCGTAATTTTTCTAATCTACTCTCATCACTAGCGAGCCAGACACGGGCTGTGCCGGCGAGCAATCCCCAAGATCCATCTGAGATAAATGCCAAGATGGAAAAGAGCGCTCCAAGAAGTAAGAGTTGCGAAGTTACCTGTCCACGTTCGATATCAATAAATTGGGGGAGCACTGCAGCGTAAAAAACTAAACCTTTTGGATTTAGCGCACCAACCCAAAAACCATCGCGAACTGAACGCCAAAAAGTTGGAATAACAAATCCTTGGTTTTGCATCTCGGCAGCATGAATTTTACGTGCGCGAATGGCTGTAACTCCCAAATAAACTAAATATCCACCGCCACCCCATTGCACGGCGGAGTAGGCGAGATGAGATCTAGAAAGTATCGGACCGAGACCGAATGCGACCAGCGATGAAAGAGCGAAAGCGCCGGTTACATTTCCAGCGACTGTAAATACTGCAACTTTTCGCCCCCAGGCGATTGCGCGTGCAATAACAAATAGAACACTGGGGCCGGGTGCCAAAATTATGATCATCGCGGCGATGATGTATTCAGCTAATCGGCTTGGGATGACCATTTGATAATTGTAACTCTCGAAAAATGCAGAAGGGGCGGCAAGTGCCGCCCCTTCCTTACAGCGTATTCCTGATTATTTACCGCGGGCATCAGATATCGCGTGAAGAACGCGATATCCAATAACTGCAACGAGAGTTGCATTAACGATTCCGGTAAATGTGTAATCGCCACGAGTCCATGAGTAATCGGCGATTCCGATGATAAGTGCAGAGCCTGCAATTAGGAGATTGGTTGAATCCGCAAAGTTGACCTTAGAGTCAATCCAGATGCGCGCACCTAGAACCCCAATCATTCCAAAGAGGGCGGTAGAAACTCCACCGAGCGCTCCAACGGGAGTTGCGCTTAGTACTGCTCCAAATTTTGGTGATAGCGAAAGCAAGATTGCGCCTGCTCCAGCAACCCAATATGCGGCAGTTGAGTAAACGCGAGTCGCGGCCATTACACCAATGTTTTCAGCATAAGTAGTTGTTCCTGAACCGCCACCCATACCGGCGAGCGTTGTTGCAACTCCATCTGCCATAAGCGCATTTCCCATTTGATCGTCAAGATCTTTACCGGTCATTGCGGCAACGGATTTAACGTGTCCTACGTTTTCTGCAATCAGAACGAGAACGACAGGGAGGAAGAGGATCATCACATTCATGCTAAATGTTGGAGTTGTAAATGTTGGAATAGCAAACCACGATGCAGCTTCGATTCCCTTAGTGTCTACATCTCCCATAATTAGCGCAACGATGTAGCCGACTGCGAGTCCCAAGAAAATACTGATTCGACTCAAGAAGCCTTTAGAAATTACACCGATAAGTGCGATGCTTCCTAAAGTGATAATCGCGATTAGTGGATCTTTCGTGAAGTTACCTTTAGCAGCTCCTGCAAGATTGAAACCAATGACCATAACGATGGTTCCGGTGACGACCGGTGGAAGAAGCCAGTTAACCCAGCCAATTCCCGCTGCGCGAACCGCAAAGCCGACGAGTGCGAGTACAACGCCAGTGAAGACGATACCGCCGAGCGCCGCCGCCATTCCGCCACCAGCACCTGTAGATGCAACAGCTGCACCAATCGGGCCAAGGAAAGCGAACGAAGATCCTAAGTAGCTTGGTACTTTATTTTTTGTGATGATTAAGAAAAGGATTGTGCCTATTCCGGAAAAGAACAGCGTTGTGGTTGGAGGAAATCCAGTGATGATTGGAACCAAGAACGTTGCGCCGAACATTGCGGCGATGTGTTGGAGACCAACACCCATAGTGCGGGGCCAGCTGAGTCTTTCATCTGTTGAAACAACTTCACCAGCGGCGATTTTCTTGCCGGTTCCGTGGACTTTCCAGGTTAGTAAGGACATTGATTACCTCTTCCAAATAAGTTGCTACGAGAGCGTTCACCGTGTGTGAGCACTTATTGCAGGGAAGGTATCTAAAGAGTATTCCTGCATAGTTCACTACTCATTGGTCATTCTTGGGCGAGTCGCAAAAACCCCCCGCTAGCCTGCATTTTCACGGCTAACGAGGGGCGCCCTCACGGAGACTTAATGGCTTTCGTGATTGCAAACCCTTTGCCCATCTTCTCCAACTACAAAGTGCGAGTAATCCGCTTTAAGGCGGGCTACAGGAGCGTCACCATAATGTGTGCGATAACCCAGAGCCAGCAAGACTCGGATATTTGTATCAGGATCATGCTCAATGTTGAAAGCCTTAGCTGATCTGGCGATGGTATTTTCAACAACTTTTTCGGTATGAGAAGTTTCTCGGGCGATTGCAGAATTTGTCTTGCCTTCGCAGAGTAAGCAAAGTATCAAGTGTTCAAACGGGGTTAACTCTCGTGCCAACTTGGCGACTCGCGTGGGCATAATTGACCTCTTCTACGTTGCCATCATCCACCTTTATTCCTCGGTTACCAACCAGTAGGATAGGCAAATGTCCGAAGTCATCAGCCGCCGTGAGCGCGATATTCAAGTGCTATCTCTCAATCGTCCCGCCAAGATGAATGCGCTGACGCGTGAGATGTATGCGGGTTTGGCAAATGGATTAAATGAGGCAGCAGGAGATTTTGGTGTTCGCGCCGTCATCATTACCAGCGAAGGCGATCACTTCACCGC
>Ga0114980_10002438_pt1 | contig 13090 bp, 16 predicted proteins | sample S_140806_EF_Meta_FD_87018 | JGI IMG/M metagenome (GOLD analysis project Ga0114980, IMG submission 87018) | Freshwater microbial communities from Lake Simoncouche, Canada to study carbon cycling - S_140806_EF_MetaG | ecosystem: Environmental > Aquatic > Freshwater > Lake | place: Lake...
CGACGATGCGTTGCGTAAGGCCTTGGCGGGCTATCTCACCTCTCGCGGATTGGAGGTGCAGGCATTCTGCAGCGCTGATGTTTTTATGTCGGTGCCGATTGCGTCAACGCCCAGCGTCGTATTGACCGATGTTAACCTCCCTGGAATTTCCGGAATCGAGCTCCAGGAGAAGAAACGCGAGATTTGCCGGCGGGTGTCTTTTGTTTTTATTAGTGGCGCCCTGTCGGTCACCGATGGCATTGATGCCATGAAAGGGGGTGCCCTGGATTTTCTGGTCAAACCCATAGCTCCCGAGCAGCTCGATACTGCGCTTGAGCATGCGCTGAAAGTCGATGCAGATTTTCTGGAGGAGCAAAGGCACGCCGCTATCCTAGCCTCTCGACTGGAGAACCTTTCGCCGCGCGAGAGGCAGGTTTATGCGCTGATGGTGCGAGGGTCCAACAACACGCAGATCATGGATGAACTCGGGGTCTCGATTCATACGGCCAAGCAGTACAAATCGGAAGTACTCCGTAAATTTGAAGTGTCGAACCTCTCTGATTTAATTAGTCTTTCTGATCCTGACACTTTTTGAGGCCGCTCTCGTGCCACCAGCGCCCACCTAATTTTTGGGTATCGTCAATAATTTTGACGCTTAGGGCTCAACTCAAGTCGGTATGATCAAAAATCTCTATTCTCGTAGCCTTGGAAGCCAACTCGCACTACTGAGTTTGGTGGCATTACTATCTTATGTTTCGCTTCTTCGGGCTGAACCTCAATCGGACAAAATTGACACTGCGATTAATGTAGTTGATCTCAAAACCGGGTTGCAGATTCCAATTTCGGTACTTCTAAAAAAAATCGAGGATAACGATATTACGTTGCTGGGAGAGTTGCACGATAGTGCGTCTCATCACAAAGCCAGGGCGCGCCTCTTGCTCGCTTTATCATGTGCAAAATGTACCATTATCTCGGAACATCTTCCGGCTGGACAACAGGTGGTGTTTTCCGACAGTCTTTCCGATTCCCTGAAGAACGCTGGCTTCGATTTTAAGGGATGGGGATGGCCTCTGCATGAGCCGCTCTTTCGTGCCATCGAGGTAAAAAGAATGCCTCTTTTAGGTGGTGATATCTCCAGTACGCTTACGGCCGACATTTACAAGCGCGGCGAAGAGGCTATACCGTCAGCTTTTCGCGAAAAATTTCGTCAATCGACGTTATCGGATGTGGCCAGATCTAAACTTGATGATGATCTGAGATCTGGGCATTGCGGAAAGCTACCTAGCCGATATATTCCTTCAATGCGTATGGTTCAAAGAGTGAAAGACTCCTTCTTTGCCCACGCCCTTGTTGAAAGCTCGCCTTCGATACTGATTGCAGGAAATGGACATGTACGAAAGGATTATGGAGTCCCGCAAATCTTGGCGTCCACAGCCCCCAAACAACGAGTTGTCAGTGTCGGTTTTATTGAACAAGAGCAGTGGACGCCGAAATTCATCCCTGCGCTGTCTAAACTGTACGACTATGTGTGGATCAGTCCCAATACAGTCAGGGAGGATCCATGCAAAGATTTTTCACTGCCACATGGACCCAAAAATAGTTCTGACATTGTTGTCAAAACCCTCGCGGTTCCCGAAGCTGTGTAACCCAGTTGATGCTCAGCAGCAACCCAAACCCCGTCTCATGCTCCCCTAATTTTGATCCCTATCGAAAACGCTCCTGACACCGCAAGGGCCATCCAACTGGCCGTTGCTCCCGTGTTTCTGCTAACCGGAATCGCCGCCCTTCTTGGCGTTATGGCTAATCGGTTGAGTCGCATTATCGATCGCTGGCGCTTTTACCAGCAGAGTTGGTCGCAACTTGATAGCCAAGCCCGCCAATCGGCACAAGTTGAACTGGAGAATCTCGAACGACGGCGTAACTTCGCCAGCGTAGCCTTGTATGCCTGCACGCTTGCAGCGCTTTTAATCTGCATCGTTATTGCAACGTTATTCGTCGAGGTGCTTTTGGGGGCACACATCCGCGGACTGGTCAGCGCGCTGTTCATTTTTGCGATGGCCGCCTTGATCAGCGGCCTGTCGACTTTCCTGGGGGAGGTTCATTTGGCAACGCGAACCATGAGGATTTCCTTACATATTCATGGAGTTGACTAGGCAATTTCTGCTGCGACAAGGACCTGACGATGCTTGTACGCGTTGACCGACTCGGGCGAGGGCGTTATGGTGCGTGTAGAACCCGCGCCCCGTAACCGCGAGGCGGGGTGACACGGATCAATCACCATGCATGATGACGAACGATGTTGTGGCAGCGGTACCTGCATCATTGACCCAGCGGGCTGCTGCTGGTGTGGCCAGCAGTGGGACGGCGAGAAAATGGTGGCGGCGGGCGCATTGCGCGATGCCAGCACGTCGGGCTCTGGCAAGGAGGGCGCGGATCCACCTTCGGCCTTGTCTGCCGAAGCGAAAAACTGACTACCTATCGGTCTGACTCACCCGCTTCTGAGGAACACATAGCTCCGACATTTCCTTATGTTTTTGATTGCTGCACTGCTGGCCACGGCTGTTTTGTTTGGTGGCATGGCGCTTTTTTCGTTCGGTTTCGCGGCGTTTTTGTTCACTGCGTTGCCGGTCGATCTCGCGCGACTGACGATCCGTAAGGCCTTCCCGCATTTCTATCTTTTCGTGATTTGCACGGCTGCGCTGGCTGCGGTCTTGATCGGGTCGCGTGACCTCTACTCGACGGGGGTGATGGTTGGCGTTGCTGCCACTACGGTGCCCGCTCGTCAGATCCTGATGCCCGCAATCAATTTAGCCACGGACATGGGCGACAAACGACGATTCAATCGCCTGCACGCCTTTTCGGTTGTTGTGACGCTACTTCATCTGATCGGGGCAGGGTGGGTGTTAACTCGTTTTATTTAATCGCTCTTTCGCGACCCCTAGGGTGGGGTTCGCCTCTTACTGGGCAAGCGATAGGCAAAAAACCGAATCTTTTAGCCAATGAAAAAACGACTTGTTTCATGCCTTATGTTTTTTGTGGCCACCTCCGCCATGTCGGCCGATACGACGCCGGCGAGGTCGTCTGCGCCTAATTGGCAAAGCCAAACGAGACAACAGATTGATGCAAGAAACTTTGATCAAGCCATCAATGTACTTTTGCAAGCCGATGAAAAACAGTCTGCAGATTGGCACAATTTAATGGGGTATAGCCTACGAAAAAAATCGCCCCCCAATCTGATTGAGGCCGAAAAACATTACCAGTCAGCGCTCGCCAAAGAACCTAAACACCGAGGTGCGCTCGAGTACTACGGAGAATTATTGCTTCTGAAAAATGATCTCCCGGGCGCTGAAACCATGCTCAGCCGCTTGGACAATGCCTGTTCATTTGGTTGCGAGGAATACCGTGACCTGAAGAAAAGTATTCTTGAATTCAAGTCTCGCAAATGATTTTGGGCGAGGCGACCATGCCCGTCGGCCCTACGAATTCAGATGCTGTTCAGAGACCTGATCCCCACCGCCCCTTGCGCTGTTCAAACTGAGTTACGCCATGTGCGTGCGCTCATGCAGCTGGAGCAAAAGGAAGACCAGGCGCATTTCAAACTCAAAAGTGCCAGTGCCAGCATCAAGGAGCGCCGTCGGCGCGGATTGACCTGGTACCCCGTCACCATCACCCATGAAGACATCGGTTTTGGTGGCAAGGTGTTACTGGAGCTAGAGCGCGCAGCGCATCGACAAGACCTGCATTTGTTTCAGGTGGGCAAGAATGCCGCGCTGTTCAGCAACTCGGCAGGCCACTCAGGAGCCGATAGGCCCATGCTCAGCGGCGTCGTGACCAGCGTGCGGCGCAACAAGCTGCTGCTAGCCACCACCAAAGAAGCGCTGCCCGACTGGTTACTAGACGAAAGCATGCTGGGCATTGACCTCACGTTTGATGAGGTGAGTTACCGCGAGATGAACCAAGCCCTGGGCGAAGTCATGGGCGCACACGGCAACCGCTTGGCCGAACTGCGCGATACGCTTCTGGGCGCCCGGCAGGCCAGTTTTCGCGAACACAAAGCCGACGACCTGTTTTACCCGAGTGTGCTCAACGACTCGCAGTTGGCCGCTGTACGCCATGTCATCACGGCCCAAGACGTGGCCATCATCCACGGCCCGCCTGGTACGGGGAAAACCACCACGCTGGTGCATGCCATTCTGGAAACCATCCGGCGTGAGCGGCGCGTACTGGTGTGTGCCCCCTCCAACACTGCCGTGGACCTGCTGACTGAAAAATTGGCCGAGCGCGGTGTCAACGTGATCCGCATTGGCAACCCCAATCGCGTATCGGACCTGCTGCTCAAGCACACCCTCGATGCCGTAGTGATGGCCCACCCTAGCTATGGCAAGATGCATGCAATGCGCCAAACCGCTGACCAGCACCGTGAAACTGCTGGCCAACTTGCGAATGAACACGTTCGTCATTTTGGTTTTGAGGAACGTCAGCACCGCCAATGGCTAAGGGAAGAAGCCCGCACGCTGCGCCAAGCCGCCGGCGACCTAGAGCGCTTCATCACCGAAGACGTGCTCGAATCGGTGCAAGTCATCACCTGCACGCTGGTGGGTGCCAGCCACAGCCATATGCGCCACCTGAGCTTCGAAACCGTCTTCATCGACGAAGCCGCCCAGGCCATTGAGCCGGGTTGCTGGATTCCGATCGCCAAGGGTCAGCGCATTGTTTTGGCGGGTGACCACCACCAGCTGCCGCCCACGGTGAAAAGCGAAAAAGCCGCCCGGGAAGGCCTACGCGAAACCCTGTTTGAAAAGTGCATTCAGCGACAGCCTCACACTGCACGCATGCTCACCGTGCAATACCGCATGCACACGCACATCATGGGGTTCAGCTCAGAGAAGTTTTATGGCGGCCAACTGGTGCCACACCCCAGCGTGTGCAACGCCGATTTGGCCGATTACGACCCGCGTTTTGCATCCGACCCACCTGTGGAGTTCATCGACACAGCCGGCTGCGACTTTCTGGAGCTTGCCATTCCCGAAAGCCGATCAACCGCCAACCCTCAAGAAGCCCACGTTCTGCTGGAGCGCCTGGCTCAGCTGATTGCGCCCTGCGAACCAGCCGCAAGCCCCGATGACGCCGAACACCCGCAGGCCCTGCTCGGCATGGGCGTCAGCATTGGCGTGATTGCACCGTACCGCGCCCAAATCAATTATTTGAAAGACGCCATCGAAGACCAGGAAGTGTTGAACGATTTGCTGCTGCGCCGCAGGCTCAGCGTGGGCACCGTCGATTCGTTTCAGGGCCAGGAGCGCGACATCATTGCCATCTCGTTGACGCGCAGCAACACCCAAGGCGAGATCGGATTCCTCTCCGACATCCGCCGCATGAACGTTGGCATGACCCGCGCACGGCGCAAGTTGTTACTGGTAGGTGATTCGTCCACGCTCTGTTGTCATCCGTTTTTTGTGGACTTGTTGGCTTATGTGAAGCGCATCGGGGGCTATTTCGCGCTTGGCCTTAGCCAAAAAACGACTGACAAATAGCCTTCTTTTGAATTTGTTAAAAAGTGATCGATCTTCAATGCCGAAATTTTCAGCAGTCATCGAGTTGCGGGATTTGCAACTGAAAACAGATATCGGAACTTATGCTTCCAAGGACACCCGGCCCGATGTGCACATCCTCGATTTGACGCTTGGGATTTCGGTCGATCAAGTCGTTATTGCGCAGGATGGCATGGCGCACGTTTTTGACTATGACCCATTAATCTTAGAAATTGACCGCCTCGCAGCGGATGGTCACTATGAAACGCAGGAACGACTCATCACCCGCATTGCCGGCGCGTGTGCAGCATACCCCGCCATCCAGCACATGGAGATCAGCCTTAAAAAGTCACCTGTGCGAGCGGGCAGCGGATCGCTCGGCGTTTGTCTGACGCTTGATGAAATCGCTACCGATGCACTTCGGACACAGACCAGTCTGACCGGTTCCAAATAATGAATAATGTTCCTTGGCGAACGAAATCCAATAGGTGCCGACCGCCCACATGAGATGTACAGTTGACTATGGACGAGAATGAATCACTAGAACGAGCCCGAGCTCAATGGCACTGGCGAGGCAAGGACCGCCCTGCTTTTGCAGATGTCCCGAAGCAAGGACAAGTTTCAGTGTGGGATTTTCCGCGGCCCCCAGAACTTGTCCGAGACGAACGCGAAATCGAGGTTTGGTGGGGCGAGACCCTCGTGGCTCGAACACTTGGCGCCTGGGCCGTGAGGGAAACCTCACATCCGCCTACGTTTTATCTTCCTTTGACCGACGTCAAGAGTGCCCTTTTGCGTCCTGCTGGCAGGGGCTCATTTTGCGAATGGAAAGGTCCTGCGCTTTACTGGGATCTGATGGACGGCGAGCGCCACCTGCCGCAGGTCGCTTGGGGTTATCCAAAACCGTTGGCTGGCGCAGAGCCGCTTGCAGAATGCATTGCATTTTATGCACATCATCTCGCGTGTCGAGTGGGCGGTGCGATGGCTGTTCCACAGCCGGGGGGGTTCTATGGTGGATGGATCACCCCCGATCTGTCCGGACCATTTAAAGGCGAGCCCGGCAGTGGAGGCTGGTAACCGCATCAAAATTTTAGGTCATATCGCGATAATTAATCATTCAAAACTTTTATGCCCTTCCAAAAGGCAACATAATTTTTGATATGGCTGGCTTCTGGCTTCGGGGATGGGTAAAACCACGCAGCGGCTTCATTTACTTCTCCATTGACCAGTACATCATAGTAATGTGCTACGCCTTTCCAGGCGCATGTGGTTTGTTTTTGAGAACCCTGGAAGAGCTTCGCATTCAAGCATGACGGAGGGAAGTAGTGATTGCCTTCAACAATAACAGTCTCGTCGGATTGAGCCAAAATTTCGCCATTCCAAATCGCCTTCATCTGTCACTCCTAAAAAATGGGATGTTAATTTAAAGTTTTACCGGGAATATTGAACCAAAGCAAGCCAAACCAATATTGAACTTCCCTAGGTGAAAAATTGCCGATGGTTGAACCCGGGAAAAAAGCAACTCGACGCTTCGTCTCCTTTGAACACGCTGGCAACAGCCAGTATTTTGTGTGGTCTGCAACGATAGGACTTACCCTTATTCTGCCTGCGGGAATTCCTGTGGATTTGAGGCCATTATTTACAATCTCTAGCCAAACGAACACCTGTAATTTGCCAAGTAGCCGCTGGCGGAAAGAAGTTTCTGTACGTCTTTCGTGAGTGTCCTTGCGGCGTGGCCCAACTGGATCCGCGCAATACCTGCTGGCCGACCATGAATTTGCCGTTGTATTCACGAATAGCGCCCTCCCAAGCTGTAAATCCTGGATAAGGCTCATAAGCAGAGCGTGTCCATTGCCAAGCCTGACCGAGCATCTGCTGAATCGCTGGGTTCGCAAAAGCTAGTTCCCATTCAAACTCTGTAGGCAAACGAGCCCCCCTCCATTGGGAAAAGGCATCAACTTCAAAGAAATTCAAATGCGTCACTGGATGCGTAACAGGCAAATCAACTACTCCATTGACTCCGAAAACTCTCCAATTTTCAGTGTTGTTAAGAGCGTTGTTAGGAGGCAGCCAATAGGCGGGTGCTTGATGACCCGTCCGATTCACCCAGGCCCATCCTTCCGACAGCCACAACGATGCATCTTCATAGCCACCCGCTTGAATAAATTCAAGATACTCACCACAAGTAATTAATTTGTTTGAGATTTCAAAGGAATCTACCCAGCGTTTATGGCGAGGTTGCTCATTGTCAAAGGAAAAACCATTCTCGACACCCTTGTCCTGTCCCACTTCAACCAAACCTGCCTCAAACCTCAGCCATTGAGTTTTGGAGGGCACATTGAAGAGAGACTGGGATTGAGTCAAGTTCAACCCGCTTTTAGGCTGCATTGGATTGCACGAAAATAAGTGGATGGCGTCCGTGACCATCAACTCTTGGTGCTGCTGCTCATGATTAATGCCAAGCTCTAGCAAATAGAAAATATTTTCGTGAACATGGTTTTCAAGGGAGGGCAACCATTCGATCAATGCTTGGGTGACATGCGACCGATAAGCCATGATCTCGCCTAAAGCTGGCCTTGTTAGCAGTCCTCTTTGCGGGCGAGGTTGCCGAGGTCCCATACTTTCGTAGTATGAATTGAACAAGTAGTGAAATTGCGGATTGAACGCTTTGTAATTTGGGCAATACGGTAGCAAAACTACTGTTTCCCAAAACCAAGTGGTGTGCCCCAAGTGCCATTTGGTAGGACTTGCGTCGGGCATGGACTGCACACATTGATCCTCTTCAGATAAGCGCATCACCAAGCTCTCTGATTGAACTCGAGTTTGTTCAAACAATTGCTTCAAAGTTTTTAGTTTTGTAATAAACAAATCTGGTTGTTCCTGCAGAATTGACGCGTTGAATTGCCCCGGGTTGCCTTCGCTTTTGGTGGAGGAATACGACCGATGGACCTGAGCAGGCGTTGGTGGTTAAACCAGTGCACCCATTGCAGGGTTGCGAGTTCGAGCGATTCTTTGGTCTTCTAGGGTGCCCGACAGTGATCCATCGCTGCCTTTTACAAGCCATGGATGTTTTCCGCTAGGGCGTTGTCGTCGCGGTCGCTGTGATGGGTCGGCTGATCGCGCTCTGGCTGACGGTCATGGAGCGCCTGCTCATGATGGTTTTGACATTCTTACCCCTACGGACACCTTGCAAACCCAGCCGGCGCTTCAGGCGCTCGAGCCTGCACCGGGCAACGGTTAACTGCCCTCGTTCCAACTTGCGCCATCCTTTCTTAACGCCAGAGACCTGCGTGTTTTCTTGCCGGGCTCCTTGAATTTCGGGCATCAGCTCACCTCGAGGCTTTGAGTCCATAAGCACGGCACGCTCACGCACCTCGGGGGGGATTTTCTGGTGTTGATAGTGGCTCCATCTTTTCAGATGACACGTTCCAGTGCGATACCTCGACAGTCCATTTCGAATTCGAGTTCTTGAACAGGGGGGCGGTTGAAGTGCCAGGTCAGTCCAGCGCGCATGGCGCCCCGGCGCACCAGTTCGTCGGCCAGGAATGGGTGGAAGTCATGAACGCTGTAGACCTGAGTTGCCGTGGTGTCTGACCACTGAAATCCCAGTTGCGCCATGCGTCGCTCCATCTCGCCTAACACCCACTGTGCCTTTCGCAACAGGCCGCCGGATGATAGGTCACCGCGTGCGATCAGGTGGTCACGATAGTCGCCGAGTCCCTCGGGGCATTCGGCACTGCCTGCCACGATAAAGCCGCTCGAAGATTGCTCGCAGGGTACGGTGTAGCTGAAGGCATAAAAGCTGGGTTCCGCTGGCGGGTCAATCTCGGGGCAGACATTGCTACGGGCGACGGCGTTTTGGTCGCCCTTCACCAGCCCCCAGCGGATCAGGGTCTGGATATAGATCGCGTTGAAATCCCGAAAACCCTGTTCGGTGAAGGGCGCTGGCGATCGCAGTTCGCACGCACAAAAAGCGCTCGCTGGACGACCGATCGCCCGCAGGTGGGATTCGATTCGATCAAACCCCTCACCCAATCCCAGCACACGGGTGAAACGGGCGCGTTCGATGCGGAACCCGGGTTGAGCGGCGACGCCACCGGAGTACTGTGAAACGGCAGGGATGAAACGGTAACCGCCGGATTCCTGAATCTGGGTGCTCATGCGAGGGTTCCTTTAATCATGAGGGAATGAAGCTCAATGGGTGAGGGCTCCGAGATACGCCTGCCGGACACCCGGGTCGTTGATCAATTCAGAACTGACGCCCTGGCGGGTGATTCGACCACGATCCATGACGCAGGCGGTGGTGGAGAGTTCGAGTGCAGTCACAACATCCTGCTCAACGACGAGGATCGAGAGACCCTCACGGTTGAGCTCGATGAGCGCATCGACCAATTGTTCAACGAGCAGCGGCGAGAGCCCGAGCGAGAGCTCGTCGATCATCAAAAGTCGGGGTGCACTCATGAGTCCACGGCCAATGGCGCACATCTGCTGTTCACCACCCGACATGGTCCCTGCAGCCTGATTGCGGCGCTGGGCCAGTTTGGGAAACATTGCGTACACGCGTTCAATGCCCCGTTGAATTTCGGCCCGGGAGACACGTCGTAGGTAGGCACCCATTCGAAGATTGTCCTCGACCGACATAGCGCCGAATAACCGTCTGCCTTCCGGTACATGGGCGATACCGAGCGCAAGAATGTCTGCAGGATCAGCGTTCTCGATCGATTGACCGCGCCACTGAATCTGACCGCTGCGCGCCGCGATGAGGCCTGAGAGCGTGCGCATCAGCGTTGATTTTCCAACGCCGTTGGATCCGATCAGTGCGGTGATCTCGCCTTCGCGCAATGCCAGACTGACGCCCCAGAGTACCGTGACCGGACCGTAGCCGGCGGTCAGGTCCTTGATTTCGAGCAGTGGTTTTTCGGAGCCGTTCATGTCAAAGCCCCGGCGACTGGTTGGCCCGCTGCGCATATTTCTTACCCAAATACGCTTCGATCACCCGATCGTTGCGGATCACGGACTGAGGGTCGCCATCGGCAATGCGCTCACCATTGTGTAGCACCACGATCCGGGAACAAACTGTCATAACAACTTGCATCAAGTGCTCGATCAACACGATGGTGACGCCTGAATCCGCGATTCGGCGAATCAGCCCCATGGCCTGCTCGACTTCCGCCGTGTTGAGCCCCGCATTGACTTCGTCCAGGAACAGCAGACGGGGCGCCATGGCCAGCGCCTTGGCGAGTTCCAGACGTTTTCGCGTGGCCAGCGTCAGGGTTGCGGCTGGGGCTTGCGCCAGCGCAGTTAAACCGACCCGTTCCAACTGGATACGGGCTTCGTCCTGTGCATCCCGAATGCTGAACGACTTTCGCGAGAAGAGGGCGGCGGCCGCGACGTTGTCACGAACACTCAGCTCCGGGAAGGGCTGAACGATCTGGAATGTGCGTGCAATGCCCTGGCGTGCAGTCTGGTAAGGCCGATCCCCAGTGATATCCCGCCCCTCGAAGAACACCCGGCCCGCAGTCGCCGGGTGGACGCCGGTAATGACATTGACCAGGGTCGTTTTGCCGGCGCCGTTAGGTCCGATGAGACCCAGAACCTCGCCCGTTCCAATCTCCAGATCGACCGTTTGCAGGGCCTGAAGACCACCAAAACGCCGAGAGACCGACTCGAGTCGCAAGAGAGCCTTGGTCACCGCATCATCTTCCGTTTCCGGGCGCAGTCTCGACGTGAGGACGACGTACTAGCTGGCTTCCGAGTGAGACGAGGCCGCGTGGAAGGAACAGCAGCAACAGCACGATCAGAAGTCCCAGGATGCCGCTACTGCCTTGCAGGGAATTGCGCCAGACGATTTCTTCGAGCGCCAGAAAAGCCGCTGCACCGAAGAGCGCACCTGCGGTTGAGCCAAGCCCGCCGAGCAGCGCCATCACGATGGGTTTGACGGAGAACAGGATGTCGAAGACGTCCGGAGGTTCGATGTAATGGACCCAGCCTGCGTAGAGCGTACCCGCCATGGCAACAAAGAGCCCGGATATGGCGAAGGCCAGGCTTTTGTAGAACGTCGCATTCACGCCAATCATGTCGGCAGCGGCTTCATTCTGGCGAATACAGGCGAGGCCGAAGCCGAGTTTGGATCGCTCGACCCAGAGTACGGCCGCAAGGGTCAGCAGCAGTAGCCCCCACATCGTCAGAAAGAAGAAAGAGGCGGCTTGCGCGATGCCTGCTCCGGCCACGGCTGATAATGGAATGTTCAATCCCATACCGCCACCGGTCAGGTCAGTTGCACTATTGGTGAGCTCCCGCAGCACTTCGGCAACTGCGAGGCTGGCAACGGCGAAGTAATGCCCGCGCAGTCGCAGCAACACCACACCCAGTACCATCGCCCCGACAAAGGCAACCAGAGCAGCTGCGCCCAGGGCGGCGATGAGCGGGTAGCCCTTGGTCAGCAGAATGCCCCCGACGTAGGCGCCTAAACCGAAGAATGCTGCGGTCGCAAAAGACGGATACCCCGTCATGCCGCCAATCACATTCCAGGACATCGCCAGAACCGCGTACAGGCAGGCGAAGGTTCCCAGACGCAAGACGTATGGGGAACCAATCCAGGGAGTCAGCCCGAGCGCCAGCACCAGCCCGAACAACATCCAGTCGGTTCTGCGAAAGCTCATTCGAAGCCCTGACGTCCAAGCAAGCCCTGGGGACGAGCAATCAGGAAGGCGATCAACAGCGCAAATGACAAGGTCACCGCATGCTCAGGACCGATTGCCCAGGCGCCGAAGCTTTCCACCACACCCAGTAATAACCCGCCCAATACTGCGCCCGGGACACTGCCTAAGCCGCCGAGCACGCAGACGACGAAGGCCTTGCCCAGATAGGCGGTCGATGAGACGGGTGAGGTCGGGAAGATCATTGCCAGCAGGACGCCAGCGCAGCCTGCCATGGCTGTGCCAAATCCGAATGCAGCGGCATAAATGGCGGGCACCCGAACCCCCATGAGGGTTGCCGCGTCACGGTCCAGACGCACCGCGATAATCGCTCTGCCCACGCGTGACTGACGCAGGATCAGATACAGGACCAACGTCAGCGCGAGCGCGAGTGCCATCGCAATCAACCGATCCACCGGCACGACCACCGAACCCAGGGCCAGGGTTCCCAGTGGTGGATCCAGATTGAGTTTGCGGTAGTCCGCCTGGAACGCGAGCAGCATCGCATTGTTGAGCATCAGGTCAAGCCCGAAGGTCATCGTGAGCGTCACCAGAACGGGTGCTGTAATGACGCGGTTCAGAACGCCGCGTTGGAGAATCCAGCCAAGTCCATAGAAGAGGGGCGCTGCAATGACGAGCGTGATCCATGGGCTCAGCCCGATGCTCTGGTAGGCGCCCCAGGCAAGGTAGGAGCCCAGCACGATGAATGACCCGTGCATCAGGTTAATGACATTGAGTACGCCCCATACGAGCGAAAAACCCGATGCGATACAGGCGTACAAACAGCCCAGGACGAGCCCGTTGAGAAAGATTTGCAGGGTAAACATGATCCGTCAACCGCCGCTCGTCCCCGCGCAACTTCAGGCGGGGGGACGGACGACTCAA
>Ga0114980_10002439_pt1 | contig 13088 bp, 18 predicted proteins | sample S_140806_EF_Meta_FD_87018 | JGI IMG/M metagenome (GOLD analysis project Ga0114980, IMG submission 87018) | Freshwater microbial communities from Lake Simoncouche, Canada to study carbon cycling - S_140806_EF_MetaG | ecosystem: Environmental > Aquatic > Freshwater > Lake | place: Lake...
AAAAAGGACCCAGCCAGCCGTTAGGTCAATATCCACAATAATAGGCAAAATACGCCCAGTAGGATGCTCAACCCAAAATCGTTTGATGGTGTCATTAGCCAGCTCGTAGTTATCTAAAAAGCCACTCATTTTGTAGCCACCGAGCTACGGGCATTATTGCGGCCCTTCATATAACCAGCGGTGTAGCCCTCTTGCTTACCTGCCTTAAAACCTACAGTCCAACATACAATGCACCATAAAACTAGCGTAATACCTGCAAGTACAATTAACGATATATCTACCATCATAATTAGCCCTTTGTTTGGGCCGATAAGGCTGCACTATCCGAGTAGCCCCTCGGCGTTGTAGTAATAGTATGAACCCTAGTGCTGACATTTAGCAACGCGACACGCTAGCGCGATAGTTTGGCTTCTATCAACAGCTCGTAAATTCTGTCCACCTGGGCCTCGATACGATCTACACGGCCCCGTAGGTTATGGCCCCCGTTGCCATCGGGCAATAACTCGGCTAGTAGGGCCTTGACTACAAAGCGCACACCGCTGTAAAGGGCAGACAGGATGGCAATAACCCCCAAGATTAAAGCCATCCACGCCTGCGCCCCCATTTACTTAGAGCCTATGCCTAGTTGCTTTTCATTAGGCGATAATGCCTTAATAAGAGGCCCAATAAGCCCAGCTATAAAAGCATTAGCTAGCACTTTAGGGTCTGATATCCCGCTAAGGTATAGCGCACCAACGCACGATACGGCTGCGCGTAGGTAGGACAGGCCAGCGGCCTTTAGTTGCGCGCTCAATTTGAGTCTGCCCAAGTTAAGACTGCAAAGGTAAAGGATGGTGTGACCCCGCCTATTGTGTACACAACTCTTAGGGAGTCTGTAAAAGGTGTGCTTAGGCGTATAACTTCCCGTGTGGCACTAGATGCCTGTGCAAAAGTAGCAATAGTACTAAAATTAGTACCATCTACAGTATCTTGCACTACTACATCTAGGGTAGGTGCTGTGCCGCTAGCTGCAGTTACGTTTAGTTGTAATACCAAAATCCTAGCCGCTGCAAAACCTGGTACGGCTGTAACTGAGGCAGTAGTAGTTCTTGCCCCTGAGGCCAGTAACGTCACCGTACTAGCAGGGTTATTGGCTTGCTGTATGTCGCTCATTTATTCGCTCTTTTCTAGCCCTAATTGAGTTATTAGCGCTGCCACCTTGGCCTCGTTAATGCTTATCTCGTAGTGCATTTCATCCTTGCGGCCCTTGTAATCCCCGCCCCAGGTTAAGCCATACTTTTTAGTAAGCGCCCTTAGCATCGGGACCTTGCCTGGCTCAAAAGTGCCTACAGCACCTAGCAGGTGCTTAGTGGCGTTTAGATCAATAGCCGTGCCGCTTGCGTGGTTAGATAATTTACCTGGCACACCTCGTACATCTCTATACGCATAGCCCCAGTCATCAAGGCTACCGACATCTAATTCCTCTATTAAGTTATGAAATTCTGCAGCAAAACCTACTAACAGCGGTGCTACCTTTTCTGCACATCGCAATTTAATTAGCGTACCTGGCACAGGATAGGATTTAATGCCTATCTCGGCCTGATCCTTAGATGCAGGCCAGCCGTTATATGAAAACAATTTACAGGCCTAACGTCTTTAAGTCATCGGCAGTTAAGCCAAGTTTGGCTAATAGTGCAGCCTTTGCCGCTGAGTTATCGGGCGGAATCATTGTGCCATTATGTGCTGCAACTATTGGCGCGGCTTTGTCTTTGTTGGCTTCTGCTATATCTAAACTAAAGACATCGCCATCAAGTTTAGGCCAGCCCTTAACCGATACACCGCCAGCCTTTAACTCATCTACTAATTCTGCGCCGTTAAGGTTAATTGGCTTTGTAAATGAAATCATTGTTATGCTCCTATGTATGAAAATTGATAACGAGATGCTGTAAATATATTTAGTGAACCGCCGCTATTTTGCCAGCACTCTAATTGAACATAATCGGCAGCCGATAGGTTTAGTTCTAAGTTCATAGTTACAAAAGCACCACGACTTGAAGATAACTGTGGGCTTGCGAAATTTGGAGTTCCTGCAACATATCTAGTGCCGTTCACATAAATTGAAATTTCAACACCGCCTGAACCACTACCCGTGACAATTTGCCCCGATACGCGCCATTTGCCGCCGTAGCCTGTTGGGACTGTCATTCGAGTTGGAGAACCTGCCGCGTGGATTGCGTTGGTATCCCATTGTTCTGTATCCCAGCTTAACATCGTGTCCGTTGTATTAGGTATAGATTGATTGGCTGACATTGATATTGAAGCACCAACATAAGTCGAACCACCTGCAGGAGTCGCCCAACTTGGTATTCCCGACGCAACTGTTAGCACTTGACCAGTTGTACCAATTCCTAAACGGGCAGGGGTAGTACCGCTAGATGAATAAATTGTATCGCCTGTAGTGGTCATTGGGTTAGTCATACCGCTGCTCTGTACTATGTCAAAAAATAGCGCGGCGCTCGTAGTATTAAAATATAACTGCCCGCCTTCGTATTGGCTAAGGGCAAGCGATCCTGCCGTGTTAACTGTTGCCGTGCCCGCCGTTACTGTGCAGACACCTGCGCCTACATTTTGTATTTGTACAGTATCTCCAGCTGCAAAAAGTGCTGTATTTACTGTAATAGTTGTGGCCCCTGCCGAGTTCATTTGTACGACTGTGCCAGCATCGGCTGCCACTAGGACATAAGAGGTGGTCTTAGCAGTAGTGCTGCCGCCACCCATAGCCGTCTGTTGCAGGCTAGTCATCTGAGCAGCCGTTAGCACCTGCCCCGTTGTAAAGGTTTGCTTAGCCATTATTCACCTGCCTGTTCATAGTTAGTAGGATAGTACATTGGTATCTAAAAGCCCGTAAAGCGCGCTGTCAAGGATGAAGGCATCAATTATTGGTTCGAGGGTAGTCATAGTCACACGCCAAGAATTAGGCGTAATGCTCATAGCCTTACCAAACACCTGCAGGGTTTTAGTCAAAGTCGAGGCCCCTGGCTGCGTAGTGGTAATAGTTACAGGATCAAAATAGTCAAGGTCAAGGGCTGCAATAATGCCAGCGTTGTAGTTAGCCGTGTAAAGGTCAAGGGTTATGGCATCGCATCTCACGGTAGTTTCAGCCCTACTAGCGACATAGGCTTGGGCATAATCTAGGGCCGTAGCATCGGTCTGCATAAGTAAATTTTGCTGGTTATAGCTGTGTAAAAAGTATTTATCTATGCTGGCCTGGTTACTAGCCGTTTGCACCGTGCCACCTGTACGAGTCACATTAGCCTGATTATAGACTAGAACATCATTTAACACCCACACGGCATTAGAGTAAGAGATATCGCTGCCGTTATCGTTAAATAGTACGGGCGTACCTGTTACAGATGAGGCCGTAATAGACCGATCAAGAAAAATAAAACTTCCCGAGGCATCAACATATAAAGCGCCATACTCCGAAGTTTCTATTACCTGCATAGCGCTAAGGCCTGTGCGTTGGCTACCAGGATCAGCCTGGACGGAAGTTAGCCCGCTTGAAATTGACCTCATCGAGTTAGGCCAAGATATAGTGTCGAGCAGCTGGGTAATGCGAGTGCCGCTTAAATCTCCTGCCGTTGCCCCTGCCACCGTTGCTATCTGAGCGTTTTGGGCCAGTCTAAAAGCATCTACGGCCTCTATCGTGGTATAAACCACATCGTTAGCATTTTGCGGGGTAGTTGTAGAGTAGCTTGTAATATATCCCATAAATATAGGGTAGGTAATTGCGCCATAAGTAGCCGTAATCTGCACTTTTCGCATAGGTGTTAAAAGCCCCGCATAGGGCGAGCTTAAATTTTGGGGATTAAACGCGCCCGTTTGATCCACAATACGCAGGCTACAGCTACCTGTTTGGAATTGGTCTGCCTGGGCGTTGCGGCCTCGCTGGGTAATTATGTTATTTACTTGGTTGCTTACATCCACAATAACGCTAGCAGCATCGGCTAATATATTAGTATCTAATAGCCCTTGATCTAATATCATCGCTTGAGCAAAGCTAGGGCCTGTACTAAAGTTAATAAAAGCATTTACTACTGGGATGGTCACCCTATGCCACCTGCATAGTCTAAGTTATTGCCAAACCTATTATTATTTTGTATAGCCCTTTGTACATTGGCTGCAAACTCGGCATCGGATATAGTATAAATAGGTGCGTTAAAGTTAAGAGTAGAACCAGCGTTGTATAAAGAGCTAGCCTTAAAGGCCGCTTCATTTTGTGCATTTTGATAATCTAGTAAATCAGCTGCAGCGTTAGCCGCTGCTGTTGCTGCATCCCAATACTCAAAAAGTGCATCGGTACCTAATGCAGTTTGTAATAATATAGTTGTTTCGGCTTGGGTTATTGTGCCTAACTTGCCGCCCGTTGCGCTTGGGGCTTTTACCGTCGGCGTAGTGATTGTAGGTATTACTGCATTAGGTGTATTGGCAGGTACAAGGGTTTTAGTACCTTGCAAGCGATTTAATTCTGTAATTTTTGCTATAGCAGCATCAAGGTTAGCCAAGTCTATTAAACTTTTAGGTACAAAACTTTCTAATATAGTTTTAATATCGGCTAGTTTTAATGATTGATTACTCAAGGTGCCTAATATGGCTATATCTGTATTAAGTTTTTTGGCCGCTGCTGTTGCTCCTGCTACATCTTTTGCCGCTATGGCATCTTCTAGGACTAACATATCTTGCTTTATAGTCAAGCGTGCTAAATCGTTAGCAATACTAAGTAACTGTGTTTGTGAGGTTGCTTTACCTAGCGCCTCGGTAGAGCTAAGCATCGCGGCATTAAGTTGTATAGCATCCATATCAAAAACGTTTTGCCCTTTACCTAGCGCTAGCGCGGCTTTATCAAGTGCCGCCTGGTCGCGCTTAGCTTTAGCGGTAGCAAGGGCCGCTGCAGCTTGGGCTTTTGCTAATTTAGCTAATTCTTTTTGTGAGGCTATTTGTTTAGCATTGGCTTTATCTATAGCGGCTCGATCTGCAGGTGACTGCATAGGTATAGATGATGCAGGTTTATTTTTAGGCACTAAACCTAAAAAGCCCCCAAACTCCACCTGCGATAAAATAGCGTTCATATCATAAACGCCAGTTAATACTTTAAGCGCCCCAGCTAAAGCCGTAGTCCACGCCTCTATTTTGGTAGTGGCTTTAGTAATATCACCGTTACCTGCCATCTTGGCAAACGAGTCTAATAGCGCCCCGCCTAATATCTCTTGGACATTACCCAAGCTAATAGTAAGAGCATCCATCTGCCCTGCATAGCCTTTTACTGCAGCTGTGCCAGCCCCGCCAAAATGCTCATTTAAGACTACTAATAATTGGTCAAAACTAAGGGCTGCTAATTGTGCTGTACTTAAACCTGTGTTTAATTGTTTTAGGCCTTTACGATTACCAACATAGGCCTGCGATAATATGTCTATTGTTTGTGCATAATCTAACCCTGTGCCGCTGGCCGTATCAAAAGCTATTCCCATTACTCTTTGAGTTGTAGCTATTGATCCTGTTACCTGTGCTAATTGAGCAAAAGCTGGCCTTAAAAGGTCATCGGCTATATGGGTTTGAGTTTCCATAGACTTGATAAAGGTTTCGCTGTCCACATTAGCGTAGGCCAAGCCTAGATTTTTTAGGTTACTAGATAATAGTAATTGGCTCTTTTGGTCTGCCGCTGCGGCTTTTAGTGAGGCATTGGCATAGGCTAAAACGGCTTTTGTACCATAGGCAATACCTAAAGATGCAGCTAGTTTTTTGGTAGTTTTCATTAACTTTTGAGTAGCTGTTTCGGCTTGCTTAAAGCCCTTAAGGTCGGCTTTAGAGTTAAGATTTATATTTACATTAGAAGTTTGAGCCATTATGCGGCCTTATCTAAAGTGCCAGCATTTGATCTAGCATAAAATGTAGTAATAGCTTTGTCTATTGCCCTCATAGATATACCTACAGCTATGCCTCTATCCTGCGCCCAAGCCCTAAAAATTAAACGGCCCCTGCCAGCAAGGCTAGATACTAAAGGCTCCCTATTAAGGTTATGTATAAATTGAGCGCCTGAGCCTTCCCAGTTTGATCTACTGACCTTATGGCTTGACCCACCCGCTTTAGGCCCTACCCAGGGCTGAGGTTGTCCTAAACGGCCTGCAGTTTCATAAATAGCACCCGCAGCTGATTTATTAAATATCTGAGCATTTGAGGTAAAGCCATTTTTATTAGGCTTAGATACGGCCGTAGTAAAACCTATGCCTCGCACTATTGTTTGATAGTCATAAAATGGAAAACGAGCCTCACTAAAGGATCGTGGCTGCCAGCCGTGCATAATGTCACTTGTAACAGGTACAAAGCCTCTAGCCGCTTTTACTACAGGTTTTAGCGCTCTAGTTAATTCTTTACGTAGCTCTTTATCTAAATCAGGTGCAAAGCGGCGTAGTGCTTTTCGTAGGTCTGTGTTACCTCTTATTTCTACGACTGCCACTTTGCATCTCCTTTGCTCGATCCTTTAACACCTGCAATATATTAGCTAGCATTACGCTATCTAAATCTAGTAAAGCCTGGGGCGCGATGCCTGTTTCTACGGCTAGCTGCGCTATGAGGTAACCAAAGTTACCGCGCCCCACTACTCCAAAGGGTTATCGTCTAGCACCTCGACCTTGACCAGGGTGTCTAAAAAGGTAGCCCCAAAAACGGGTACGGTTTCGCCGCTAGTGCGTATGCACTCCCAAGCTAACCAGTACACATCGCTTTGCTTCTCATCATCCCTAAAGGCTTTGTGGAAGGCTTTTTTAGCGTATAGCTCAAAGGCATACTCAATACGCGGAGTTATCTGATGCTCAGATACTGACCCGTCAGCCCTTGTTATCTTTAGTCTTGCCATTGTTTTAGCCCCTTTGATTAGTTGGTTATGGTGCAGTAGTAATTACAATAGCGGAATTACAGGTAAAAGTTATGCTCTGCATACTTTCATCGGCAACAGCGCCGTTAATATCAGTAGTGTTATTTACCAATACTGTAGTGCTATATAGCGGATTAGTTGTAGATACTGCAGCGCTAGTTTGCTTTAGTGTTAGAGGTACTGTTGTACCCCAGGCTGCCTGCAAAGTTGCGCGTACTGATCCTGCGCCTGAAGCTAAATCATCGTTTAGAAAGTCTAAAGTGATTGTGCTAGCTTCTAGGCCTTTTACAAACTTGTGTGCGGTATCCAATCTGTTACCACCCTTACGGGCGGGTTAGTCATTTCTGCTAACCTCTGCATCTTTACCATTGATGCAGATCAGACTATATCTTCACCCTATTACTAGGGGCAGCGCGTGTAGTCGTTACGGACTCTCTGCTTTCGCAGGTTGCCTCGGTATTAACCCTTTTTTTAATTGGGGGCCTTCACCGATATAGCGCTGTAATTTTCATCGCTGCTTACGCTGCGAGTGGGCAATACTCTTTACCCATAGCTGTTACCTCAAGTTCATCAAAAGCTCGCGAAATGCTAGCACTTGTTACGTGGTCTGATAACACAACGCTGTTTAGCGTTGTTACCACACCATTTGACAAGAATATAGCCATTGGTTATACCTCATTTTCTGTTGTTGTTGGGTCTTTGGTTTTTGTTTCTTTAACCTCGACAGGCAACTCTTGGCCTATCTTGATTAAAAATGCTTTATCTTCATCTGTTAGTGCCATTTTAGCTCCAGCTCGTTAGTACGTTGATTGTCATATCGGCCGTTAGTAAGTCACCGCTAGCCACACTTAACACGCTAGGGGCAGATATCGCACTAACGTTAAATACGATAGAGCTAGCAGCCAATAAATTAAATACGGCCACGCTCATATCTTCTATGCCTATAAAGTTTGCCTGGTTATCAAACATAGGCACAACCATAATAATCTTAAAATTAGCCAGGGGCGATATAGTCGCGCGTGAATTATTGGTAGGGGTAATGTATGGATCGGCAGGGGCAACCGTTACGCTGTTAGCTAATACCGTACTTAATGGGTAGGCCGAGGTAGACCAGGCTGAGCTAGTCAAAGCTGCAGCTATTGTGCTGCGCAGGGTGGTAATTGCGGCAGTCATCTAGCCGACCATAGCGCTAGGATTAAGATAGTTTGCTAGCAAACCCCTAATAGATGCTATTAAAGTATTGCTCATCTTAAACGGGCTAGGGCTATATCCATCTATGCCTGTGCCGCCGTTTTGTGTGCTAAAGCGCGCAGTCCATATATTCTCAGCCAAGATAAGAGCAGCGGCCTGTATGGCTGGGGTATTGGCGTATGTAGCCGTCTTTGTATCATCGCCTGTAGCCGTGCCGTATGGCAGTACGCGCCTAAAGTTTTGATCTGATGCAGTCTTGGCATATTGGATAAAGCTATAGCCTTGCGGGAATTGCCAGTAGTTAAGCTGCATATTAAAGGCTGGCAGGATATTGCTAGTGCCTGTGCTAAACGGAATAGTGGCCGTAATGGTGTAAGTGCCGTTAAAGGTAGAACCAGCCCCAGCGATAGTTACAGATTGGCCCGTAGTAAATATGCCAGGGTTGGCTAGCATAACTGTAGCAACATTAGATACTAAAGCTGTGCCTACTACAGGCGTGTTATCAAACCATAAAAACCCGTTAATTAAATCCTGGGCTGCCTGGCAGGTGTCCTCTATCCAGGTGTAAGAATCGTAAAGAGTACCGACACCGAGGCTAGCCTTTAGCGTAGCGGCTGTTACGTATGTAGCAGGCATATCGGTACTCCTTACGTTAGGTGAGTAGGGCAAAGGGCTAAATATGCCCTACCCACTATTGAGTTATTGCTTAGGTGAAGTTAAATCGGATAATACCCTTAGGCATCTTGGCGATTGTCGCCATATAGCCATAGATGGCTACCTGTACCTGTAGGTTTGATACGACGTTAACTGACATATAGGCAGTTGGTGACTGGTACACAGTAAAGGCCTCAGGTGCAAGGATAATGGCTGAGTCATCTACTGTTGTAGTAGCTGCAAAGTTTTTATCCACATACAGGTCTAAATTAAGCACGTTTCCGCGAATACTGCCAGGTTGAGCAAGGCCGCCTGCGTTCATTGGCTGAGATGCCGAATAGATTGGCCGTCCTGTGCTATCTACCGCACCCATAAGTAACTGCCATTGTGAGCCGTTAGCAATATAGTTATTAGCAAAGTAACCAGTAGCCTCATAAACCATACGTGAGGCCTCTGAGGTAAAGCCAATAATGCCCGCACTTGTTGCTGCCTGTGCAGTTGTAGCAACGGTGCCTGCAGTTATTAGAGCCGCATTTACTGTTGTATCTAGTGTTTTTAGGTAAGCATTTTGTAGTTGCTGTGTTAACTCAGAGTAAAAGTTAGGATCAGAGCGCTCTAATAATTCTACGCTGATAGTGTTCATACCTGAGTACTTAGATACTGTGCCGCTTAGATACTCTGTAACCATACCTGTATTTTGTACGGCTCCAGCTTCGGCCTCAACTGTTACGGCAGGTGCTACGCCTGACTGGCCGCCTGCACTTGTAATCAAAGATGGCACGTTAATAGTCATACCGCTAGCTGGTAATACGCCGCGTGAGCAGGCATCAATAGATGGTGTGCCAAAGCGTGTATTAGTTGGAAATTCGCTTAGGTACTGTGTTGGATTAAATGCTGGGTTAGTGGCAAAGCTGTCATCGGCTGCAGTTACATAAAGTTTAGAGTCCTCGTTACCGAGAGCTGCCTTAATTTTATGCTCTGTGTATGCGCCCATCGAGGTGATAGGTGTACGGACGCGCTGTGAATCTAACGCGCTTGGTCGGATAATCTTACGAGCTGCCTCTACTGTAGGTGCAGCCGTAGACTCCTCTGCAGTTGCATCGGGAGTTGTTGTATCGGGGGCTGTAGTCACAGCGGCCTCGCTCTCTGTTTCGGTTTCGGTTTCGGTTGTTGTTTGGTTTATTGTCGTGCTACTTACTGTTGTTTTAACACTCATAGAGTTAGCAGCTTCTATATCTGCCATCTCTGCAGCGCTAATTTTTTGCACGGCGGCACTTGGAAAGGCGGCGGCCTCGACTAACGAGACTTCGCGCAAAGTTGCCGCCGTCACCAAGAGATAACCTTTTTTCGGCTCAGAGGCTGTCACTTCAACCCCGACGGAAAGGCCGTCCATTAGTTGCTCTTGGGCTAGCAAAATTGCATCGTTACCGCGTGTGCTACTACTTATCTTAAAACTAGCGTAAAGGCCATCCTCTGCAGACTGTATTGAAATCATACGCCCTACAGGCTGGCCGCTATCGTGTGACATTAACAATTTTATTTTATCGGGATTAGCTGCAGTAATTGAACCTTTGCTAAACATTACTTTACCCGCACTTGTATAACCTATCTCGCCATCGTAGGGCGCTATCTTGCCAGCGATAACTCGGCGCTCGCCTGCATCTACGGCCTGTACTACTCCGCTAAACGTTAAGATCATTACTTGCCCCTTCATTAAGGCCCATAGGGCTTAGTTGCTCCATACTTTGCGCTTGCTCTAAATCAATTAAACCTAGAGATAACATCTTTTCTATTGCATCTAGTCGCGCTGCAGTATCAGCGCGTAAGAAAGTTTCATCTATTGCAAAGCGCACTATATTGCCGTGCCGTGTAATGTCATCCATAGATAAGCGGTTTTCTATTGCGCTAATAAACGGCTGCAAAGAATAGGCTACGAATTCTTTACGGCCATCTAATATATTTTGATATGTCATAGAGTTATTCATATCTGCACTTATGTAATATGCAGGTACGTTCATTAAACGCGCTATCTCTGTAGCTAGGTATTGTGATGCTTCTACCATAGCCATTTCTTTAGGGCTGAAGCCAATATTCTGCACATCAATAGTGCTAGTAAGAAAAGCCGTTGATCGCGAAGCTCTCGCGGCCTTCCAAGCTGCAAGGATGCCGCTTACTTGTGCCTCAGGCAGGTCAGCCCCCGAATTTTTTAGCACTACGGTAGCCATAGGCGTTGAAAGAGCTACCGAGGCAGATTTTTGTACGTCTATTGCGCTCTGTATTGTTCGCGCGCCAGTTTCAAGTACGCCAGGTAGCAAAGATTGAAATGTTACTAAACTACCAATACCTGCCATAGGTGTTACAACACCATTAACGCTATAGCTCTGTATCTCTGTGCCATCTTGGTTAGTCTGAACTGTTACACGTGTATTAGCTACCCACTCAAAGCCCGACGGCCTGCCATCATCGGCATAAAGTGAGGTTACGCGCCAATATGCAACGCCGTAAAATAAAAGGCTATCTACTGTGTAAGCAATAGTTACGCTACGGGGCTGCCTCATATCGGGTTGCTCTAACCATAACGGGCTTTCTAATTCTGCCCCTGTAGATTTTTTGTATAACTCTAAATCAATCGAGGCGATAACTCCCGTTAAAAGGTTACGGCACCTAACCACGCTGGGTACCTGCAAAGCTAAGTAGCGATCCATAAAAGGCGCGCCCGTAGAGCTGCCATATAGGCCGCCATAACTAAATACACCCGCGTTATAGCCCTGGTTCATTATGGCAGGAGCTAATTGGGCGGTTACATCTTTTTTAGTTATACCTAAAGTTTGTAATAGACCCATAGGGCGCATTGTAGGTTATCCACAGATAAAAGGTTATGCACAGGCTCGGCGTGTCTAACTATAAACCTTAGCCTCAGATACAGGCTGGGCTAAGACGTGAATTACCATAGCCAAGCCGATAGGTATATCTACGGCCCCTGCAGATTTTCGCCTTACAATACGCCAGCTACTATCGTTAGTTTTAGCCGCGCAGTTGCTCATCTGTTGTACGAGTTGATCCTGGCCGCTATGTCGCAGCCTGTCATTAGTAAGGGCATCGTGGAAGTCTGAGCAGGCGGTATAAAAGCTTTGCCCCGATACATCGCGAGTTTGCACCCCTGACATCTGCAAGCGCTGGGCTATCGAGGCCGTTGTGTATTTGTCATAGCAGACTACACGCGGGTAATACATATCGCACCACTTTTTTACACTTGCCGCTATGACTAGCTCATCTACTGCTACCTGTGAGCTGTAGGTTTCAAGGACGGCCACACCTATCTTGCCATTGGGCAATATCTGACCCATTACTAAACTAGCATCGCGCCTGCTCGGGCTAACATCAAAAGCAAACACGGTTAGCGGCCCAGGAGCCATAGTCAGGTTAATATCGCTGGCATCTTCGACGCTGCCGTGCGGCCAGGGGCTTTGCAGGCTGTCTATCCATTGGCAAAGCGTTTCTGTCCTAAATTGCTCGGTACTTTGTGTAGTCAGCGCCTCGGCTATTGAAGCCTCGGTAATTAGGACACCCAGGGCAGGGTTTGCCATAGCCCAGGCTTTACGATCTGTAAGGGCTGCAAACTGCGGGGCGCTATACTCGTAGTAGCCCATAGACTCGGGCGGGTGGCTTAAACAGCGCTCGCGTAGGTCGTTTAGGGTAGTGCTAAAAGCATCTCCGCTGTTACTCGCTAGTAGTGTTTGCGCGTTAGGCCTTGCTCGCGTAACTGGCAGCGCTGCGCTGTAGGCTAGCTCATCTACCTCACGCAACTCATCAATAAATAGAAAATCGGCCGTAGCACCGCGAGCGCTATCACGGGTAGCCGCCTTGACATCTAGCCTAGCCCCGCTTTTTAAGATAATGGCCTCAGAGCCATTAGTGTATTTAACCTGTTTGAGCTGTGCCTTTAACTGAGGTGCAGCCTCGATGGCATCTACCACCTCTCTAAAGGTAGTTAAGGCCATAGCTCTAGCACTAGAGATAATGACGTGGTTACGCTCATTGAATAAAAACAGCCCACCAAGTATGCGCATACGCGCTAGATGGCTCTTCCCGTGCTGCCTGGCGCATAAAACCAGCGCAGTCTTGCGTATGAATTGCTTATTTTTATCTATTGTTAATAGATCATTAAGTACATAGCTCTGCCAAGGCAATAAAGGCAGGCCGATATCCTCGGCAAGCTGCGCGACCTCGCCGCCTCGGGTTATGCCTTTTAGCGGTGTGTTTTCTAGGCGTGGTCTAGTTGCCCCAGTACGCGGCTGGTTAGGTTTGGTAGCCATTAGGTTTTATCTTGGCT
>Ga0114980_10002440_pt1 | contig 13086 bp, 14 predicted proteins | sample S_140806_EF_Meta_FD_87018 | JGI IMG/M metagenome (GOLD analysis project Ga0114980, IMG submission 87018) | Freshwater microbial communities from Lake Simoncouche, Canada to study carbon cycling - S_140806_EF_MetaG | ecosystem: Environmental > Aquatic > Freshwater > Lake | place: Lake...
CTGAACCATTTTTTAACGCAAGCCAGCTACTCGAAGGCGCTGGAGTATCTCTCGAATCCTCAAGGCGAGTGAATCAGACACGCTTACTTCTCCTCGGCGATCTCCAGACGTGGGAAAAGCGGGGTCGGTGTGCCGAGCTGATGTCCGCTGCTGAGCAGGCCCCATTTTAAATCGCTCACGAGGAAGCCTTCGGGCAACGTCCAGCCGATCTGCGCACGAGCGGCGGCCATGGCGGTGGGCATGATGGGGTTCAAGAGGACGGTGACGTGGGTGAGCGCCTCGGCGAGGTGGTAGAGCACGCTGTCGAGTCGGGTGGCCTGAGCGGGATCTTTGGCGAGGGAGAAGGGCTTCGTGCTATCGACGAAGGCATTCGCATGCGTGACGATCCGCCACGCAGCGGCGATACCTTCGTGAATATCCCAGCCGTTCATCTTTTCGAGGTAGGCGGGCAGCGCCTCGGCCACGGTCTGGCGCAGGGCTTGATTGATCTCGTCATCGAAATCACCCGGCGTGAGGACGCCGCTGCGATACTTTTGCGCCATGTTGATGCTGCGGTTGAGCAGATTGCCAAGGCCGCCAGCGAGCTCTTTGTTGTAGCTCATGATGATGCGCTCATCGCTGAAATCGGCATCGTAGCCGGTGGCGATGTCGCGCATGAGGTAATAGCGCAGGCCATCGGGCGTGAAGGTATCCGAGAGCACGTTCGGATCGATCACATTGCCGAGGCTCTTGCTCATCTTGGCTCCTTTGACGTTCCACCAGCCGTGGACGACGAGCTTGGGGATCTGATCATCCGGGAAAGCGAGCGCATGAAGCATGATGGGCCAGTAAACGGCATGTGCAGGCACAAGGATGTCCTTGCCGATGATCTCCGCATCAGCAGGCCAGATGGTCTCAAACTTCGGCAGGCCTTCGTTGCCACATTCCTCGGCCATGTAACCGGCGAAGGTGATGTAGTTCGAGAGGGCATCGAACCAGACGTAGTTCACGAACTTCTCATCAAAGGGCAGCGGGATGCCCCAGCTCAGGCGCTCGATGGGGCGGCTGATGCAGAGATCCTGCGGCGTGCCTTCGAGGGAGTTCAGCACATCGTTCGCCCGATGTGGCGGGTAGATGAAATCGGGATGGCTGCGGATGTGACCTTTGAGCCACTCGACGTGTTCGCTGAGGCGGAAGTACCAATTCTCTTCCTGAAGCTCGACGACCTCACCCCACTCCTCGCCGTATTGACCATCCGGGCCGCGTTCTTTGTCGGTGAGGAACTGCTCCTGGCGCACGGAGTAAAAGCCTGCGTAGCTCTTTTTGTAGAGCTGGCCGCAATTGTGGAGCTTTTGCAGCATCGCACGCACCACCCGCTTGTGGCGGTCGTCCGTGGTGGCGGCCCAGCCGTCGAAGCGCACGTTCAGTTTGTCCCACAGGGCGGTGAAATGTGTCGTAATCCCATCGACGAACGCCGCCGGGCTGAGCCCGGCCTTTTCAGCGCTCTTTTGCACCTTCTGCCCGTGCTGATCCACGCCGGTGAGGAAATAGACTTCACGCCCTTGCAGCCGCTGAAAGCGGGCCATGACATCGGCGAGCACCTTTTCATACGCGTGGCCGATGTGCGGCGGCGCGTTGGTGTAATCAATGGCGGTCGTGATGTAGAAGGGCTTCATGGAACGCCTTTCATGCCGTCCAGCAGGCGCTCACGCAAGTGTTCCGTGCGGCTGGGACTTCCCAAATGAAAATGGCGGAGAGAGAGGGATTCGAACCCTCGGTAGCTGTTAAGGCTACGCATCTTTAGCAAAGATGTGCTTTCGACCACTCAGCCATCTCTCCAATGTTTGCTCCGGCGCTGCCGACTGCGAACGGCGCGTATTTAGCGTTTGCAGCCCCGAGGCGTCAAACGAAATGTCGCCCGCTTCGCCCATGAATTCATCCTTACCCGCTCTCGCCTGCCTGCCGGATGGAAAAGCGCTGCTCGGCCTCTCCGGCGGCCGGGATTCCGTGGCGCTGCTGCACCTCCTGCTCGCCGCTGGGCATCGCGACCTCGTTTTGTGCCATCTGAACCATGGACTGCGAGGTCGTGAATCGGACGAAGACGCCGCCTTTGTTCGCTCGCTGGCCGAAAAGCATGGTTTGGAGGGCGAAATCGCCCAAACGAACGTGAAGGCGCAGGCGAAGAAAAAGAAACTCTCCCTCGAAACAGCCGCCCGTGAGGCGCGACATGCCTTTTTTAAGCGAATGAGCCGCAAACATGGCACCCACGAGGTGCTCCTGGCCCATCACGCCGAGGATCAGTCGGAGACGATCCTCGGAAACGTGCTTCGCGGCTGCGGTCTGGAAGGTCTCGCGGCAATGGGACTCGTCACCGATCTCGGCAATGGCCTGCGTTTTCTGCGTCCGCTGCTGCGAGTGAGAAGGGCAGAGATCGATGCCTATGTCGAAGCCCAAGGCATCGCCTATCGCGAAGACAGCTCCAATGCCTCCGCTGAGCATCGCCGAAACCGCCTCCGGCACGAAGCACTGCCCTTACTCAGCGAAATCGCCGGTCGCGATGTGGTGCCCCTGCTCAATCGCCTCGGCACCATCGCCGAACGCGACGAGTCTTTTCTGCACGAGGAGGCCACCGCATGGTTCGAGGCCTGTCGCGAAGGTCAAACACTGACACAACTCGATTCCCTGCGTGAACTCGATCCCGCGATTTTGAGCCGCGTGATCGCTTTCTGGCTTCGCGAGCATTTGAAACTGCCCGGCATCGGCTTTGATGAAATCCGCGTAGTCTCCTCCCTGCTCCTTCCCGAAAGCCCCGCGAAGCTCAACCTCCCCGGCGGTCGCTTCGTGCGGCGGAAAGCGGGATGTCTTTGGGTGGTGTAACTCAGTGAGCCCCTCCCGCACCGGCTGCAGCGAGCGATAGAGCATGATTTGATCGCGCAATGAATCGGCGAGCGCCTTGTTACCGAAACTCGCGGCGAGTTGGAAGGCGGCTTCGGTAAAGCCTGCGCATTCGGCGAGCGCGGCTGCTTGGGCGCGAGGCCTTGATTCGAGTGACTTCTGTCTTGAGTTTCAAGGCGCTTCTCCGTAGTTTTCAGCCGTCAGTGGATTCTTCCCCACCATGATCGACGACCCTCTCTCCACCTCATCCGCCACGAGCCGCCCTCCCAGGCGGTTCAGTCTCCGGCGGCGTGTGCTGAGTGAGAGCGAAAACAAAATCGGCCTGCGCCCCGTGGAGGGCTGGCAGAAGCGGAACATGGATTTCCTCCATCAGGTGCTCATCCCGACGATTCTCGCCCCGCGGAAGCCGGGCTGCCATTACGGTGACCTGCCAGTGGCCACGCCGGAGCAAATCGGGGTGACCTGGCTGGGCCACGCGGGCTTCTTTGCCCAAGTGGGCGGCCTCAATATCGCCATCGATCCGGTGTGGGCGCTGTGGCTCGGCCCGGCGAAACGCCTGCGCCATCCCAGCGTGTGGGCGCACGATCTGCCACCCATCGACCTTGTGCTCATCACGCATGCGCATCACGATCACCTGCACCTCGCCAGCCTGCGAAAACTAGCCGCCGCACAGCCGATCATCGTACCGGAAGGCGTGGGCACGCTGGTGAAGAACTGCGGTTTTGGCCGCATCGTGGAGCTGAAAACCTGGCAAAGCGCCACCTTTGGCGATCTGCGCATCACGCTGACTCCCGCTCGCCACTGGGGTGCTCGCATGATCCACGACACGCATCGCGGCTTTGGCGGTTATCTCATTCAAAGCCCGTCGCAGACGCTTTATCACTGCGGAGACAGCTCGATGTTTGATGGCTTCACGGAGATTGGAAAACGTTCCCGCATTGATGTGGCGCTGATGCCCATCGGAGCCTACCAGCCGCCGAGCGGTCGCCCCGTGCACATGAACCCGGAGGAGGCGCTGGATGCCTTCGAGATGGTGGGTGCCCGCCACATGGTGCCGATGCATTTTGAAACCTACCCGCTCAGTGGCGAGCCCTTGCACGAACCCATCGAGCGCCTCGAACTCGCCGCGAAGGAACGGGAGATCTACGACCGTGTGCGCCGACTGCGGGAGGGAGAGTCCGCCGTGTTTTGCCCGCCGTGAGCACGCGACCGCGCCTCACGCTCATCGCCGCCGTTTCGGAGGATGGCTACATCTCACGCGGCCAAGGCGTGCCCTGGGATCTGCCACGGGATCGTGTTCACTTCCGAGCCGCCACGGCTGGCAAATGGCTGCTTCTTGGCCGCCGCACCTACGCGGAGATGCTCGGCTGGTTTCGCGATCACACGCCACTCGTTCTCACGCGGGATGCGAGCTTTGTTCCACCGATTGGAAAGGCCGTTCGCAGCCTGCCGCAAGCTCTCGATCTCGCGACGAAAGCCGGTGTGGAGGAGATTTTCGTCTGCGGCGGCTCGGCGGCCTATGAACTGGCCTTCCCCCACGCAGATCGACTGTTCATGACGCATGTGGGCACTCGCTTGGGAGCTGGTGTGGCATTTCCAAAGATCGGAACGCCTCCTTGGCGGCTCGTTTCGAGCGTTGACTACCCTGCCGATGCCGAAAATGCCTTCGCGATGCGCTTCGCGGATTACCGGCGGGGGTGAAACATTTCAGCAAAGCCGAATTTCCGGGTGTCGGATGTCGGGAATGATGTACTCTGACCATCCCAGCCCATGATCCTTCGGAGTCTTTTCATCGCAACTGCCAGCCTGCTCGCGCTTGTTTCGCTCAGCGGCTGCACGGCGCTTTCCAAGATGAAAGGCGACTCCAAGACTGAAAAAACGGAGGAAACGGGCAGTGGCGACAAAAGGGACGGGGAAGAGAAAAAAGGCGAAGACGCCTCCGCCGCCGTCGATGTGAGCTTTTTGCTGAGCATGAGCTTCAAGGAGGCGAAAACGCTCAGCGCCCAGACGATCGAGTTCCCACCGTTTTATAAGGTGGCGGCGGATAGCATCGAGGTCACCAAGACCAATGCAGACGGCACACCGCGCCGTGTGCGGGCCAAGGGCCGCGTCTTCATCGAGATGAATTTCCTCGAACCTGCCAAAGGCCTCTGCCAGGAGCTACTGCTCAGTGATGATGAGGTCATCCTGCGTGGCAAACCGGTGCTGCAGCGCGGCGGTAGCACGATCGAGGGCATGGATGACTACACGGTGTTTTACATGTTCGGCGCGAAGCTTCGGGTGATCGGCACGCACCGCCTCACGAACCCCGGCCAGCTCGCCGTCGGCGGCATGGACGCCTCCGGCCTACCCACGCTGGGAGCCTGGACGGATTCGCCAAACCCTCTCCTCCCACCTCTGAGCGAAAGCGATGTGCCCGCGCAGGTCCGCGCCGAGCTGCAACGCGCCGCCGAGGCGGAGATGCTCCACCAGCAGGCCCGCGCCGAATTCGGCCCTGCCGAGGTGCCGCCCACCAAGCCTGAGGAAAAGAAGGACGAGAAAAAAGAAGAGAAGCCTGCGGACAAAAAGAAGGCGAAGAGCTGATATGCCCGCCCCTGCAACTGCCCAGCCATTCCTTTTCGCCTGCTGCCGCGAGGGTTCAGAAGCCTCTCTCAAGGCCGATGTGCTCCGCCGCCATGCCACGCTGCTTACGCCCGCCTTCATGCGGCCGCAGCTCATCACCTGGAAGGCACGTGCGCCGGTCGATGAAACCTTTGACCTCGCCTCCCCCTTCGCCCGTGTCTCCGGCCTCTCGCTCGGCCCTTGCAAAACGGAAGCGGAGGTCGTGGCCAAGCTCACGGACCGCTCGCTCCATCGAATCAGCCTGCATGTCTTTCCTCGTTTGGCCCCCGAAGATGTTATGATCGACTGGAAATCGCTCGATGCCATTCGCGACCGCGTTTCCACCACTCTTCAAAACGCCGGCATCACGCTCGATGAGAGCGCCGAGCATGTTTTGAGCCTCGTCGTGGATGATAAGCCAGAAGCCGCTTGGTTCACCGGGCTGCGCAAACGCCGCGCCGGTGATCCCCTGCCCTGCGGCGGCTTGCCACGCATCACCCTGCCCTCTCACGCCCCATCCCGTGCGTGGCTCAAGCTCGAACAAGCCCTCGCCTTTCGTGGCTGGGACAAGGCCGATCTCCACAACCAGAACACCCTCGATCTCGGTTGCTCTCCTGGCGGTGCTTCCCTGGCCCTGCTGGACCGCGGCATGAAGGTCATCGGCGTGGATACCGGGGACATGGATGAATCCGTCCTGCGCCACGATAGCGGCGGCTTCCGCCACCTCCGCGTGCCGCTCGCCCGCCTCGATACCAGCAAGCTGCCCTCCACCTTTGATCTGCTGCTCTGTGACATCAATCTCGCCCCGCCCGAGGTGCTGCCACACATCGCCTCCCTGTGCCAGACCTGCCGCGTGCCACGCCTCATTCTCACCTTGAAGCTGAACCATCCCTCCTTTGAGCAACGCGTGGATGAATTCGTGGGATACATCCGCAGCTTTGCCCCCGGTCCCGTCTTTGTCACTCAACTCGCCGCGAACCGCCGCGAGGTCTGCGTGATCGCGGGAGCGTGAGGCTTACAAATCATCGTCGTTCACATCGTCAAAGGCCTTCCGCACCGGCAGATGACCGGTCTCACGCCAGAGCCGAGCATCCTCGGTGGCCTCGGAGACCATGCGATCGCGATGAATCAGCTCCGCAGGCAGCGGAGAAAGCAGCGCATCAATGATGCACGGCAGCCCACTGGCATCCTTCATCACATTGCCAGGATGCAGATCACTCATCACCCACGCCCGCTCATCCCACCACACGATCCACACGGGTCGCTTAAAGCCAGCCCGACACACGACGGCCCGCATGCGCTCCACCGCCTGCGGACGCATGCGATCAATCTGCGCGATGGTCATCTCGCGGAGGTTATCGAGATCCCCATACGGCGTGGCGAGCGGTTGCTTGGCGATCAGGTAATCGCCCTGGTCATCAATGCCCACCAGCTCCGTCGGGTGACCGCCCGCCTCGTGCATGACGATGAGTTTTTCGATGGTTTCCGCCAGCACGGCATCCCTCACATTCATGACGATCCCGGAGCGCTCCGGGTCCGCCTCGATCTCGAAGGTCTTGCCGAGGCCGCCATTGATGTGCAGCGGGAAAAGTTTGTACACGACCCCGTTTTCGTAGTCGGCGAAGGGGCAGGCCTCCGCGCCGGTCTTCAGCGGCGTCAAAAAACGCGAGGCCAGCATGCCCTCCGCATCCCGGGAGATCCCCAGACCGCTTAGGTTGACGAGGGGGACGTCCCACTCACGGGCTCTTGCGGCAACAAGGGCTGCCCAAACATCAGCCGAAAGCGATTGCCGGGATGAAGTTGATCGAGCTGCTTCCTGGAGGCCGTGCGCTCGCCTTCGGTTAAGGGCAGTGCAAGCTGCGCATTCGCCTCCGCCGAAAGCCGCGCCGGTGAGAGCGGTTTCCCGCCCGGTGCGGAAGTCGATGTGTAGCTGGGCTGGCTCGGTTTCATTCACGGGAGTTAGTCACGCTTGGCCGGGGATTCAACCGGTGCCACGGCTTTCTTGCGAACGGGGTGGGGAACGGGAGTGGTGGAGGGATGGAGTATTGGAAAAACCAGCAAGTCACGCCAAAAATTCACGGCTTGGTTGCCTGCGGGAAAAAGCGCCATTCGATGGCTTCACTGATGCTGCGGAGTGTGCCGAGGAGGTCGCCGTGATCCAATGTGATCTTCAGCAGGCAGGCGATGGAGTAGGGGGAGAATACGAGCGTGATGCAGCTCATGACATTCCACCAGAACTAGAGAGTGAGGGCATAGCAAACCTTAGATCACCATGTTTTGTGAAGTCGGCCGACCGAAGAAAACTCACGCCAAGGCGCAAAGCCGCAAAGTTTCCCAGAGTCCTTCTGGTCTTTGCGACTTTGCGTGAAACCTTCTTGGGTTTCACCAAGAGGAACGACAGGAGGTGCCAATGTCTGCGTGAGCTTTTGCTCCTTTGCTTCGCCCGGCGGAGATGCAGTAAGGCTTGGCGAGATACAGGTGTCGCGAGCCGACAACGACCCGCCCGCATCGCTACACGAAGCGTTGCGGGCGGGGGACGATGTATCCACTCCTCCATGACTCCAACATTCCATTACTCCATCCCCGCGCCTTACAGCGCGGCAATGATGGCATCACCCATCTCTTTGGTGTTCACCTTCCGGGTACCAGCAGCGCCGCTGAAGATGTCGCCGGTGCGGAGGCCTTGGTCGATGACCTTTTTGACGGCGGCTTCGATCTGGCAGGCTTCGGTTTCGAGGCCGAGGGAGAAGCGAAGAAGCAGCGCAACGGAGAGGATCTGGGCGATGGGATTGGCGATGCCCATGCCGGCGATGTCGGGGGCGGTGCCGCCGCTCGGCTCGAAGAGGCCGAAGTAGAGGCCATCGCCCTTCGGCTTGCCGAGGCTAGCGCTGGCGAGCATGCCGAGGGAGCCGCAGATCATGGCCATTTCATCGCTGAGGATGTCGCCAAAGAGGTTTTCGGTGACGAGCACGTCGAAGCTGCGCGGAGCCTTGATGAGCTGCATGGCGGCGTTATCGACGTAAAGATGGGCGAGAGTCACATCTGGGTATTCCTTGGCGATTTCGACCATCGTTTCGCGCCAGAGTACGGAGTTGGTGAGCACGTTGGCCTTGTCCACGCTGGTGACGTGCTTGCGGCGGAGCTGCGCGGCCTTGAAGGCGACGTGGGCGATGCGCACGATCTCGCTCTTTTTGTAAACCATGGTGTCGATGACCTCGATGTCGCCATCGGGGAGCGTGGTGCGGCTCTTCGGCTGGCCGAAGTACATGCCGCCGGTGAGTTCACGCACGCAGAGCACGTCAAAGCCGCCCTCGACGAGGTCGGGACGGATGGGCGAGGAGCTGGTGAGCGCGGGATAGCAAATGCCGGGGCGCAGATTGGCGAAGAGGCCGAAATGTTTTCTCAAGGGCAGCAAAGCGCCGCGCTCGGGCTGCTCATTGGGCGGGAGCTTTTCCCACTTCGGGCCACCGACGCTGCCAAAGAGGATGGCATCGGCCTGCTCGCAGGTTTTGACGGTCTTTTCGGGGAGCGCCTTGCCCACGGCATCGATGGCGGCACCACCGACGAGTTCGTGGTGGTAGTTGAACGTGAGGCCGGAACGGCTGGCGACGGTGTCGAGGACGCGAAGGGCCTCGGCCATGACTTCAGGGCCGATGCCGTCGCCGGGGAGGACTGCGAGGTTGTAGGTTTTGGACATGTGGGAAAGGGGTTGGTTTTATGTATGGGGATGTTGGTAGCGGCAAATGCCGAATGACTTTTTTCCCTTGCGGGTCGTGGCGCGATTTCACTACCATGGCGCATAAATGAGACGGCCCTTGCTACCTTTTCAACTGCTTGCGCTGATGCTCGCGGGGTGCCTCCCTGCTGCGCAACCAACTCGTATTCCGGCTTCATTTGGTGATTTGATGCACATAAATCCCGATGAGCTCGGCCGTTTGGACATTGGCCGTGTGAATCTTCTCTGCGCCCAAGGGTTGCCAGGAGAATACATGGATTTGGATGGCGAACTGGCGATCTTGGACAGATGGAGTGAGTCTGTTCGCAAGGAGACAAAGAAATTCATGCCGCGTTTCCGCTCACACCCTGAAAAGTTCAAGGGGTCTGAGGGATATTTTCGAATGCTTGTTTTGATCACCGTGCTGCAACAAGACTTCGGTGTTGATTACAACCCAGCAAGGGACACTTCCCCGGAAAACCCGGAATCGGGACAGGCTTTCTTTGCGAATTCGGCCGATCTCTTCGTTCATGGGCTGCTCGGCAAGCGGTTGGGAACCTGTAGTTCCATGCCCGTTCTATACGTCGCCGGGGGCGTCGGCTTGGCTATCCGCTGAAGCTGGTGACGGCAAAATCACACCTATTTGCTCGCTGGAACGAAGGCGATGGCAGGCATTTCAACATTGAAGGCACCAATCGAGGCTTGGTTTGCCACGAGGACGACTACTACAAGACATGGCCGCGGCCCATTTCCGAAGCGGAGCTGGCAAACGGCCAGTTCCTCAAGTCGCTGACGCCCGCAGAGGAAATGGGCGTGTTCCTGCAAATTCGCGGAATCTGCCTTCAAGTGAACGGACGATATGCAGAGGCCAAAGCAACCTTTGACCGCGCTGTCGAGCTTGTGCCGTCATCAGAGCTTTACGCCAGATTTGCCAATCAGAAAATGCTCACATCAAAGAACTAAGACCATGAAACTATTCATCGCGCCTCTCGCGCACATTTGCGGGCTTCTTGCAGTGACAGAAGTCCTTGCTGAAAGAGACCTTGAAACGGGGGTGTTCCTTTCTCGTGATCCGGCAGGGTTCGTGGATGGTCCCAACGTCTACACATATGTGAATCAGAACCCGTGGACTGCTTTTGATCCCGATGGGTTGTTCAAAGTTGGTTCAAATGCAATTATGGGGTTGTACACGACGCCTGCTGTCCACGAGACGATAACTTCCTCTTCACTAATCCCTTACTTATTGACTCCTCGCGGAGCTAATTTGGGAGGATTCGGCAATTCAACTTTCCAGCAATTCGATAAGGGATTGAACGAGGGTGTAAGAAAGCCTGACACTCAAGGGTGGTCCACTACATCACCCGGTATTCCAATGGGGTTTACTGCATCATATTTGACAGCAGAGGCTCATATAGTGAAAGGAGATATGTTCGCTAACCATTTTGGAGATGAACAAGACAACCATGCCATGAGTGGCAATCCGGCGTTCATGCACGCTTCAGATCTAAGCAGGTATATTCAATCTAAACTGAGTTCGAAATTCGATGCGGCTTTAACTGCCAGCGCAAAAGGGGAGTGGGAAAAAGCGGGGGAGCTTCTCGGAGAAGTTTGTCATACGGTTCAAGACTCCTATTCACCATCTCATACTGGAAGAGATGGGGAAGGTAGAATCACAAACTTCAACGACTACAACATGCAAGACGGTGGTGCGCACGGCAAAGCGGACACAATGGATATGGTGCGCCAATCTGATAAGCATAACCTTGAACTTATGAAAAAAAATATCTCAGGAGTGACAGAGGCGTGTAAAGCCACGGAGGGTGTTTTCGATGCGTTCTTCAAGGCAGATAATCCAAGTAATGCATTCAAGAATCACATGGCTAGAGTCTTCGAGACGACATCGAACGCAAAAATCAATGTGTCTGGCGGTAAGAAGTATGAAAAAAAATGACCAAGAGAGTTAGGCCGATCAAGAAAGCACAATGGGAAACACGGTATGAGTAAGCATCTAAAGCTGATTCTGTTCATCCTCCTACCTGTAGGTTTCTTTTTGTTGATTGCCTTTCAGTGGAGAGTTTGGAATGAGGAATTCCGCACAGAAGATGGAGGTCTTGGAACAGCTAGATTCACAGACATTAGCTGGCGTTACTGGGGGTCTCCTCATGTCTTGTCGGTGGGGGGCGGAGCAATTTCTTGTTCTGTGACATTTTCCATTGATGGTCATCTTGCCAAGTGGAAATCGACCCGCGACGAGCGAGTTTTTGCTGTGCAGTTTAACCAACATCAGTGGTATGCCATCACATTGGACCGAACTAATGTCCCTAAGTCGGTTATCAGGTTTTACAGAGGAAAAGATGGGGACATGCTTATGGAGATCGAGCCTCGCGATTATCCAATAAGACTAGCAATTGAAAACCTTTGGTTAAAAGACACTGATGAGGAAATCTATTCAGCGTTTACTTCTGGTGACGCATTTGCCCGCTCTAGTCTACTTGCAACAACTTGGTGGAAAATTGTCCATTCGGAAGATGTTGAAGAAGTGAAGCCTGGATTTATTGAAGAAATTGCTGCGCGAGAATTCCCCGGTAGGAAAAACTTTTTGCCTCGGTAGCCCAAATGAACTCACAGATGGGCCTCATCACCTAGCCTGAGATTTGGGACGAGGTAGCCTTGGACGTAGTCGCGGACGGCTTCGGTAAGGGCGGTGATGTCTTGGGTGAAGCCGGAGGCGCGGAGCTTGGCGATGTCGGCGCAGGTGTAGTATTGATACTTCGACTGCAAGTGCTCCGGCATGTCGATGAACTCGATGTTCGGTGCTTTGCCGAGGGCGGAGAAGATGGCGGTGGCGAGCTCGATCCAGGTGTGGGCTTTGCCGGAGCCGAGATTGAAGAGGCCGCCGGCGCTGGAGGTCTCGGCGAGGTGGAGGGTCATGCGGATGGCGTCCTTCACATAAAGGAAATCGCGCATCTGCTCGCCATGCTGATAATCGGGGCGGTGGGACTTGAAGAGCTGCACCTTGCCGGTGGCGAGGATCTGGCCGCAGGCCTTGTGAACGAGGCTGCGCATGTCGGCCTTGTGGTCCTCGTTGGGGCCATAAACGTTGAAGTACTTGAGGCCGACGATGCTCGGCAGCCAGCCCTCGCGTTTCGCGTGGAGATCGAAGAGGTGCTTCGAGTAGCCGTACATGTTCAGCGGGCGAAGTTTATGGATGTCCGGGTCCTGATCATTCATGCCGTGGGCTCCATCGCCATAGGTGGCGGCGGAGGAGGCATAGACAAACCGCGTCTGATTGGCGAGCGACCACTGGCAGAGCTGCTTGGTGAACTCGTAGTTGTTCCGCATGAGGTAGTCCGCATCCCGCTCGGTGGTGGCGGAGCAGGCTCCGAGATGGAGGACGTGGTCAAAGCGACCGAGTTTCGCGGGCGAATGCTGCATGGCCTGGAGGAGGTCGTTGCCGTCGATGTAATCGGCAAAGCGCAGCGGGACGAGGTTCTTCCATTTCTCATCCGTGCTGAGGCGGTCACACACGACGATGTTTTCGCAGCCAAGGCGGTTCAGCTCCCAAACGAGGGCGCTGCCGATGAATCCGGCCCCGCCGGTGATGAGGATGCGACTATCGGTGTTCTTCATGAACCGCTGCCCCTAGCGGGGTTTGCGGAATGATTCAAGCAGCGGCTACAGGCTCATCCTCAGCCGGTTTGGCCTCGGCGGCAGGCGCTTCAACTGGGGCGGACACCGGAAGCTGCTCACGCCAGAGGGCAGGATGGAGCACAAAACCGCGGGTGCCGTTCTCCCACTCGCCTTCCCAGCCGACGACGGCCTCCATCGTGGTGGCATCGGGGCAGTGGATCGTGGGGTAGAGCCACTGCTGATCGCCGACTTGGAGTTTTGGGATC
>Ga0114980_10002441_pt1 | contig 13085 bp, 9 predicted proteins | sample S_140806_EF_Meta_FD_87018 | JGI IMG/M metagenome (GOLD analysis project Ga0114980, IMG submission 87018) | Freshwater microbial communities from Lake Simoncouche, Canada to study carbon cycling - S_140806_EF_MetaG | ecosystem: Environmental > Aquatic > Freshwater > Lake | place: Lake...
TGAGCAACAACAAGCGCTGCTCGGTTTCGCTGGCAATGCTCAGACGACGAATATCACTGCACATGGGTGCGAGCACCGTGCCGCTGACATCGCAATTGGCCAACAACATGGTCCACACTTCGGCCATGGATTCTTGCGGCCAACCGGGCAACTCTTCGATGGGCACGGGCACCCAGCGGCTTTTGGCCTCGCCTTTGACGGGTGGCTCAAAACGGGGCGTAGCCTGAGGAACCGCAGGCTGACTGACAGGCGGGCTGGTCACTGGCGGAGCGGAAGAGGGCGCTGGCAGACCAGGTCGAGGCACCGAAGAGGCACAGGAGACCAGCATGCCTACAATCGCCACGCTACATGCTGCGCGGTAAAGCAGCGACCAACCCATCCATACACCTGAACCCATGCTGCTTATTTTGCTTGAATCCCTTGGCGCTGGCTTGCTGCTGGTGCTCATTGTGTGGTGGACCATGTTCCATGGTCGCAACAAGGGTGAGCCCGAGGACAAAGAACGCGACAAGGACTGATCACAAAAGCGGTGAGCGACGCAACGGCAACTGCTGCCTGCGCTCGCGCAATTGAGCGATAGACAATTCGGTCAGCACACAGGCCTCACCCTCGTCTTTCACCGCTTGTACCTGACCCCACGGGTCAACCCACATCGAATGCCCCCAAGTGCGACGGCCATTCATGTGCTTGCCACCTTGTGCTGCGGCACCAACCCACGCCAAGTTGTCAATCGCACGGGCTCGCAACAAGACTTCCCAGTGGGCAGAGCCGGTGGTGTATGTGAAGGCGCTGGGAGCGAGCAGCAACTCGGCACCTTGCTGTACCAATTGGCGGTACATCTGAGGAAAGCGCAGGTCGTAACACACACTCAGGCCTATGCGCCAAGTGTGGCCGTCTATCGAGGGAAAATCTATCACGACCGGCGTGTCACCGGCTTGCAGCACCACGCTTTCGTCATAGCTTTCGCGGCCATTGTCGAAACAAAACAAATGGATCTTGTCGTAACGCGCCATGCATTGCCCCTGAGCGTCGAACACCAGCGTGGTGTTGCGCACATGCGAGCTGTCCCCTGGCACCGCTATGGGCAAGGTACCCGCCACCAAGCACACGCCATAGGTCTTGGCCATGGCGGCCAAACGCTGTTGCATAGGGCCGTCGCCAAAGTCTTCGGCGATGGCCAGTTTGTCCGTGTCGTACTGTCCGAGCAAACAGAAATACTCTGGCAAAACCGCCAACTCGGCGCCAGCTTGGGCAGCTTGCGCCAGCAAGCGCTCGGCGGCGTCAAGGTTGGTCGCCACATCGGTGGTGGAAACCATTTGCAGCAAAGCGGCTTTCATGGTTTGACTTCCTTTTGTGTGTTGCCATCGACTTTGCTGACCTTGGGGTCTTTCCAAGACCCCTGCACGCGAAACTCTTGGGTGGTCGATTTGGCCAAGGGCGTCTTCAAAAAATACTGTGTAAGAAAGCTGGTCAAGCCCACCACGGGGTTGATGATGGTGTAGAGCAAGGTGGCCGTACCGGTATTGAGGTCGGGCACCACCACCACTTTAAGGTCTTGGGTTTCATTCTTGATGTCGGCCTTGCCTTCGAGCATCACCGCCGCAGTCACACCCTTCATTTGCATATTGTTGGTGCTGGCAATGCCTTGCTGGATTTGCACATCGCCACGCACAAAGTCAAAGGAAAAGCCCTCGCTGAAAACATCGGAAAAGTCTAAGGTGAGACGCCGTGGCAAGGCTTGCAAATTGAGCACGCCAAATAATCGTGCAACTCCAGGTTCGGCTTTCAAAAACTGGCCCTTGTCGAGGTTCACATTGAACTGACCGCCCATAGTGGTGTAGTCGGGCGAGAACGGTGAGCCCGTCCAGCCAACCTGCCCAGCCATGCGCCCTTTGCCGTTGCGAATAGCGCCCTTGTAGCCCAAGCGTTCCAGCAACTCGCCCGAATTTTGCAGTTGCAAAGTGAAATCGAGTTGGGTGCGCTTGGCGAGCACGCGACCCACGCCGCCCCATTGGCCTTTGGCCTGAAAACTTGCTTCTGGCAAGCTGAGGTTGAATTTGTTGAGCACCCATTCGCGACCGCCGCCGGTGATGGCACGGCTGAAACCTTCAACCTCGGCGCGTCCTAACTTCAAGCCGCGCAACTCCAAGTTGTCAATGACAACATCCATGGTGGGCAAATCTTTGGGCGAGTCCGACAAAGTCGCTTCCACGTCTTGCACCGCAGCAGGCGGAATAACCAAATTGGCCAACCTCGCCACCACCCGCGCTGATTGATTGTCTTGTGCAGGCTTGTAGTCGATTTGCCCCAGTGCTTCGTCTGCTTTAAGTTGGATACGCCATAGCGGGCCTTGCTTGTCAGCACTGGCTTGCACCCGATTGAAGGTGCGCCCCAACCACAACAGTTCGTTGGTGCCCAGCTCAAATCGGGTGGGTACAAAGGCCATGGCTCGCGGACTGGCTGGATTAGCGGGTTGATCGTCCTTGGTTTGGGTGCCCAACCAAGACGACAAAGTTTGTTGCCATTCGTCGGCATTGAAACGTGGCAACTGCACTTGCATCAGCACCGTACCTTCAGGGATGTCTTTGCGCGGTATCACGGGCCCCAAAGAAATTTGGCCGCGCACAACCTGCGGAACTTGGGGCGTCATATCGCGCAAATAACTGACCGTGATGAGTTGTCCCAAAGTGAGTGTGCTTTGTTCTAAATGCGCAGTGCCCCGCAACTGCGCCACACGCAGCAACTCATTGTCAAAGCGCACCGGCCAAACGGCATCTGCAGGTTTGTTCAAGGGCTCGGGCAAATCCACGCCCATGCCCTGCAATGAACTGCTGAAAGAAAACTCAGGCACACCCCGTCGTAAACCCAAGCTGGCTACAAAGGAGGTGCTACCGCTTAAATGCGCAGCGAAACCCGAGACCAGCGCAAGCTCAGGCAGTTGGCGCAAAGCCTCGGCGCTGACACTGCCTTGCAAACTCAGGCGTGAAGGTCCTGCGTCGATGCTGTCGTTGAAACGCAGGCCGCCATCGAGGCGTGCATCCGAGCCCAACCAACGCATGCGCAGATTGTTGACCGCCAGCCCTGACTCGGTGTAATTTAAGGTGCCGCGCAATTTGCTAAAGCGCGGAAGGGAAGGCTGCCACTGGATATCGTTGCCATTGAGCACCACGCTGCCTTGCACTTTGGCAAGGGCCAGGTTTTGCAGCGGAAGATTCAGGCGAAGTTGGTGCTCAGCGGTGCCGGTGGCGGTGAGCTGGGTCAACGCTTGGTCGGTGATGCTGTTGAGCGGAGAGGTTTTAACCATCTGCGCGACATCGCTCAAATTGCCGCGAATCTGGGTGCTGATGTCCACCACGATATCGCGCAGATCTGCAATTTGTAAGTCCAGCTTGCTCAGCGTTGTGGCCCCGTCTTGCCCCATGCGCGCGGTGGCACCCTTGATGAAGAGGCGGTTACGGTTGATTTGCAGCTCGCCAGCGGCTTGTTGCACCAGCGGCCAAGACTCTTTGTCGCGCCGCTGTGCAACGCTCATCATGCTTTTAGGGGCGTACTGTATGTTCAAGCCTTGGAACGGCGCTTTGACGGTGAACACCCCCTCGTTGTTACGGGTAAAAGGAAAGCGTTCCAAAGGGCCTTTGACTTCAATATCGGCTTGGTTGAAAAAACCTGCCAACAAAGCGTCACGCAAATAATGGCGCGCTTGTATATCCATGGCGAGCGGTAAATAGCGATGCAAGGTGGTCGCATCTAAGCGAGTCACTTTGGCTTGCATATCCAAGACACCCATGTCCTGCGCGCTCGAGCCAGACAACCAACTGCCTTGCGCTTGCGCTTGCAAGTCGGGATTCTCCATCTGGACTTGGTGTACCGTCAGCGCCCATTGGCGGTCTTTTTTCACCCAAGAAACATCTGCCGACGCCTCTTTCACCGCCAATTGGTTGGTCTCCCAAATACCGCCCATTTCTAAACGGCCACCTGTTTGCTGCCACTGGGCTTTGCCGCTGTTTTCGCTGAGCTCCAATTTCAGTTGCGACGACTGCAGGCCCGGCCACCACAAAGCAGGGTCTGGCTTGGTCGTGCTGCTCGACGCTTGAAGACTCAAGCTGGTGACCTCGGTTTTGAGATTGAACCGCGGGGTATCGCTGTGCGCCAAAAACCAACGCATATCCAGTTGCTTGACCTGCCCCTTGGGTTGTGCCAAGGCCAATCGGGTGTGCCAAGTCTCGCCCAAGGGCAAGCGCTGAGCGATGCGAGCGAGCATTTCTAAAGAAAAGCCCTGCAATTGCAATTCGCCAGTATCGGCCACATGTTCGCCCTCGTCGCGCCACGCCACACGACTGCTTCCCAAGTTCCATTCTTCGCCATCTTCAAAGCGCAAGGCCAAGTCTTGGCTACGCACATCCTGCCCCAAACCATCTAGCCACGCTTGGTGGTGCAAGCGCCCTTGAATATGCTGCAGCAATACCGCAGGGGCAGTCTCTTTCGCTTGCCAACGAAGTGCCTGCATATCGACGTCCACGGTTTGCGCCACCACCTTGCCATGGCGCACCTGCGCCCAACCGCGAAACCAACCATGGCCGGTTTGCACACCATCGCCCAGCAAAAAGCTCAGATAGGGCTGCATGGGCGCGAGGTCGATTTGCGAAAAAGCGGCGTAGATATCGCCATCCCAGGTCTGTAAGTCGCTGGCATGGCGGCTGAGCAATGGCTGGTGAAAACGCCCTTGCAGGCTAAACCGCGCACCCCATTCAGACGGCGGGGTGGCATCGATGCGCCAATCGTGGCTGCGCAAGCCATTGCGCAAAACCACATTGACCTCTTGCAATTCCACCGCAGGCAAAGATGCCATCTGATCGACCCAGCGCAAGCGCCCACGGTGCACAAATATTTCGGGTTGGCTCCAAAACCAGTCGGCCAAGGCCGAAGGCTGAGCTTGTCCCATTGGCAAACCGGCAATGCGCAACTGTCCATCGCTGTCGCGGGTCACTTCAATCAAGGGGCTGTCAATGTCCACCCGATCAAGCGACAAGGTCAAAAGCGAAGTAGGCGAAAGCGACACCAGCACACGTGGCAGGCGCAACACTTCTTCTTCGGCGGCATTTCGCAACACAAAGTCGGTGATTTCCAGGGAAGGCAGCCAGCCGGTAGAAAGGGTGTCTAGGTTGCCTATGCTGACCTTCACGCCCAAGGCTTGCGAAGCCGCGTCTTCAATATCGCTCTTCCAATCGAGCACACGTGGCACGATCCAAAAATGTAATGCCAGTGCGGCCACGGCCATCAAGCCCCACGCAGACAAGGCCACCCACCACAGCACCCGAACGCACCAAGCGTAGCTGCGCCACCAGCGCGAGGACTTGGCGGTGACAATGGGCAAATCTGTGTTGTTGGTCATAGGAAAGGATCAATAGAATTATGACCCGCAAAGCGACCTGCATGCATACTGTCCGAACATGACCTTGCCCCCCCCTTTTTCGCATGGCTCTCGCTTGGTGCAACGCTTGCACAGGCGCTACCCCCAAGAGTTGGTGCTGCTGCCGGCTGGCGAGCCCACAGCAGGGCATTTGCAAACCACCTATTCACATTTGCGTCAAGACTATCCTGAGGTGGCAGATGCGTTGCGCGTCCTGCGCCAGTTGGTGCTGGAGCGACTGGTGGTGCTGGACTGCGAGCAACAGGCGCCCCTGAACACCATCACCCAAAGCATGACCGCGCTGGCTGAATTCAGCTTGAATGAGGCTTTACAAGAAGCCTTGGCGCGGGTCGATATGCGCCATGGCGCGCCCATGACAGCCCAAGGCACACGCGCAGAACTGTGGGTCATTGGCATGGGCAAACTGGGGGCGGGTGAACTGAATGTTTCTAGCGACATCGACTTGGTCTATGTTTTCGATGAGGACGGGCAAACCCAAGGCATCGAAGGCGGTCGTGGCGTGGTGAGCAACCACAGCTACTTTGACAAGGTGGTCAAGCAGCTTTATGCCTTGATAGGCGAGACCACCGAGCACGGCCAAGTCTTTCGTATGGACTTAGGTCTGCGCCCCAACGGCGAGTCGGGCCACAGCGTGGTGTCGCTTGACGCCTTGGAAGAGTATTTCCAAGTACAGGGCCGTGAATGGGAGCGTCTGGCATGGTTGAAGGCGCGGGTGGTGGCGCCAGCGGCTTGCATCGATCAGGTCAAGGCCTTGCGCGAGGTCATCCTGCCTTTCGTGTTTCGCCGCTACCTCGACTACAACGTCTTTGAGTCTTTGCGGGTGTTGCATCAGCAAATCCGAGCGCAGTCGCTGCGCCTGAGCGCGGGGCGGCCAGAGCGCGCCAACGATGTCAAACTCGGCCGTGGCGGGATTCGAGAAATTGAGTTCACCGTGCAATTACTGCAAGTGGTGCGGGGTGGACAGTTTCCCGAGCTGCGCCAACGCGCAACGCTGGACACGCTGGCCAGTCTGGTGCAAGCCCGATTGATGCCCGCCGACACAGCGCAGGCGCTGCACGAAGCTTATGTATTTTTGCGCCGCGTAGAACACCGTATTCAATACCTTGACGACCAGCAAACCCACCGCCTGCCCAGCGATCCCGCCGATTTGCAATGGATTGCCCGCACCTTGGGGCTAACCGACAGCAACGCTTTGCTAAAAGCTTTGCAGCAGCACCGTGACCGAGTCGCCCAAGAGTTTGAGCGTTTGCTGGGCCAAGGCGAATCCTCACAGCCCGATGCGGCCAGCCCCGCCCCGCCAGTAGGCCATGACTGGGCCAGCGTTTTGGAAGGCTTGTCACCCCTGTTCAAAGAGCGCATGGCCACTTGGCCGACTCTGCCTCGGGTGCTTGCCTTGCGCGAAGACGCCCGTGAGCGATTGCTGCGCTTGGTGCAACGCACCCAAACTTGGCTTGACCAAGGCCTCATCAACGAAGAGGCTGCGCTGCGCTGGAGCGATTGGATGGAGCCCTTGCTGCGGCGCGAAACCTATTTGGCCTTGCTGCTTGAGCGTCCGCAGGTCCACCAGCAGTTGCTGCGGTTGCTGGGGTCAGCCCGCTGGGCAGCGCGCTATTTGCGCACACACCCAGGTGTGATTGACGAATTGGCCAATCCCGAGGTGTTGGATGAGCGCTTTGATGCCACACAACTGCGCCGCCATTTGCAAGCCCGTCACGACGCCCTTGCCAGCCAAGGCGCAGACGACGAGGAAAGCCTGCTCAATGTGCTGCGCCGTGCGCACCACGGCGAAACCTTGCTGACACTGGCGCGCGATGTAGAGGGGCGGTTGAGCGTGGAGCAAGTCGCGGATGATTTGAGTTTGTTGGCAGACACTTTGGTCGAAGTGGCTGCTTTGTGGGTCTGGTCTCGCCAGAAAACACAGCACCGTGTTTTGCCGTGTTTTACGGTGCTGGGCTATGGCAAATGGGGTGGCAAAGAACTGGGCTACGGCAGCGACCTTGACATCGTTTTTGTCTACCAAGACGAGCACCCCCAAGCGGGAGAGATCTACGCGGGGTTTGCGCGAAAGCTGATTCAATGGCTGACCATCAAAACCGGCGAAGGCGATGTGTACGAAATTGACACAGCATTGCGGCCCAACGGCAACGCCGGTTTGTTGGTGAGTTCCTGGGAGTCTTTTGCCGACTACCAACGCCAGCGCGGCTCCAACACCGCTTGGGTGTGGGAGCACCAAGCCATGACACGCGCACGGTTTTGTGTGGGCGACGAGCGGCTGCGCCAGCCGTTTGAAGCGGTACGGCGTGAAGTTTTGTGCGCTCCACGCGACCCGCAAGCGCTGGCGATGGAAGTGGTGGCCATGCGCGACAAAATGCGTGCCGCCCAAGCCTTAATGCCAGAAGTATTCGACTTTAAACACAGCCCTGGGGGCATGATTGACGCCGAGTTTGCGGTGCAATTTTTAGTGTTGGCCCATGCCGGCCAATACCCCCGTTTGGCAGACAACATCGGCAATATCGCTTTGCTAGAACACGCCGAGTCGGTAGGTTTGCTGCCCCAGGGCATGGGGCAAGCCGCAGCCGATGCTTACCGGTCGCTTCGCCACTGGCAACACCTTGCGCGCTTGGATGAGGCGCCAGGGCAGTTGCCACTCAGTCAAGTGCGCGAACAACAAGAGGCTATTGCGGCTTTGTGGCGCTTTGTATTTTCGTGACCAAGGCGCTGGTGGAGTAGCCGTTGACAAAGGGAATCGCCACGGACCGTCCGCCCCAACTGCGAACGGTCGCGGTTTCTTGCAAAATCTCCATGTCGTAATCGCCGCCTTTGACATACACATCGGGGCGCAAACGCTCGATCAGCTGCACTGGCGTGTCTTCGTCAAACCAAGTCACCAAGCTGACCGAGGCCAGCGCTGCCAGCAACAAGGCTCGGTCTTGATGAGAGTTCAAGGGGCGCTCAGGCCCTTTGCCCAAACGCTTGGCAGACGCATCGGTGTTGACGCCCACCACCAAGGAGGCGCCCAAGGCGCGTGCCTGCTCTAAATAGGTGGCGTGACCACGGTGCAAAACATCGAAAACGCCATTGGTGAACACCACTGGTCCCAACTGGCGCAGAGCCTGTACCCGCAAGAAGGCCTCGGCCACAACGCAGACTTTGTCGGAAAAACCCACGGCTTGGCTCATGGCTTGCGCTTGCGCCAGCGCTGAACCTGTGCCTCAATTTGCGCCAAATCGGCAATCACTGTGACGCCTGTGGGTGGGCGGCGCTGCAAAACCGGCGCACGTCCGCCGGCCCAAATCTCGACTTGCTCTGGCAAGAGTCGACGCAACTCGGCCAAGCCATCCAGCACATGGTTGGGGTTTTGGGTGATGCTAAAGCTCAGGGCCACAATATCGGGGTGACATGCCAGTACGGCTTTGGCGATATCGCTCAACGGCGTTTTCACACCCATGGGCAAGCAATAACAGCCTTGCAAGGTCAAGAGGCTCTCGGCCATGAGCAAGCCCATTGCATGCTCTTCTTGCGCAAAGGTGGTGAGCAACACGCGGGGTCGGCGGTGAGCGGTGTGGCTGGTGAGTTGATGAATGGCTTGGCGCATCACGACGGTCGCGCACTCGGTGTACATATGCTCTTCGAACACTTGAATTTCAGCGCGCATCCAAGCGTCACCCACCATGGCGTTCAAAGGCGCGAGCAGTTCAATGACGAAACGGTTGACTCCCAAGCTGACCACGGCTTGGTGCAAATGGCTGCGCAAGCCGTCAATGTCATGGGTTCGCAACAAGCCCATGGCTTCGTCCAACAACTCGCCCACACCCGCTTTGCCACGGGCCAAGTCCATGGGTCCAGCCAGCAAAGATTCGGTGATGCTTTGCAATTGCTCAACAGACATGGCCACGACTTGGCCTGGGCGGTGGCCAGCATCCAGTAAACGCTTGATGATGCGAAGTTTTTCCACCTGCAACAATGGGTAACTGCGTTCGCCAAAACTGTCACGCCCTGGCTGTGGGAAACCATAGCGGCGCTCCCACACCCGAAGCGTGTCCTTGCCGATGCCCGTGTCTCGCTCGACAGCTGCTATCGAAAATTGAAGGTGCTTCGACTCGCCTTCGCTTAAATCCATAGGGTTATTTTCTTAAAAACATACTGCCAAGCAAATATGTCATAGACAATAGCATAAAACCTTTTGGGAACACCTCCATGCAAACACTGCTTAAACCATTTTTTAAAACCCTCTTCGTGGCTGCCTTGTCTGTGGCTTGTGGGGTTTGGGCAGCCGACCCCAAACCTGCAACGCCCACCAGTTCCAGCGCTCAGTGCCCGACGCTGCTGCGCCACACCATCGACAGGTTGCAAGACGAAAAGCCCCAAAACCTTTGCCAGTATGCGGGTCAGGTGGTTTTGGTGGTCAACACTGCCAGCTATTGCGGTTTCACACCGCAGTACAAATCGCTAGAAGCCCTCTACGACAAGTACAAAGACAAAGGCTTGGTAGTGCTAGGTTTTCCCTCCAACGATTTTTCTCAAGAGCCAGACAAGAACCAAAAAATCGCTGACTTTTGTGAAAACACCTATGGCGTTAAGTTCCCCATGTTCAGCAAAACCACGGTGCGCGGGAGTGACGCCTCACCTTTGTTCAAACAACTCACCCAAGCAACAGATACCGCTCCCAAGTGGAACTTTTACAAATACCTTGTTAGCCGTGACGGCAAACAGGTTAAAAGCTACAACAGCACCACAGACCCCATGGACAAAGCTTTTTTGGCCGAAGTTGAAAAACAGCTGAGCACACGAGTGAACTGATGCGCCAACGGGTAGCGGTGATCGGCTCAGGCATCGCTGGCTTGTCAGCTGCCCACCATTTAAACAACCATGTGGACCTCAGCTTGTTCGAGGCTGGCAGTTACTTTGGCGGCCACACTCACACGGTAGACGTGACTTTGCCAAGCGTCCAAGGCGCTGTTACTCATGGGGTAGATACAGGTTTTTTGGTCTACAACCAACGCACCTACCCAGGGCTGATTGGTTTGTTTGAAAGCCTCAACATCCGCACCGCCGCTTCGGACATGTCGTTTTCGGTGCAAGCGCACTGGGACGACACAGGCAAAGTGTTGGAATGGAATGGTGCCAACTTAAACAGCGTGTTCGCACAACGTAGCAACCTTTTGCGTCCGCGCTTTTGGGGCTTGCTCAAAGACATCATGCGCTTTAACCAGCTGGCCACCGACTTGGCCAAAAGCGCACAAGCCGATGCTTTGGCGCAACCTTTGCAGCATTTTTTAGATGAGCACCGCTTTGGCACCGCATTTCGACAAGGCTATTTGCTGCCCATGCTCGGCTGTATTTGGAGTTGTCCCACCACACAGATGCTGCAGTTTCCAGTGGCCACCATGGTGCACTTTTGTGACAACCATGGTTTGCTGCAAGTCAACAACCGCCCACCTTGGTTCACCGTGGCGGGGGGTGCCAAACACTATGTGCAAGCCATCACCCAACCCATCAGCGACAAACGCCTGAACACCCCCGTGCTGGGCATTGCCCGCGACGACCAAGGTGTGCAGGTTCGCACAGCCGTTGGTGTGGAACGCTTCGACCAGGTGGTCTTGGCCACCCATGCCGATCAATCGCTGGCTTTATTAGAGCGCCCCAGTACCGATGAAAAAGCTTTGTTGGGCGCCATCCGCTTTCAAGCCAACCACGCCGTCTTGCACACCGATACCCGCGTCATGCCTAAGCGTCGCTTGGCATGGGCCGCGTGGAATTACCAACGCACCCAATTGATCAGCGAAAGCGCTCGCGTGTGTTTGCACTACTGGCTCAACCGACTGCAACCTTTGCCCTTCAAGCAAGACGTGATCGTCTCGCTCAACCCCGGCACACCCATTGACCCTGCCACGATTTTGGGCAGCTACGACTACGACCATCCGGTGTTCGATTTGCCAGCCATTGCCGCCCAAAGCGAGTTGCCGCGTTTGCAGGGTCAACAGCGCACTTGGTATGCAGGTGCTTGGATGCGCTACGGCTTTCATGAAGACGGCTACCAAGCAGGCTTGGCGGCTGCACAAGGCTTACTGGCCCAACAAACTCATATGCAAGAGGCTTTGGCGTGAACTCTGCTCGGCCGCTCATCGGTTTTGGCCAAGTGCGCCACAGCCGAGCGCGGCCTCGTCTCCACGCATTTGCCTATCCCACTTGGTTTTTGCTGCTGCCCATGCGCAGCTTGGCAAAGCAGTCTGGCGGGGTATTGGCCCTGAATCGGCGTGCAGCCATTTCTTTTCAAGATGCTGACCACGGCGATGGTCGATCGGTCGCGCAAGGCGGCGCACTGGCCTGGCTGGATGAGTTGCTGCAAAACCAAGGCATCCATGACGCGCAAGGCGAGGTGTGGTTGCACTGCTATGCCCGGGTGTGGGGCTACGCCTTCAAACCCGTCAGCTTTTGGTATTGCCACCGCAGCGACAACACCTTGGCCGCCATCGTGGTGGAAGTGAACAACACCTTTGGCGAGCGCCATTGCTATGTATTGCCCCAACCGCTTTACGGTCAAACCCTGCACGCCGACAAGGTGTTTCATGTGTCTCCCTTTTGCCATGTGCAAGGTCGCTACGACTTTCGCTTCATGCGCACCGAGCACCAAGGCGAATCCAAAACCGTGGTGCGCATCGACCACAGCGACGCCGACGGGCTGCTCATCAGCACCAGCGTGAGCGGCAAGTTGCAGCCCCTCACCGCCCATGCGCTGCGTCAAGCACTGTGGCGCTATCCCTTGCAAAGTTTTGGGGTGATTGCTCGTATCCATTGGCAAGCGTTGGGCCTGTGGCTCAAGCGTGTGCCCTTTGTGCGCAAACCCCCGCCCCCTGCAGAATTTGCCACGCGTGGCGGTCTGTGAATTCCGATTGATTTTTTGCCTGCGATTTGACCCATGTCTACCCTGCCCTCCTCCCAACACACCTCATCTGCCGTTTTGACAACCAAAGCGCCCATGGCAGCGCAGCGGGCCTTGCGAATGCTGGGCTCTTTGAGCGTGGGCGGGCTGGGTGTTGAACTGCCCGATCAGCGCCAAATGAACTTCGGCTCCACTCAAAGCGGGCCGCAAGCGAGCATACGCATTCACAACTGGCAGGTTTTTTCTGCGGCCATGCGTTCTGGCGACATCGGTTTTGCAGAAAGCTATATTGCCGGTGATTGGGACACGCCAGACCTCACCACTTTGTTGCAACTGCTGGTGGCCAATCGGCGCCCCATGGACGATTTGATTTTTGGTACATGGTGGGGGCGCTTGGCCTACCAAGTTCGCCACTGGATGCGGCGCAACACCAAAAAGAACAGCAGCAAAAACATCCATGCTCACTACGATTTGGGCAACGGTTTTTACAGCCAGTGGCTAGACCCGAGCATGTCGTATTCCTCGGCTTGGTTTGACAACGACACCAGCCAAGACTTGCAAGCCGCGCAACACGCTAAAGTACGCCGCGCCTTGCGCATGGCTGGCGTACAAGCGGGTGCCAAACAGCGCGTACTTGAGATTGGTTGTGGCTGGGGCGGCTTGGCCGAAATTGCCGCTCGCGAATTTGGCGCCAAGGTGACGGGCATCACCCTAAGCCCCTCGCAACTGTCCTATGCCAGCGAGCGACTCGGCGCGCAAGCCATCCATGCA
>Ga0114980_10002446_pt1 | contig 13077 bp, 7 predicted proteins | sample S_140806_EF_Meta_FD_87018 | JGI IMG/M metagenome (GOLD analysis project Ga0114980, IMG submission 87018) | Freshwater microbial communities from Lake Simoncouche, Canada to study carbon cycling - S_140806_EF_MetaG | ecosystem: Environmental > Aquatic > Freshwater > Lake | place: Lake...
CCATACGGTGGACGAAAAAGCCTTGAATCAATAGTTCGTTTGGCTTGCACTACGTTGCGCAAGTATTCTATGTGGGGTGTCTTCCAACCGTCGGGGTGATTGTAGGTATGGTTGCCAACGGCATGACCATCGGCTACAATCCGCTGCATGATTTCAGGATGTGCCTCTGCGTTTTTACCCAAGCAGAAAAACGTTGCTTTTGCATGGAAGCGCGCCAGAAGATTGAGTGCCTCATCAGTTACCTCGGGCGTAGGTCCGTCGTCGAACGTCAAATAAACCTCCTGTTGCGCTCCCGCTACATGCCACAGCAGATCCTTGGCGAGCGGCTTCAACAATGCGGGTGTTTTAACGAGGTACATCAGTCGAGCGGATGGGCTAAAACACAAGAGGTTTTTCCACCAATCACGTTTCCTTCGGTGTCGTATGCTTCAAACATCACCACGTAAATCCCAATGGGCGCTTTGGTTCCGTCGTCATCTATGCCATCCCACGACATGCGCGCTTCATTTCCTAGCAGCATGTTTTGCATGAGGTGTCGCACGGGTCTACCGTTGCTGTTGTAGATGCGGATATTGCCCACAAAGCCGCCTTTTTCCAGAAGTATGGAGAACGTTACGACATCGTTATAACCATCGTTGTCGGGTGAGAATACTTCAGGGTCCACCGTGATTTCGGTTGTGCTCGCTCCGCTTAATACCGCTTGCGAGTTTATGATTCCGGGAGTTGCGAAGCCTGCGCTTTCTGCCGCACTGTGCCAGTTGGTTGCGTCATCAGAAGGACGGTCATACGCTATACGTTCAAGCGAAACGCCATCGGTTGTGTTGAGCAATGGGAAGTGAAAGTCGCTGTTGTATGCAACTTCGTCGGCCACTTCTCCATTCGGTAATAGAAGGTAAACAACGTCATCGGAAGAGAAGTCTGACATGCCTTCAACTTTCCAAACCGCACTTCTGTTGGTGTTGTAGTAGAGCGAAGGTAACTCTCTGCCATCGCGTGCCAGAACCAAAAACGAACCGGGCATGAGTAGTAAGTTGCGCTCTGTGATGAAGTCGGGTGTATTCATTTCTCCGCTTGTTGCATCGGCAAGTGCACAGCTATCCAGCGAAACAGCATGTGTCGAGCGATTGTAGATTTCGATAAAATCGCTACCACCATCAAAAGGATCGTAAAGAATTTCATTGATGATAAGCTCTCCCTCAACAGGTGCTTGCGGCAAAGCAAATGAACCGTTGATGTTCATTGCAACATTGCTCCAACAGTCGGCAATGCCAAGCAGGTTGAAGGAGTAAATAGTATTCGCGGTCATGGCGCCGTATGTCAGCACAAGTTCATTGCGTTCATCACCCGTTAGGTAGGCTGTTGTCAAATCGATTGCAACGCCATTTACAGTCCACTGCGTAACATTCAAACCGGGTTGCGAAAGGGGCTCGTTGAAAACAAGTGTAACTGCATTTTCGGGTTCACTCAACACATAGAGCAGTTGCGGCGCAATGCCATCAGTACTTCTATCGAGCACACTGTTTTTTCTGCCTGCGCTGCTGCCCTGCTGTCGCACGCATGCGCGCCAGTTGTCGTAACTGTTGCAAGGTTCGTCCGGATTTACGCGCTCCATCGACCAGCCGCCGGCCTCTTTCTCTGCGTCGTTGTAGTATGCTTTCGAGTAGCGAATCGTCTCCAGGGTGTCGTTTTCGATAATCAAATGAATCGCAGTTCCATCTTCCGTAAGCAACGGAAATCCTTCCATATAGGCCACATTCGGGTATGCGAAAAACTGAGCAGGGTCGCTGTCTGTGTCAGTGATAATGATAAATGAATCAGGCTGCAACAACACTTGCGTTTCGAAGAAACCGTTGTTCACTTTCAACCGGGTTAGATCGATCAGGTGATTCGTTCGGTTGAAGATCTCGATGAAATCAACTGATGGACTTGCGGTTTGGTCGCCGTCACTTCCGTCGGCCATAATCTCATTGATGATGATGTCGCCCGCATCCGGCATTAATCCGCGTATGAAGCTGAGCGTTGAAGCAGCACATGCATTTCCGTCGCAATCGGTCAGGCCGATTAGTGATAGGATATAGGTCAACTCCGCAACCAACGGTGTGCTCGTGGTAAGCGTGAGTATATCGCGGTCGATATTCCACATCGGGTTGATGGCAATTACTCCATTACCCAATGCACCACTCAAGTTTAAAAAGCTGATTGTGTCCATCGATTCGGTGAAGGCGATGGATATGGTTGAGTCGTTCAATACGCCGTATTCGATAACCCCCGGCGAACCATTCGACGCAATGCTAAAGACAGAATTTTCTGCGCCGGGCGTGCTGCCAATCGAGGCATTGCTTGCGCGCCAGTTGTAGCGGCCGCTGCAGGTAGCCTGCGGATTGATGCGCTCAAGCGACCAACCACCTTCGGTTTTCGTGTCATCACGATACCATTGAACGGTGTATTGCAATTCATCAAGCAACACATCCTCGTTATACAAACGCAGAATCGTACCGCTGTTGGTGAGGCCGGGGAAGCTTTCCATAAAGACAGCAGGTATTGATGCGTCGAATGCAGTGCTGTTTTCAGTGTCGGCTATTATTAAAAATGAAGCAGGTGCGAGTGTGACCTGCGAAGTGAAAAATCCACCGTTTAGGTGAAGATTAGTCAGGTCGAGTAAGTTGTTAGAATTGTTTCGGACTTCAATGAACTCGGCCATGGGTGAACCTATCGATGGATCAGGGTCGGCCATGATTTCATGGATGATCAGTTCGCCAGGTCCGGGAGCAACGCCTTGAGCAAATGGTATGTTCACGGGTACAATGATGTTCCCACTGCAATCCGAAATGCCGTTCATTACGAGGTCGTAGTAGGTTGATGGCACGATAGGTGATGTCATGGCGAGCGTAACTATATTCAGTTGCGCCGACCACACGCCGTTGTATGCACTGTTGAACGGAAGCACTTCCCACGATGGATTGCTCCAACCGGTGGTGTCCATAGGTTCGGAAAATGTAAGTTGAATGGTTTGTTCGTCTATCACAACAACCGACTCAACAAACGGTGCAGTGGTGTCGGGTGTGCTGTTGTATTGCGAATTGACAGTGCTCGGTGTTCCGCCCGATTCTGCAATGCTTTCTTTCCAGTTGGTGGCATTGGCGCAGGGCAACTCCGGATTCACCAATTCCAATGACCATCCTCCTTCTCGCTTGCTGTCGGTCTCAAACCAATCGTCGCTATACACCACGATGTCGATGATTTGATTGTTGTTGTCTGTGAGCGTTAAACTATCACCGGTGTTGGTAAGGGCAGAGAACGACGTAATGCCAATCACATCGCCATAGCTTTCAAAAAAGGCCACATTGCTCATGTCACAAACAACAACATGTGCACCCGGCGCCAGCGTGAAATCGGGGAGAATTTTTTCGGTGGTAGAATTCACGAATTTCCATCCCTGAAAGTTGTAAGCGTTTTCAGGATGTTGATTGTACAACTCCACAAATTCCGCTTCAGGCAATCCTGCTGATGGAGTGGGGTCGGCCAGAATTTCGTTGAATACCACATCGCGGTATTGTGCCGACACGGGTTCGAAAAAATTAAAGTCGATGAGAGTGGGCAGCGACATGGTGTTTCCCGACAAATCTGCAATCTGTTGCACGCCCAATGTATATGTGGTATTGGCTTGAAACGTTGGAGTTGTGAGATGCACCAACGCACTGTTGTTGGCGTCGACGGTTGCGCTCAGTGCATTCCCAAGATTGACAATTGTATAGTTGGCAATATTGCTAGCGGTTGTTGCATTCAATGCCTCATTGAAAAGTACATCGATGGTGCTGAGCGATGTGGCCGTAACGCTGAGCACACCGGGTGGTGTTGTGTCTACTTCAATTGAACCTGCGTAGAAATTGTCGAACGAAATGTTGTTGGCGTTGCTTGTTGTGTATTTGTTGATGACACCGAAATAAGAACCCGTGCTTAAGGCATTATCCACGATTGCTGCTTCGAAGTTGTAATTCTGTCCGCCTGTGAAGTCGGCCTCTATCAGCCAGTTGGCTGCACCGCTTTTCCTTACACGAATGCCCGCCTGAAAAGCCCCAACCAAGGACGTGGTGCCCGATGCAAGCAGTGTTACCGTTGCGCCATCGTCGTAGTAGAATCGAATGACATCGCCGCTGTTGGCTTCACCGAAAAGAAGATAGTAACCAACCACACCCGCGCTGCCTGTGCCGGTGTATGCAAGCGCAGGCGCATCAGACATGAAATATACGCGGCTTTGGTTGCTCCCGCTTCCATCGAAATTGTGATCAATCGAAAATCGCCACTCCATATTCGTGGTGTTGGAAATCGGACTGCCTGTATACAATGCCGACATGTTGCTGGCGCTTGGAGCGGAGTTGCTCAGCTCAAGCACGCCATTGACAACGGAATAAACAGCTGTATTTCCCAGCCATGTAGGATTCGAAGTGAAGTCACCATCCGAAAAATCATCTTGCCATTGAGATCGTCCGACGCATGCCAGCCCTGCCCACAACACGGCAAAGAGTAGAATTGCTTTCATGCTTCAAACTTAGCATAAGGCGCGTTTTAACCTTAGTTTCGAAGCCAAATTGTTTACACATGAAAGTTGCTGTTGTAGGAGCCACCGGATTGGTGGGCACCAAGATGCTCGAGGTATTAAACGAGCAGAATTTTCCGGTTACCGAACTCATACCTGTCGCTTCTGAAAAATCGGTGGGCAAAACAATTGAATGGAGAGATCGAAGCTGGAAGGTAGTTTCCATGACCGATGCCATTGCGGCTCGTCCGGCCATAGCGCTGTTCAGTGCAGGTGGCAGCACCAGCCTGGAGTGGGCACCGAAGTTTGCGGAAGCAGGCACGGTGGTCATCGACAATTCATCGGCGTGGCGAATGGACCCGACGAAAAAATTGATCGTCCCCGAAATCAATGGCGATACACTCACGGCAGACGATAAGATTATTGCCAACCCCAATTGCTCGACCATTCAAATGGTGATGGTGCTTCAACCGCTTCACCAACTATACAACTTGAAACGTGTGGTAGTAAGCACTTACCAGAGTGTTACAGGCACCGGCAAGAAGGCGGTAGATCAACTCATGAATGAACGCAATGGTATTGAAGGCGAAATGGCTTATCGATACACCATTGACCTAAACCTGATTCCTCAAATCGACGTGTTCATGGACAATGGATACACCAAGGAGGAAATGAAAATGGTGAACGAAACCAAGAAGATTATGGGCGACGATTCTATACAAGTTACAGCTACCTGCGTGCGCGTTCCGGTTATGGGTGGGCACAGCGAGTCGGTCAATATGGAGTTTGTGCGCGAACCCAACTTAGCGGAGGTACGGGCTGCTCTCCATTCGTTTCCCGGCTTAGTGGTTTTGGATGAACCCATGAATTTTGAATATCCGATGCCGCTGATTCATGCCCACAATTCGGACAACGTTTTTGTGGGAAGAATCCGACGAGATGAGTCAAACGAGCATGCAATGAATTGCTGGATTGTGAGCGATAACCTCCGAAAGGGCGCCGCTACCAATGCGGTTCAGATAGCCAATTATCTCTTAGAGCGCGGCTTGATAAAACCCTAACCCAAGTTTTTTTAGTTCGACAGTTGTTTTAATTAGCGGCAAAGTTCAGGTTGAAAATCACTACCATTCAACTTGTTAGTGTGTTTCTCTTTTTTCAGCATTTCAAGAATATGATAAATGCTATCGGAAAGGAAAAACCAATATGCCGCTTACGTGGTTAACTTTGGAACCCTCGCTACCTGGAAATGGCGATAAACCTGTAAGAATTGTATGAGTAGTGGAAAATGGGTAGCCCTCATGCTCTTGGGCATGCTGGCTTCAACTAGCATCACTTGGCTGGCAATGAAACCTGCCTTGGATGCTAAGAAAAAGACCGATTCTGAGCAACCAAAAGTGGCAGACGTGAAGACTGGTCTGCCGTGCGATGATGTATCTATCATACGCGACAACGCCCCTAATTTAACCAAGCCGTTTCTGTATGCAGATGTTAATTGCGAAAGCGATGCTCTGCAATCCTTGAAACAGCAGATGACAGATTACATAGACGGTCAAAAAGCAGAGGGTAAAATTTCTCGGGCATCCGTGTATTACAAAGAGTTGAACTCGCTGCATTGGACTTCTGCGTATGGAAGCGAGTTGTTTTATCCCGGGAGTATGATGAAGGTGCCATTGTTGTTGACCATCCTGAAGCAGGCTCAGCGCGACAAGACATTGCTGGAGCAAAAAATTCAATTTCAAACGGCCTCGAAAATTAAAGTGTTTGTTCCTGTGCAACAGCCCATGGAGGTTGGAAAATTGTATACAGTTCAGCAATTACTTGAGCGTATGATTCTGTTCAGCGACAATGATGCAACAAGCATGTTGTTCTCCATCTACAACAAGGAACTTTATGATGATCTCTTCATGAAACTGTCGGTGCCTGTGCAGGATGCGGAGGATTTGTTTTACCGAATGTCACCTGTCGATATGTCGAAGTTTTTCAGAATTCTCTACAACGCTTCCTATTTGAGTTCGCTCTACTCGGAGTACGCGTTGGATTTGTTGACTAAGTCAGACTTCAAGCAGGGAATTGTTCAGGGAATCCCCTCGAATAACAAGGTGGCCCATAAGTTTGGCGAGCGTTTCACTACGAGCGATCTGATTCAACTCCACGAATCGGCTATCGTTTACCGAGGCTCTGCATCGTATGCAATTACCATCATGACTGAAGGGAAGAGCATGGAAGATCTGAAAGCCGTGCTGGGTGCACTCAGCAAAATTTGCTTCGAACAACAAAAGGCACAAATCCCTATTTCGGCGACGAGCAAATCGACCCACGCATAGTCTGTTACTTTACGATAGAGCCTGTGGTTGGCTCCCGCTCTGTATTCAGAATAGAAAGTTGTCCCTGTGGGTTTTCGGCCATTAATATCATTCCAGCACTTTCAACTCCCTTGATAGCGCGAGGGGCGAGGTTGGCGAGAAACAGCACATGCTTGCCTACTACATCTTCAGGTGCATAGTGCTCGGCGATACCCGATACTACTGTCCGTTTATCAACCCCGGTATCGATGGTAAGCTTCAACAGTTTTTTCGTTTTCGGAACTGCTTCGGCGGCCAGCACTTTCACAATACGCAAGTCCAACTTTTGAAACGTTTCAAAGTCGATTGTCTCTTTGATGGGTTCTACCACAGCACTGTTTTGCGCTTGTCGCTGAGCGAGCTTTTCTACTTGCGCAGCTACTACTTCATCGGTTATCTTTTCAAATAGTATGGGCAATTGACCAATCGTATGGCCCGTGCTTATTTGTTCAGCTTGCAACACACCATCCCATGAAAGCGGTTTCACCTGTAGAGCATCCATGATTTTGGTGGCGGTGAAAGGTAAAAATGGACTCAGTGCTGCAGCTGCATCGGCAACCATGTTGAGGCATGCATGAAGAATGCGGGCCGTTGCTGCGGCGTCTGTCTTCATCAGCTTCCAGGGTTCTGTTTCGGTGAGTAGCTTGTTCCCTGCACGCGCAATGTTCATGGCCTCAGCAAGTGCTTCGCGGAACTTGAATTGTTCAATTGCCTTACCCACGGCTTCGTATGCCCTACGTGCTTCTGTTGCTGCTGCCAATTCTGCATCGGAAGCAGCGCCTTCCAATGCGGGCACAACACCATTGTAATATTTATGCATGAGCACAAACACGCGGTTCACGTAGTTGCCAAGAATATCGGCTAGCTCGTTGTTCACACGCTCGCGGAAGTCGGTCCAGGTGAACTCACTGTCCTTTTGCTCAGGCATGATGGAGCAGAGCACATAACGCATCTCATCCTGACGGCCCTTGAAGTCTTCCAGGTATTCATGCAACCACACGGCCCAGTTTCGGGAAGTCGAAATTTTATCGCCCTCCAAATTCATGAATTCGTTGGCAGGCACATTATACGGAAGAATGAAATCGCCGTGCTCCTTTAAGATGATCGGGAAAATGATGCAGTGAAATACGATGTTGTCTTTACCGATGAAATGAATGAGGCGTGAGTCGTCGCTCTTCCAGTAATCCTCCCAGTTCTTTCCGTTTTTATCGGCCCACACTTTCGTGTTGGTGATATAGCCAATTGGAGCGTCGAGCCACACATACAGCACCTTGCCGTCGGCACCTGCCACCGGCACGGGTACACCCCAATCCAGATCGCGCGTCATGGCGCGGCTTTGCAAACCGCCATCCACCCAACTCATGCATTGACCAACCACGTGCGCCTTCCATTCTTTCGGGTCGTGGTGCAATTTTCCTTGAAATTCTCCTTTGCCGATGTAATCGCGTATCCACGATTCATGGTGCGCCATGGGTAAATACCAGTGCGAGGTTTCTTTTAGCACAGGCTTACTGCCGCTCAAGGTCGATTTCGGGTCAATCAGTTCAAGCGGGCTCAGTGAGCGACCACACTTCTCGCATTGGTCGCCATAGGCTTTGTCGCTCGAACAGTTGGGGCATGTGCCTATTATGTAACGATCGGCCAAAAACTGACCTGCTTCCTCATCGTAATACTGCTGTGAGGTTTCTACTTCAAAACTGCCTTTAGCCTCGAGTTTTTTGAAGACGGCTTGCGACATCTCCTTGTGCTCTTCGGAAGAAGTACGGTGGTAAATGTCGAACGAAATACCAAAGTCGGCGAAAGCATTCTTCATCAATTCGTGGTAATAATCCACGATTTCACGAGGTGTTTTTCCTTCTTTTTTAGCACGAAGTGTGATGGCGGCTCCGTGCTCATCGCTGCCGCAAATGAATGCAACGTCTTTGTCTTTCAGACGAAGGTATCGCACATAAATATCGGCATTCAGATAGGCGCCGCCAATATGGCCAATGTGCAACGGGCCATTCGCGTAGGGCAGTGCGGAAGTTACGAGGTATCGTTTTGGTTCGCTCATGAAGGTGTGTTGAGAGGGACGTGTAAAACTACAGTCCGCGGTATGCTGCACGTATCGTTAGAGCGTGCAGATTTGGAGCGCAAGATAGTTTCGAGATGGTATTCAAGACTCCTCCTTTTCTAAAATCAGGCGATTGCATCGGTATCGCAGCTACAGCGCGTTGGGTAACCACCGAGCAATTGCAACCTGCCATCGATCGCTTTACCTCGTGGGGCCTCCGAGTGAAGGTTGCTCCCAATGTGCACACGCCGCACTTTCAGTTGGCGGGCAATGCCGAGCAACGAGCCGAGGGGTTGCAGTCGTTGTTGGATGATGAAGAAGTGAAAGCCGTAATCATTGCAAGAGGTGGCTATGGCACGGTGCATACCATCGACCTGCTCGATTTCTCACGCTTTGAGTCGAACCCCAAGTGGATTGCGGGTTACAGCGATATTACGGTGCTGCACACACACCTCAACAGCCGAGGCATTGCCACCATTCACTCTACCATGCCCATTTCTTTTCCGGATGCAACGGAAGAGGCAATCGAAAATCTACGGAAAGCTCTTTTTGGAGAACTCATGTCGTTCAAATCGACCGAACAGGGCTTGCTGCAGCCGGTGAGCGGCGTCGTAATGGGGGGCAACCTTTCGGTGCTCTACAGTATGCTCGGAAGCGATTCATGGCGAAAGCTATCGGATGTGATATTGTTCATAGAAGATGTTGACGAAATGCTCTATCACCTCGATCGCATGTTGTGGGGGCTCTGCCGTTCGGGCATGCTTTCCAACGTGAAAGCCATCATCTGCGGGGGGTTCACCCAAATGAAAGATAACACAAAGGCCTTCGGTTTTCCAGGTGATAACCCTTGGGGAGCCCAAGAATACGCGATTATTCAGAGCATCGCCGAAAAGCTTCAAGTGCCTGTCGCGTTTGGTTTCCCTGCCGGTCACCTGAGCGACAATCGCGCGTTTTATCTCGGTTGCAAGGCTACATTGCACAGTGAGGGTGGCTTCCCTGATTTACGCTATCAACACACCTGACCAAATAAGTTTCGAAGGAAACTGATTGTGTTAACCTGTTTTATGTCGATTTTAGCCCTTGGCAACAACAGGAATTGTCTGCTTGTAAATGAGACAGTAAGTGGCCTTTCACACCCTCGAAATAGAAGACGAATACGATTTTGAGATCATCGGTGTAAGCAGCCATGAAAAAGACTATCGCCTGGCTTGGTCGCTCAACAAAACACTGGGATGGCGCCTCGTGCGCATTGAAGATGCTGTAGTTGAAGGAAAGCGCTCCACTACGCATCATGCCCGTTTTCGTTGGACGCACCCGGTAGATCAAACCGTGTTCACATTGATCGATAACAAAACACCGGATGGCACATTCATGCCCGAATTGATTCAGTTCGATTACCTATTGAAAATCGAACAACCGTCGGAATCGGTCATGAAAAAACTACAATCCGGTTTAAGGAATACCGACTTTGTACTCGCATTTCAGCGACAAGAAGTCGACAAGTTAAAACACAAAGACATCCTGCTCGATGAGAACAGGTAACAACGCAACATGAATAAAACAAAAACAGTAGCAACCATAGGCCCTAGCAGTAGTTCGAAGGAAGTGCTCATGCAAATGATTCAAAACGGACTCGATGTAGCTCGACTCAACTTCTCACACGGAACCTATGAGGATCATCAAAAGGTGGTCGATGCCATACGCGAGATCAATAAAGAATTGGGCATAAATACCTCGATGCTGGCCGACTTGCAGGGCCCAAAACTCCGTGTTGGTGAAATGGAGAATGGCAGCGTGAATATTGTAACAGGAAACAAAATCACCATTTCAACCATCAAGCAAATAGGCACCGATAAGATTATCTACACCAACTATAAAGAATTTGCGCGCGATGTTAAAGCCGGAGAAACGGTGTTGCTTGATGATGGAAAGCTCGCCTTCCGTATTCTATCTACAAATGGTGTAGACACGGTTGAGTGTGAGATTATTCAAGGCGGACCACTCTCCTCTAAAAAAGGATTGAATTTACCCAACACAAAAGTTTCATTGCCCTCACTGTCCGAAAAGGATTTGTCGGATCTTGAGTTTGCATTGCAAAACGATATCGATTGGATAGGCTTGTCGTTTGTGCGCAACGCTCAGGACGTTATTGCCCTCAAGGAAATTATTGCCAAGGCCAACAAGCACGCGAAGGTTGTTGCCAAAATTGAGAAGCCGGAGGCGGTAGATCAAATCGACGATATCATTCGTGAAAGCGATGCGGTGATGGTAGCCCGCGGCGACTTGGGAGTTGAAATTCCGCTCGAGCGAGTGCCGCTCATCCAGAAGAAAATTGTGAAGAAGTGCGTCTCGGCAGCAAAGCCGGTAATTGTGGCCACACAAATGATGGAGAGCATGGTAACCAACATGACTCCAACACGTGCGGAGGTGACCGACGTTGCAAATGCAGTGCTCGATGGTGCCGATGCTGTAATGCTCAGCGGTGAAACTTCTGTTGGGAAATACCCCGCAGAGGCCGTTCGCATCATGAACAACATCATCACCGAAGCAGAAACGTACGGAGGCATCTATTACCATGAAGAGATGCCAAGTGATATTGATGTATCACGTTTTATGACCGACAGCGTTTGCTACAGTGCATGCCGCCTGGCTGCACGCGTCAATGCATCGGCGTTGGTCACCATGTCATTCAGCGGGTACACCGGATACCGCATTTCGAGCTGGCGTCCAAACGCCAATGTGTTCGTGTTTACGAGCAACAAGAAAATACTCACGCAGATGAGCTTGGTGTGGGGCGTTCATGCTTTCCACTACGACAAAATGGTAAGCACCGACCAAACCATTGCAGATATCCGTTTCTTCCTCAAGAAAAACAACCTGATTAAAGACGGTGAATTCATTATTCACCTCGCGTCCATGCCTATCAGTGAGCAGGGCATGACGAATATGATTAAGATTTCGAAAGTTTAGGATAATAGGGTTATAGGTATGCAGGATTGTAGGGGGCCGCTAGGCCAATCTCCCTGCAATCCTACAATCCTACAATCCTACAATCCTATTCTCGCTATCTTCGCGCACCTTTCCTCACACCCTCATGGCTCAAGTGTACCGCGAATTTAAAGGCCTGCAGTTGCCGGCAATTGCCGACGAAGTAATGGCATTCTGGGATGCTAATCGCATCTTCCAGCGCAGCATCGATGAACGCAGCGCAGACAATCCTTTTGTGTTTTACGAAGGACCACCAAGCGCCAATGGAATGCCCGGCATTCACCACGTAATGGCGCGCACCATCAAGGATATTTTTTGTCGCTATCAAACGCTCAACGGCAAGCAGGTAAAACGCAAGGCGGGATGGGATACGCATGGTTTGCCTATTGAGCTGGCGGTCGAGAAAACGCTCGGCATCACCAAAGAGGATATTGGAAAAAAAATTACGGTGGAAGAATACAACCTCGCTTGCAGAAGAGAGGTAATGAAGTATACCGATAAGTGGGAAGAACTTACGAAGGTGATGGGGTATTGGGTCGACATGACCGACCCCTACATCACATACGACAACAAGTACATCGAAAGCGTATGGTGGCTGCTGCAGCAACTCTTCAACAAAGGGCTGCTTTACAAAGGCTACACCATTCAGCCGTTTTCTCCCGCTGCCGGCACGGGTCTCAGTTCCCATGAATTGAACCAGCCGGGTTGCTACAAAAATGTGAAGGATACATCGGCGGTGGCCATGTTTGAAGTGAAGGAAACGTCGCTTCAGCCTCTACGGGCATCAGGTATTCCAACATTCATTCTCGCTTGGACCACCACGCCATGGACACTGCCTAGCAATACAGCGCTGGCCGTTGGAAAAAACATTGAGTATGTGTTGGTGAAAACCATCAATCATTACTCAGGATCTTCCATGCAGGTTGTATTGGCAAAGGATCTAATGGGTAAATACTTCACACCAACGCAAGCAGAGTTGAAGTTCGCAGACTACAAAGCCGGCGACAAGCAGGTGCCATACGAAGTACTTGCTTCATTCAAAGGTTCTGATTTGGAAGGTACGCGCTACCACCAATTACTTCCGTTCGTTCAACCCGAAGGCGATGCGTTTCGTGTCATCATCGGAGACTTCGTAACGACCGAAGACGGAACCGGTA
>Ga0114980_10002448_pt1 | contig 13074 bp, 16 predicted proteins | sample S_140806_EF_Meta_FD_87018 | JGI IMG/M metagenome (GOLD analysis project Ga0114980, IMG submission 87018) | Freshwater microbial communities from Lake Simoncouche, Canada to study carbon cycling - S_140806_EF_MetaG | ecosystem: Environmental > Aquatic > Freshwater > Lake | place: Lake...
AATATAATAGCATCAGTATTTTTTAATAGAAAATCAACCATCAAGCTTCCATCTTGACCAGTAATTCCTGTAACAATTATTTTCATTAAAATTATTCTTTATGAAACATCCAAGAAGTAGCACTAACTGCTTGAAGTTTTTCTTTTGGAAAAAATTCATTTATAGCTTTTGAAACTCCCGGCCAATCAATATCGTGACCAGCAATGTATCCGCCTTTTTTAACTTTTGGAAACCAATGAATTAAGTCTTGTTTAACTGCTTCGTAAGAATGATCCATATCAATAAATACAACATCACAAGATTCATCTTCAAAATCTTTAGACGCTTCAATAGAGTCCTTTCTTATTGGAGTAAATTTTCTTTCACCCATATTTTCTAGAAAAATTTGATATACATCTTTTTCTTTAGCTAATTGATGTGAGGTTTCCATTTCTTCTTTAGAACCCTCCCAAGTATCTACAATATAAACGTTAATTCTATCTTTTGCAAGATCACATAAATATGAAGAACTTTTACCCAACCAAGCTCCCCCTTCAACAAAAATTCCATTATCTGGAATTGTATTTACTAATGTTTCTAATAGATCCTCATAATTAAACCAACCGTCTATTTCATTTGTATTTTTCATATAAATTAAGATTTGTAAATATTGATTTTATTCAAAAAAGTTTGCTTTGCGGGAAAAAATATAATACCATGTGTATTCAAAAATTCTACTAGAAACATAATTTTCTAATTCAGTTTTTTTACACCAATCAAATAGTTGTTGCCAAAACTCTATAGGATATTGAATAATACATGATTTATGAATTGCAAATTGAGCGCATTGTGGAAAAGATAATGAATTTGGCAATGGCAAAACTTCTCCAATTAAATCTTTCCAATTTTCTTCTAACCAAGAAAACTTTACATCCCACTGTTCGACTCCTCTATTAAGAGTATAATTAGATTTATTATTTAAATCAATAATAGGTTTATCTAATTTAACATTATTAATCAAATTAACTATATTATCACTTTGATGTGCTGCTATAAAATGGCCATGAACAAATATACTATATTCTGGCAAGTTATTATAGTTTTCAATAATATATTTTAAATAAGCAGGAACTTCTTGAACTTTATTAAAATCAATAAAGTTTTGATCTTTAATTGTTTTTGAGTAAACTTTAACAGGATATTTAACTGAATTTACCCAACTCAAATCTTCTTGATAATGAGAGGATGCGACAACTACGTTATTATTTTTGTGCATCTTTTTAATTTTTAAATTAAGCGTCTATGAATTCCCACTAATGGGGTTGCATTATAAAATGTCTTAAATATATTTAGATTGCTTATTTACTATTACACATTTTTAAGTATAGCAATAAGTTTTCTACATTCTTTTGGCGGAATATCGTCAAAATCTTTCCAATTTTTTACTTCTGCATTTTTGTAAACATCATCTTTCCACAATTTTCTTAATACTTCTTGAAATTCTTCAAAAGTATTTATTCTTACATTATTTTGAAGAACGCTTAACAAAGTATCAGATGGGCTAATTCCATATTTTGGTTCTACTTGAATAGCTGGCTTTCCATCTCCTCTTGCTAACTCGTCATGACCAACAATGTGAATATTTAAGAAATTGCGAACGCATCTAACAAAAGCCCTGTTAGCAGCAATGGATTCAAGAAACTTTTGACCAAAAGAATCTGTATTTTCTACAGACGCAGATGCGACATCTTCAAATGTAACTTCTTCAAATTCTGTTTCGTAGTTCTTAATGAACCTAATTTTACAAGAAACAATTGGGTGATACTGAAATCCACTAACATTATAGCTTACATTGTTTATTCCCCTGAGTTTTGCTAATTCTTTAATTCCAGAAAGTTTAATGATTAGTTTGCTGTCATCTAAACCTTCAACAGATGTTGGAACTTGTCCATCTGCAAATCTTTCTTTATTCACATAAAGATGATCATTGCTAATCATCTTTCTCCAATCAACGCTACCATCTTCGTTGAAGTGATATTGAATATTTGTCAATAGTCCATTGGAATCTCTTTTATAAAGATCCGGTCCAGATGAATTGTTTGTGCTTGATTTATTAGCCATGATCACTCATTATAGATCATAAAGTGGTCAAAGTCAAGCCAAAATTTCAAATCATTTATATCTTCTCCTAATGTCTTAAACCTCTCTTCGCCATGAATATAAATTCTGCCAGTTTTAATTTTAAACTCTGCATTTAATAAACGATAATTTTGTTCTTTTGATTTTAATGCTTCTTCTTGAGGATTGAAATAATTAACGTCATGATCAAAGAAATTTAATCGTTGATCATCTAACGTTTCTATAGATGTGCAAAATAGATTTGTGTTAAAAACATTTGATTTTAAAAATTCAACAAAATCTTTATTAAATTCATTTGAATAATAATTAATATTATTTATTCTTGATTTAAATGAAATTAAATAATTAATGTTTTCAATAGGCTTTGAACAAATAATGTTAACATTACATTTGTTATTCATTAAAAATGAGAATAAAAATTTCTCATCATGTATCATATCTAGTCTAATATTAATGTCGGCATTATCAACATCAACAGTGGGAATGGAATCGTTTGGTATTAAGTTTATTTCTTTATTTAAGAACTTACTACCAATATTTAGTGTTTTATAAGTAAGTGTTTGATTTATTTCCAATAGATCAAGGACTGCTTGAGCTATCTTTTCTGGTTTAATTAAATTGATTGTTTTAGAATCTTCGAATAAAGAAAAGGATGGTTTTTTACCAGCCCTATCTGATTCTATAACTCTTTTATTTTCATTCCACAATGGGCAACAGGTATTGGAGTGAGTATGCGAATAAATACTTACAGTAGGCTTGTTAAAAGCAGAGGCAATATGAACAGGGCTTGAGTCAATGCCAAGATGGAGCATTGCATTCTTTATTAAGAAGAAGGACTGTTTGAAGGACGTATTAGTTATATAGTAGTCTACCCCGTCTACCTTTTTATCTTTTTGTTCTCCTATTTGAACAACTTTAATATTTAAAGTATTTAAATATGGTTTAATAATTTCTAAAACTTCTGTCCAATAAGAATAAGATTTAGATTGAACTTTTTCAGAGTTGTGAAATGTAATATAATTAGCACAAGGCAATGGAAAAAAATGTTCAACAATAATAGGATTAGATGGATGAACTCCCAAATCGCGAGCGTATAATGTAGATAGGTGCATATTAAATATTGAATGCGTTTTTGTCTTTTCCGTTATGTAAATAGTTTAAAAATCTTTGACTACCAACATGCGGTAGAAATGCTATTTCAAAAAATCCATCGTGTTCTCCTATTCCTTCTAAGAAGAGTAGATTATCGAGTCCATCTCTAAATGGTAATAATTTATGAATAAACGGATTATCGTCAATCATACAAAAGAATTCTGGCTTAGTAAATAAATAAATATTGTATTCTGGGTATAGTTCTTTTAAACCTTTTAAAAGCCCGTTTACGATCAAAACGTCACCAGCAGATTCTGGAATAACAACAGCTATTCTTTTTCCTTTATCTTCTTTATCTAGAAGATCTTCAAGAGAAGTGTTTTTTGATCTAATTTCATTATTCCGGTTAAAAGCGTGTTGCTTTAAATAATGTAAAACCCTTTCCCTACCTTCATTTTTAACTAATTTTAGATTTTCTATAATATCGAATTCGTTTCTTTTAAACTTCTTTCCAAATATACCATAAAAACAATCAATTAACCAATCTTCGTCTTGTTCTAAGGAATCATCTGGAGCATAATCCACATTTGCAAATTTTTCATTAAAATCAAAATCCCAACTGCATTTAGGAAATTCAAATGAAATTTCTTTAATTCTATTACAAATCTTTTCAATTGAAAAATTATCATTAACATGTTTTATTCCATTATAAATTAATCTTTCTTTTTGAGATTCTGGAAGCTTAACAAAAGATAATAATGTATCAGAAATTGATTTAGGATCTGTTGTTGCTTTAATAAAATTTGTAAACGGTTCTCTATATTCGTGCCAAGACAAAGGTAAGCCTCCCTGTATCGGATAGCAAGAATCTGTTCCGCAAGAATACTCTGTAACTAATGTTACTAATCCAGCAGCCTTTGCTTCTTGGATAGGAAGTTCCTGTCCTCCGCTTGTAAACGGGTGACAATAAACATCCATCATATTATAAATTTCATTTAATTGATGTTCCGACACTCCACCGTTAGAACTTTTTGTGCTAAATGATTTCTCTGATTTGCAAAATGGACAGTTCAAATTATTACCTTGATATGGTATAACTGTATAGTTATTACATTTTGTGCAAATATAAGTTGTTAAAACATCGTTTATATCAACATCAAATTCTTTTATGTAAGACTCTATGTCCCAAGTATTTCCGTTCTTTTCCCATTCTGTATGAAAAAGTAATTTTGGCTTTAAATTTGCTGGACATTGTTTTTTAAACAATTTAAATCCTTGTAGTAAATTTGGAACAGATTTTCTTAATTGATTTTTAAATACAAAACCAATGATAAAATCTTTATCTGATATATTGTGAAAATTACGAAGAGCCTTTTTGTCTTCTGCTGGTAATGGTTTAAAGGCGGAATAATCAATAGCTCCATGTAAAGTTTCTACATCAAACCCTTCTTTTTCCATTTCTTCTTTTGCAAAGTTTGCCCAAACTAAAAACTTATCACTTTTTGAATGTAAAATCTTAGCCTGTTCAAGAATCGGTAAAGAGTCAACAGTAATCCAAGAAACAAATGGAACGTTGCCGTGCCAAGGTTTTTTTGCAATATCAAATGCCCAAATATCTTCAATACCAAAAATAACATCTGGTTTAACCTCTTCGACAATTTTGTCGATCATATAATTTCCATAATAAGCAAGTCTTTTCTTAAATTCATCGTTTCCAATTTCATTTAAGATATTTTGGTCAACAGGATGAGTTCCGAAAGACTTCCAAGGAGTTTTAATATCCTTGTTATAAGGAAGTCCATTTGCGGCTTCATAAACTTCTATATCAGGATCTTTATGTAAAGTCCTTAGAAGATTTCTCATATTTGCCCCAAATCCAGTTTTATAACAACTAGCATTTGACCAAAATAGTATTTTTCTTTTCTCGCTCATTAGAATGGAATATCTTGACTAGCAACTACGTCATCATCAGTTTTTGTTTGTTTATTTTGAGTTTGATTCTTTCTATTTGACTCCTCTTCTTTCAATGCTAAAGAGGCGTGTTCCTTTATGAAATGCTCAAGTAAAACGCTAAGAACTTCAGCTTCGCCGGGAGTAATTGGAATTTTATATTCAACATTATTTGATTTAACAGAAAGTCCAAAACAAGTAACTTCAAAATCATTATTATTTACTTTTCTTTTCCAATTATATGGAGACAGGGAAAAAGAAGTTGAACCTTTGCTTGAGGTATGAAAAGAAGAAAAGGGAACCTTATTTTTGAAGGTGTTAATAAATTCTCCAGCTTCTGATACGTTTAAGGTTATAAACTTTCTAGATTCCTTATCAAACGTTCCAGTATGCTTTTCTGAATTCCAAGTATTTTGCTTAAGTAGTTCAATAAATAAAGAAGAGGTCCAAGAAGATTCGGAGTCATCTCCCTTCTTTTGCTTTTTTACTCTAAATGTAGCGAGACCGCCATTAATGTTTTTATTTGGCTTATAAATAGTGTAAATCATGGTGTATACCTTTACCTAATATAGAAGTTTGCACATTTTTTTCAAATGAAAAATAAAATTCAACCAGCACAATATAAACCTTATGATTTAATTAGTGAAACTGGTAATATTTCAATCGATTCTGGTTTAGATTATTTTAATCTAAATCTATCAGAAGAAATTGCAGGAGATTTTGATATTGCTGGAACATTAAAAGTTAATTCATTTAATGTATTAAGTCCAGATGATTCAAACATACTTTCTGACACATCTTTTTCAAATGGATGTAGAATCCTTGCTGGTTTTGACAATATTATTAGTGGAAATAATAATTGTATTGTTTTTGGTTCTAATAGTGTTGTGTCTGGAATTGGAAATGCTTTATTATTTGGTAATTCTGTAAATTTAGACGCACAAAATTCTGTAGCAATTGGAAGTTATATAACAATAAATCATAATGGAGCCGCAGTATTTGCAGACTCAACATCTAATCCAAAAGTTAGTTATGCTACAAATTCTATAAATATAGAATATGCAGGAGGTGCATTTATTAGGAGTAAAACTCATTTTTCTGAAGATGTATTTTCTGATTCAAATTTGACAATTACTGGAGCTATCTCTGGATTATCTCTAACCATAGGAAATAATGCAAGATTTTTATCAAACGTAAATATTCAAAATAATGCAATAGTTTCTGGAACTTTTTCTGTTACTGGTTCGGCAACAGTAAAGGGAACAACAAATTTAGAATCAACATTTATAACAGGTCTTAGAGCTTTAACTACTTTTGATATGAGCGTATATAGCGGATACGCTGCATCTAACTTCACAACAAAAGCTCAATTCACAGCTTTTACTGGAGAAACTAGAACTGGTATTAATTTATTAAATACAGGTAAGTTATCTATTTCAGCTTTTAATACATATACAGGTTCTACTCTTTCTTCCCAAGCCGTTAGATTAACAGGAAATCAAAACGTATCTGGAAGAAAATCTTTTAAAGATATAACTGAATTTTGTAATGGATTAAAGTTTTTAGCTCAAAACAATTGCGATAGATATATTCCACCAACTTCAACTTCTACTGGCGAATTTGGTCACATGGCATATAGTGGAAGATTTTTATATGTTGCAACAGGAACAAATCAATGGGGCAGAGTTCAATTATCTACTTGGTAATGATTTTTTAACTGAACAAGTGTCATTGAAATTAAATCTCCAAACCAAGAAACGATCCCAGAGATAAAAGGAATCATCCACCAAGTCATTTCTTTATAAAGAAGGGGGATTGACAATATGCCAACCCAAGTTCCAATGCATAAACCACATTGAAACAATTCTTCTCCCCATTTCCATTTTTGGAAAAAAGTTCTAATAAATTTCGTTGGCGCACCATACTTTAATATAAAAGTTGCGCCAATAAAATATAATATTATTTCAATAAAACTCGATTGCATTTATAATTTTGACTGTTGCAATTCTCCATTTATCAAAGTATTTTCAAGTGATTTTAACTCTAATTCATCCATAAAACCAACTTTTGTTGTTACTTCTTCACCATTAGCAAATGACTTAATTGTTGGAATAGTTCTAATTCCCAATGAAAAACTAAATGGTCTGTCTGAATCCACATTGAACATATAATAAGAGACTTCTGAATTTTCTTCTATAGCCTTTTTACTAACTTGTTCAAATATTGGTTTTTGCTTTCTACATCCTCCACACCATTCTGCCCATAAAACAACTATGATTTTATCACCTTTGTTAATTTTTTCTTGTAATTCTGAGCTACTAATTTCCATTTTTATTTTCTTCTATTATTAAATTGCAAATAATATCAATTAGATTATTTTACTCATCTCCATATTCAAGAAATTTAAGAGCTTTAACAATTTCCTTAGCTTCTTCAAGAGTCATTTTGACAATTCCGTCAAAATCATCTGTAATTTGAATCCAACCATTATCAAGCATTGTAACTTCTGGGCAGTTCGTATTTGGATTGCATGGGCATAATCTAACGCAGTTATTTGATAGTATTTTCATAAATTATCCTTCACAGTTTGTGCATTCGTTTAATTTTCTGTAAAAAGCTTGGGCAGCATTTGTGCTGTGTTGATAGTATAAGGTTTTAATGCCACTTTCCCAAGCAAAAATTAAAAGTTGGTTGATTTCTTTTGTAGAAGTCTTTGGGGGAACTACAAGATTAAGACTCTGACCTTGATCAATAAATTTCTGACGTTGAGCAGCTTGAATAACTGTTTCCTTTGCTGAAATTTCTCCAAATGTTCTAAATGTATCTTTTTCTTCTTGAGTTAAGAACGAAAGATGTTGAACTGATCCATTATTCTTTAATACTGATTCCCAAATTTCTTCTGTATTATTCTGATGTTTTTCAAGAACTTTTTCTAAATCAGCATTACGAACAGAATGCTTGAACTTTGCCAAGTCTTTTACATAATAATTTGATTTGAAAGGCTCAATCGATTGAGAAACTTGTCCAAGAATAAATGCTGAAGATGTATTTGGAGCAACGGCGTGTCTTGTTGTCCATCTTTCTCCGTAGCCTTCTAGCAGTGGAGGCTCTCCAAGTTCCTTGGCGGCTTTTTTAGATGCCTCTAAGGAGGCATTGTTCATGTTCTCAAATATCTCATTGTTTAGCCACTTGGCTTCAAGAGATTCAAAAGGAATACCTTTAGCTTGAAGTAGAGAATGCCATCCTGTTGCACCAATTCCAATGGCTCTTTGATTTTCAGAAAATCTAACAGCACGTTTCATGAAAGGAATTTTTGAAGCCTTTTCAATAAATTCATCAAGAACTGAATCTAGGAAATAAGCCATAACTTCAACAGCATCTGTATCTTTCCATTCGTCATAATGAAGAAGATTCATTGAAGAGAGGCAACAAACGAATGATTCATCAGAAGTAGATGAAAGTAAAATTTCTGAACAAAGATTTGAACTATTAATTTTTAATCCTTTATCCTGATAAACCTTTGGTGCATTTTTATTAACATTATCGGAAAAGAAGATATATGGAAGACCTGTTTCTGATCTTGATTTAATCACCTTAGCCCAAACTTCTCTTTTTTCATTATCACCATTAATCATGGATTCCATCCAATTATCTGAAACGCAAACTCCAGAAAAAAGAAATTGAATAGAACTTCCTTCTTGTTTAATTTTTAAGAATTCATGAATATCCTTGTGGTCAATTGGAAGATAGCAAGCCATTGCTCCCCTACGAACGGAACTCTGTTTACAAACATTTGTAACAGATTCAAACAATTGCATGAAATGAATTGATCCATCAGACTTTCCTCCAGAAGAAATATCAGAACCTCTTGCTCTGACATCTCCAAAATACCCAGAAGTTCCACCTCCATGTTTTGTCATCATTCCAATCTCTGCTACATTGTAGAGAATGGAATCCATCGTATCTTCAACATGTGAATTAAAACAGCTAATTGGAAGTCCTCTTGGAGTTCCGTAGTTAGCCCAAACAGGAGAAGAATAAAGAAACCAACCTTTCTTAGAATATTCTAAGAACTTTTCTGCAAGTTTTTTACCCTTTCTTTCTCCAAAGGTTTTTGCAATATTTTCAATTCTCTGTTCTGGAGAAACTCCAGATGTAAGATATCCGTTTTGTAAAAAGATTTTAGCTGGTTTATTCAACCAAGGAAATTCACTCATATTTATTAAAAAAGGTCGTCAGCAGTAATTGATTTATTTTTTCTTGAATAAGCGGTAGGTCTTTGATCAAAGAAATCAACATGAATATCGCTAAAAAGTTCTTCCTCAAACCATTTAGTTTTTGCTATGATATCTTTATCTACTTCGAATATAGCATCTAAACCGATTCCTGTCAAGGATTGATTTAACCTATTTTTAACAAATTCCTTAACTTGATTAACCTTAATAAAATCAGTATCTCCTTTATCAAAAATCCAATCAATAACTTTTTCTTCAGCGGCAAAAGCCTTAATGCAATAAGTTCTAATTACGTTTTTAAGATCTTCGGTAAAGAATTCTGGATGCTCTTCTCTAATTTGATTAATTAGCCAAGTTCCAAATGCTCCATGAATAGCTTCTTCTTTACTTGTCGCAGCAACCGCATTGTTAATATCCTTTAACATTTTGCGATGTTTGTTAAAGCTCATTATAACGAAAAACTGAGAAAATAATGAAACGTTTTCAATAAAAAGAGAAAAAAGAATGATTGATCTCAAAAACTTTTCTTCTAAACGAGCATTAGAAAAGTCTTTATATTTTTTCAAATAGTTATGTCTATCTATGATTGCTGGAATTTCATAGATCTTTTCGAACTCTTCGTTTAAGCCCAACTTTTCAAGAAGGTGAGAATAAGCTCTCTCATGTCTAACTTCTGACTCAGAAAATGTAGCTCCAACCATATTTATCTCAGGAACAGGAATATGATTATACAAATTGCCCCAAAAAGTTTTAACGCTAACTTCGATTTGGGAAATAAGAAGCAAGCATTTCTTGATTATTTCTTTCTGATAATCATCCAGTTCTGTGTGATACTGTTGAACATCTTGAGAAAAGGACCATTCCTTATGAGTCCAATAAGATTCATTGATAGCATCAACGAACTGTTCGCACTCTGGATAGTCAAAAGGTTTAAAATGGTTTCTTTCAACAAATAAGTCCCTAGTTTTTTTCGAATTCATAAACAATTAGTGCGTTCTGTATCTTACAGCCAAAACCCAATTTTGTAAAGTAAAAAGTTTGAAAAAGATAATTTTGCTTATTTGTTTTAGATATATTAATATTTTACCCACCAATCTAATACATAATCCTCTCTTCCTTCATAATTTGCTTCGTCAACATCGTTATCTGGGCATGGATTATTATTAATTCCCAATTTTTTAGATACTCTTTTATTAACGTAAGTTAATTCCAAAGAATCGGGAAAGTCCACGAATCTTGGAGAGTGATTGTTTCCATGAATGTGAAAAAGATAAAAATATTCATTTAATTTTTTAAAGAAATCAATTTTCTTTTGTAGATTATCTTTAGCATCTTGAATTGGTGGATCTATTATCCAGCCATCTGGAACCTCCTCGATTAAGCCGTGAACCTCTAAAGTGAATTGATCAAATGTATAAAAAAGAATTTTTAGATTTTCTTCAGTCAACCAATCATATTCACACCCTTCGATATCCATTTTTAAAATGAATTTATCAGAATTGCTTTTTTCAATTAAATTTGTTACATTTTTCTTAAAATTATATGGCGTAAGATATTCTTTAAAGAAGGATGAACCATTAACTTCAGTTGGTAGAGAATCTATAGATCCATCATACATGTCAATAAATAGGTTTTTAATTCCGATCTTGTCTAAAGATTGTTCAAAAGAAACTCCAGAAGGATCTCCTCCAATGCCATAAGAAAGAAAAGAAAAGGATTCATTATCAAAATATTTATCATTGCAAGCCAATATATAACCACCATCTCCATTTCCAAATTTCTTCTTTATTAGATTTTTATCATTAAGATCATTAAGAGTATACGGAATTAACTCTCTTTTTAAGTTTTCGTATTTGTTCGGGTTTCTAGGGTCGAAAAATATCATATATTTTGAATATAACGTTTTAAATACTTTTGTAAAGAGGAAAAGGTTAAACCTATGAAAATCTTTTCTTTTTTTTCATACGTCACATATACGTCGTATATGTATACGTCTTTTGCTATTCGCTTCGCTCATAGCAAGTCGCTCGCAAGCTCGCGACATATATTATTATTAAGAGAAGAAAGCGAACGTCACTTATTCGCTCGCTTCCATATACGAAGTATATATGATATTTTTTATCTTGTCAAGTGAAAAAAATAAATATTTTCAGTAAAAAAATCACTTGACTTCCTTTGAGAATTGGTTATACTCCGTTATGGTTAATAACATTCTAGTTTACCAAGATGGTTTCAATAATATTCTTGAACCAAGAAGCGGGGATTTGGGCTATGACCTCATAGCGTCTTCTGAACCTATTTTTGAAAACGACTTCATCGAATATGAAACTGATGTAAGAATAGAACCAACAAACAAGAATATTCACGCTCTGGTTCTTCCTCGCAGCAGCATCAGTAAGACAAGGCTTGTTTTGGCTAACAGTCCTGCGTTGATTGATAATTCATACAGAGGGTCTATTCGATTAAGATTTAGATATCTTCCAAACCATAAGGACTTTCACATTGTTGATTATAATAATTTAAAAATGACAATTAACGAGGACTTTATCTATAAAAAAGGAGATAAAATTGGTCAACTTTTTTTTATTGAAGATTTCAACAAAAGACTAATTGAATGCACAGATCTTTCCGATTCAGAAAGAGGTAATGGAGGATTCGGCTCAACTGGCAAATAATATGGCTATTTATAATAAAACAATTTCTGAAGAAGGTCTTGAAGAATTGAAACCATCTCAAAAAGTTAAACAGAAAATTATAGCATTTTCTGGAGCAGCAAGAGTTGGTAAAGATACTTTTACAAAAAGTATAATTAAACAATTAAATTCGCATATTCCAAATTTAGTTTGTGAAAAATATGCATTTGCACAAGGCGTTAGAGAAGAGTTGCAAGAATTTATTAAAAATAATTATAATATAGATCCTTGGACAGAAGATGATAAAGAAAAAGAAATAATTAGACCTTTACTAATTGCTCATGGTAATGCCAGAAGATCTTTATCAAATAATAAATATTGGGTTGATTTTCTTTGCAAAAAATTGAATTTTCAAAACTCTGTTGATGTTGCTGTCATTAGTGATCTAAGGTTTGCAACGACCAAAGATGATGAAAGCTTTTGGGTAAAAAATAATAAAGGATTACATATTCACCTTAGAAGGTATGAAGAAAAAAATGGTATTAAAAAAATCGTCAAACCTACTATTTCGTTTGAAAAACAAAATGAGTCAAAATTGGCTAAGTGTGCAAATCTGGTGGTTGACATTAAAAATTTTGATAATAAAAAAGATTTACAAATTGAAGTAGAATCGATTTGTGAAAAGATTATTATGGATAATTTTTCTTGGTTATCAAAATGAGTGATTTAAATGATACAGAATTAGTGAAATTGGCAAGAGAAAATCTTGACGATAATGCCTTTAGCGAATTGGTGGAAAGGCATTCTGGAATTTTTGTAGAAACAGTTTCTAGATACTGTCCACAAAACAGAAGAAACTTTTGGATGCAAGAAATTTTAGAAGAGAAGTATTCAGTTTTCTGGGATGCCGTTTCTTCTTTTTCTGAAGATAAGTCAAAATATAATACTTGACTTGCAAATCTAACTAAATATAAGTGCAAGACTCAAAGAACAAAAGAAAATAAAAAAGTAGACAAAGACTTTATTGAAGAATTGGATTTTGATAT
>Ga0114980_10002451_pt1 | contig 13058 bp, 30 predicted proteins | sample S_140806_EF_Meta_FD_87018 | JGI IMG/M metagenome (GOLD analysis project Ga0114980, IMG submission 87018) | Freshwater microbial communities from Lake Simoncouche, Canada to study carbon cycling - S_140806_EF_MetaG | ecosystem: Environmental > Aquatic > Freshwater > Lake | place: Lake...
ACGAATGGCTTCAACACAGCCTCGATCTGTAGTATGTTCCCTATCTCCATGTCAGAGACCAACACAAGCGTGTCGTCAAAGACACACTCGTCCTTCTCCTGATTATTTATAAACATAGGCGATAAGTACCCCCTCTGTACGCGTAGTCCGTCTGTGGTCTCAGCGTATGTTGTAGTCGACTGTGACTTCTCAACCGTTACGATACCCGTCTTACCAACGTCCTTGTACACGTCAGCGATTATCTTACCTATGGTCCTGTCATTGTTTGCCGAGATGGTCGCAACGTCCGCTAACATCCCCGTAGTGACCTTCTTGCTCTTCTTCTTAAGACGCTCAACTACCAAGTCACTTATCTCTGTCATGTGCCTTAGCACCTGAGTTCTGTTGTGCTCAGGCTTGATGAGCTCCATGCCACCTAATACCATGGCCTCAGTCAACACGATTGCCGTAGTCGTTCCGTCACCCGCTGTAGTAGCCGTCCTGTCAGATGCCTCTTTCATCATCTTGACCGCTAGGTTCTCAACCGGATCCATTAGCTCGATCGACTTAGCGACCGTCACTCCGTCCTTTGTTACTGTGATACCATGTGTGTGGTGTGGTGACTCTATAAGTACCGTGTTCCCGTGGGGACCCAACGTACTCTTGACAGCTGCTGCCATCTTCTTAACACCGGAGATTAACTTTCGTCTGCCCTCCTCCTCGAAGTATAAATCCTTCGGCATATAACCTTGTCCTTGCATATTTGATTTGATTAATTATGTCACAAAAATAACAATAAATTGTGACTATTAAGTATAATGTGCCATAAAAAGCACATTATAATGTGTTTTTATCCCTTATGTTGCCACTTATCCACATTTATAGGAAACAAAAAAAAAGGCACCCCGTTAGAGATGCCCTTTAAGTAGTATACTATTAATTAAGAGATAGTAATACCTGATACCGCGTATGGTAATACACCAACTTGGTAAGCTACTGCCGTCCATGGCGTAGCCAATGCAGCAATAACTGCACCTTGGATCGCATCACGCATAGCCTCACTTCCCGCAGGAACTGCAGCATGAGTAATTACTACAACGTCAGTTGCTGTACTCGCTTTGTAATGAACGTGAACAGTAGTTGTTGACTCTTGCTCAATTAATACGATACCTGTTGCAGATAATAATTGGTTCTGCTCACTTGTTACCGGGATACTTAAAAACTTTTCCATGTCTAAAAAATTAAATGGGTTTATAAAGTACAAATATACATAAAAAAAAGGGGCACCGCTTTCAACTGATACCCCTTTCTTAAACCAAACGCAAAAGCAATAATGCATCACAAAGATATTACTATTATTCAAATAAACAATAAAAATTTTAATCCTGTCAATTGACAAAAATAGTTTCTCTATATATATATATATATATTATTATATATATAATTTTTTTCCCACTAGAATTAGAAGATAAAATCGACATTATCGACAGTGAGTTGATTATCAGTACTTTAGTCGACATTCTCTCGACATAAAAATCAATAATTATGTCGATTATCGACATAGAACATAAAAAAAGGGAGATTAATAAAAACCTCCCTTCCTAAAAAGTTGCGATAAAAGACTAGTCTATGCCCTTACTACCCATCATGTTCTCCATCATATCAGCTCTCATCTCTGCTCGATACATTGCATTTTCCATGATCATGGTCTTCTCTTCAATACGCATTGCCTTTCTTGCAATCGCAATCTTTTGGATTCCGGTCATACCATCAGGCGCGTTGTTAATCAACCTTCCGTTACGTACCTCTAGTCCGTCTAAGTTTCCTTTCTTGTTCATCATAATCTTAAGTTTTTACAAAGGTAAAAAATAATATTAGATATCCGTAGTAGTGGGGTTGTACCACGTTTGACGCGCTCGGCCCCCGATCGGAAACTGCTTTTTAAACGAGGTGGGGGGGTGCAAAAAGGGAAATTTCCTGCAGATTTTTTGGCTTTTCCCTAGGGACTAGACGCGCACATGGTCATCCCTTACGTCCGCATCCCTTGTCCATGCTACGTATTGGCATCCCACTAGGCTGTAGCACATAGGCTGTTGCTACGTTTCGCGCGGTGCTGTGTCTTCGAAGACACGAATACAATACGCATACAGCGAGAGAAGGCTTAACATCCCCTCGAATTTCTATCCTAACTAATTAATTATAGGCAATCAATCCCTTTATTCCCTAGCATCTTAAAAAACTTTCGTTCATCACTACTCGTGAATCCCTTGCTGTATAAGGGATACAGAGTATTGCACAAAAATAATTCATTTAATGTGCATTAGTTACACAAAGAATACATATCTTTGCTTCAGCTAAAACGGAATCGGCAATCCGTAAGATGATGCGAAGTTCAGTAACACATCTACAACAGGTCACTCCCTTACTTGAGGGTATTAGTATCAAGAGACTGCGAGCTAAAGCAGGTGGTTAGTTACCGAAAAGATAGAGCAAGCATACCGAAAGGTATTAAGGGGAGCATGACATCCCCTATAGATTGTGGTAGTTCGATTCTACCTATATAAGCGTGGTGCAATCTAATAACAATGCGGATGCAATGAGCATTTGATGAGAGCGATACTCACCGCATTGACTAACTTTTAAAACACAACGACATGGAAGTCATTAAACACATCAACACATTGATTCACAATGGAAACGAATACAAGATGATTCGTACACAAAAATTCGATGATAAGACTCATAAATCAACTAATCAATTCTACTTAAACGGAAAGATAGTTCATGGTCAAAAAAGATACGAGATAGAGACGAGATTAGATGAGCAAAGAAATAACGTATCATTCAACGAAATACGTTCAAAAATATAAACTTTAAAATCAAATAGCAATGAAAAAAGTAAGCACATCACTAACAAAACGCATCACTGAAATCAACGAATTGATTCAGATAGCAAATGATTTGGAATTGACCGCATACACGTATGGAGGAGGAACACATCCTTACATCGTAAACATCAAACAAATCGTAATAAAAAATCAGTTCGTGACTATCGAAACTGCATCAATGAGTCAATACGATTTCATAGGCAAATCTAGATTCAACGTAGATAAGTTAGCCATTTGGGAGGACAATGGATTGGACGCATTAAAGTATAATTTAACGCACATCAAACGTGCATTTATTAACGCAATAAACAATAATTAAGATGAGCATAATCAAATCACAAATCGAAAGCCTAGGATTCTCTTTCCTACACAAAACAAAGAGAGATGGATTGTACTACGCATTCAATCCAATGGGACGAGGTATACTGATAGATGGAAAAGAATACCAAGAGGTATTGGATAACATCGAACGCTACTTCAAGGATATGTATCCTATAGAGGATAACGATGACTATGAAGAGGACGAGGAATTTGTAATAGGATGTAATAAATGTGGTAAGGATGTTACTGAAGTTAACGCCTTTGGCACGTGTAATAAATGCAGTAAAAAATAACAACTAAAAAAATAACGACATGAGATTAGTATTCAAACACAAGGAAACGTTACAAGTATTCAGATTGGATAACACGACAAACGACAAAATCGAATCAGACAAGAAACGCAAGATAGTTCAAACGTATACCTTTTCACGTTCACAATTTGAGAAGGATTTAAACGGGATGCGCGAGTTTTTCAGTCATGCAGATACAAATTGTTTGGATTGTCCGTTTAACGAATTCGGCAAGTGTTACACACACAAATTCAATCAATACGTCGGATTCAAATCCATGCTAAAATCAATCAAGAATGAGTTTAAAACTTGGGAAGATGTTCCTGAATACGATGAGTTTATCGGTGCGGTGATTGTTAGCATGAGCGCGAATAAGTTCATCCGATTCGGAACGTACGGAGAGCCTTCACTACATCCGTTTGAGTTAATTGAGGGGATGGTAAACGTCGCACAAAATTGGACGGGATATACACATCAGTGGATGCGTAATGACCTAGGCAAGTACTTTATGGCATCCGTTCACGATGCACAAGGTGAAGCAAATGCAAGTGACAAAGGATATCGTTCGTACATAGCTACGGAGACAAAGCTAGACGAGTACGTTAATTGTCCCGCATCCAAGGAAAGCGGATATAAAAGTTCATGTTCTAAATGTGGATTGTGTTCGGGAACTGAAGGAAAAGGAAAGAAGAGTATTTACATTTTAAACCACTAAACGACATGAAATTAGTTACCATTTATTACAATGATGTTTTTGTATCAGAAACACCATATGAGATTTACAAGGATTGTCCTTGCGTAAACATCCAAGAGGAAAAAGCAATTGATTATGCTAATGAAAAAATAAACAATGGTGATTGGGATGCGTATTGTATTCCCGAATTATCAACTAACAAAGTAATTTTTATTTAAAACTAAACAACATGAAAACATTTGAATTAGAAGGATTCGAGTCTTGGATACAAGACGGAAACGCAATGGTAATTGATGGCGCATGGTCAACACAAGATGCGCAATGGTGTAACCGAATAGAGACAAAGCCACAATTGTGGAAGTACTTTCTAAAGGAGTTCTATGACACTACACCCGACAAGTATTTCTTTGCTCAAATCAAACCATACATGGAGTTAAACGTAGATGACGTGTGGGAATTAAAGTATACGTTCACATCGGATTGGTTGGTTGACCTATTCAAGATAACGCGTAACGCGGTGCATGGACGATTGGCGCAAGGCAATGACTTTGAGACGGACGATTTCATTGTACGCATTGAAAAGCCTACGGGACGATTCGCGCGATACGGAAAGGTATTCATTAAAGAGTTAAACGACTAAACTAAACGACATGAAAGTAATGAACGACGGATTTGTTTACAAGCTAGTAAACGAAAAAAGAGCAAGACAAATTTTTGACCTAAACCTATTTGATTTATACATCATATGGGACGATGATTCAGAGAGTCTAATTGATACGCATAACGAATTGAACGATGCGTTAGAGAAGGGATATGAGATTGGAATACCTGTAGGTTCAACACATTAAAAAAAGAGATATGCTAATTGAATTAAGAGAAAGAGATACGATATTGATTGACGGGATGCATTCAACATTAAGCGGTTACTACGAGTTAATCGGTCAAGTAAGTTCTACGGGACATTATATTGTGCGATGCGCTGATACGGGCGCATTACACGTTGTCCCATTGTACCTATCGGAGATATTAAACTAAACTAAAAGAGATGATAGTGAGAAAGGAAGCGAACGTAGTAATCTACGACAACGGAGGGGAGACCCTAGACCGATACACAATCTTTATCGGTGATGACGTGTACGGAATGAGCGACCAAGGGGTTGGATTCAATATGTACATCGGTGACCGAACGGAGATTGAGGAAGGTGACCACCTTGGGACTATGCTAGACCATATCCCACATGGAATTAAGAAGGCGATTAACGAACGATTAAAACTAAACTAAGATGGAAAAATTTGCAAGACGTTGTGATGCTACGGGAAAAGGCATTAACGAAGGATACGTTGTAGGAGACGGAGAGCTTTGCTTTGGTAATGAAGAGGATTTATTATACCATTTAAGAGAACTAAATTGGGAAGATAGCAATGGTGTAAAATCAAAAGATCTAGAGGTAGACCAATTGTTAGAATATTTCTACAACGAAAACTATTACTACTACACGGAGTGGGATATGTATGACATTGATGACGAGTGGTACGATGCAGAAGGAAACGAGTACAATAATTAATAACTAACTAAAAACCAAAACAAAATGAAAGCAATTCTTATAACAATCGGACTAACAATTTTATTAACGTCATGTGGTAGCACGAAGTACCATCCATGCGATGCGTACAAGACAAAGTACAAGCCATTGAAGGCTGACCATCACAAGAAGCATCACCACATTTGCGATGCGTACAATTAATTATAAACTTTAAAAAAATAGAAAACATGGGAAGATATTATAACGGAGACATTGAAGGCAAATTTTGGTTTGCCGTTCAACCAAGCGATTCGGCAGATAGATTTGGAGTAACGGGGCATGTACCTAACTTCATAGAATATTGTTTTGATGAAGATAGCAAAGAAGATATTGAGGCTGAACTAAAGAGAATAGAGGAGACGTTAGGAGAACACCTACATAAAATGGATGACTTCTTCAGCAAGAACACATCGTACAGCGATGAGACATTGACTGAGAACTTACTTCACATAAGTAACCTACGTGACTACGCAGACTACAAGTTAGGTAAGCAAATACTTGACTGCATAAACGAGAACGGATACTGCGAATTCACAGCAGAACTTTAAAACTTAGAAATCATGAGAGAGAAACTAATTAACGCCATCTACGACATGGCACGAGACGAATTCGAAACGGCTGACGATGTATTAAAGTTAGCCTTGAAAACTGACGAGCAATTGCTCGATGACTTAATCAATATTGCAGAATACTTTAGAGATAGAGACAACTAATAAACTAAACGACATGGAAGCAATGTATAAGGGATTCAAGATAATTGAGACCATGCAAGAGGGTGGGGCAACTACATCAGTTGCCTACCTATTTGATGAGGCGATGTTCGGTACGTTCAGTCACATGGACGTGGAGACATCGTACGAGAAGATGATTACAAAGATTAATAACTACCTAAAAAACAAAATCAAATGACAGAGAGACTAGAGTACCTAAGACAAGAACTTAGAGCAGAGAGAATAAGCATAGGCGAGTTAATAGAGTTACAGAGCCTAGCAAAGTATATTGACAAGGATGACGTAGAGTTACTAGAGGCATCAGGTATTAAAGAATTTAAAGACTAAGAGACATGAGAGTAATTAGAGTTAACACAACGGCATGGTCAGAAGAGGACTTCTACCTAGTGACTACGTTAGATGACCAAGACATCGTAGAAGTAATTAACCCCCTCGTTAACGCAGAGCGTGATGGCGAGGGCTACTACGACAACGACACGTTGTTGGACGCATTAAAGAAGAGATATCCCGAGCAGTACGTGGATATGTACACAGAATTTGACGAACTAAAATTTTAAACTAAGAGATATGTACACACTACCATTAACAGAACAGAAAAGAAAAGAGGTCATCCAAGAGGTGATTGACCGAATGTTGTACCTGCCAAGCAAGAGACGTGAGGTATTCATGGAGATATTGATTGGCTCATTTGAGGCGTTCCCGTTAGATAACGAGGTCAACGATCGTGGTATCAAGGTCTTTGTACCCGTGCGAGAAATGTAGTATCTTTGTGTAAATATTTAAACTATTCATTATGACACCAAGTAAATTTATCGGGGCGTTGTTTCAGTCAAGAGACATGATGCACATCGCTCACTTGCAGACGACATCGTTTGCTGAACACAAGGCATTGAACAACTACTACGACAACATCCTTGACCTAACGGATAGCTTCACAGAGAAGTTCTTCGGACGTAACAAGCGCGTTGAGTTTGTAATACCTGAGGCTAAGAACATGGATGCGGTTGCGCATATGAAGGATATGCAAAAGATGTTAGAGGCTGAGCGCGACAACTACGCGTCTGACCTACAGAATATCATGGACGAGATGCTAGGATTGGTAAACGAGACATTGTACTTGTTGACTCTATCTTAATGCACACGAGGGGTGCGCCTCGTTAACGCACATATTTTAAACTTAAATCAAATGTAATGAAAGCAAAAACAATCCAACGGGTTGGGTATCTCTGCGTGGGTATACTACTGACCTACATGACACTCAAGTCATGTGAAGCAAAGCCTATACCAAGGACACACACTCCATCGGTGGCATCAACATCTGTTAAGACCATAGCCGATTGGCATGGCAAGTTTACGGGAAGAAAAGAACAGTACTTAAATCACATCTACAATGGAAAAGACTGAGCGACAAAAAAAGATTGAGCGCAAGGTGTTCGACCTGCGTTTTTCTTTCCTTAAGTTACAGACTAAGCGAGGAGAGATGATGACCTTAGAGATGGCAACAGAGTGCGCCTTAGAGTGCGTAGGCTACATCACAGAGGGACTAAGAGAGGTAAACGCACCTGACGATATCATATCGGATTGGTTGGAGATAAGCCTTGTATTGTATAACGAAAAATTTAAATCAAATGAAATTTAACATTCAAAGAGAAGTAAGCAGAGACGTATTAGAGAACATATTCGTGACTGCACTAGAGGGTGGTAGCAACTATTGGTACTACATCAACAACGAGAACGGAAGAAAGGTACGTGAGGCAGTTAGCAGAGAGGAAGAGCCATCTTTCTCCATGGCATTTGCCAAGGCTATACTTGACAAGCGCATTAGCATTGAGGTACATGACATAGAGGACATGGAGAACGATGAGCCAATTGGCGTTATCAACGAGGACACCATCATGCATGGGCTACAGAAGATGGTAGACGAGGGCGATGGATGGGCGTTGTTCGATGAGATAGCCGAGCAAGGTGACGCAACATCATCGGATATGTGCTTTCAGTACATGGCGTTAGGCGAAGTAGTATACGGATAAAATCAAGAGACATGAGGTACAAGCTAATATATCAAATCGGAAAGAAAGTAGTCCAAGAGTGGACGTTCAACAATAGGTCATTAGCCTATTGGATGAAGTCTGAACTTTTAAACAAGGGAGGCTACGACATGGGTAAATTTAAAGTAAATGAGATATGAAACAGACCGCAGTAGAGTACTTAGAGGATGTTATGACACAATGTTTAGGTGTTGATAGGATGCGTCTACTATTCAATGAGTTTCAAAAAGCTAAGGCAATGGAAGTAGAGTATCAACACGAATACAAATGGAATAACTGCAAGAAAATAATCCACGAGGGATTCGTGTACGTAAAGTACAATGATCTACTTGAGTGCGAAAAAAGTTTCAAAAATTGCACATAATTAAATCTTATTAACTATATTTGTGAACAAATCAAATGAAAAAACAAATCTTTAATCACTTCATCAAGTCCATCACCAAGCTATTCAACATAACTGAGGATGAGATGTTTGCACAGAGCAAGAAGCGTAGCGTAGTTGACGCAAGACAACTGCTATACTTCCTATGTGCGCTCAGAGACATGAGGTACACCACCATTCAGGAGTACCTTAAGGAGAGAGACGTTAATGTCTCTCACACGACTATAATTCATGGCGTTAAGCAGATGCAACTACGCATGAACGAGGACAAGGACATCGCGTCCATCATCAACACAATTAACAGGAGTATATAACCAATAAAATCAAATAAAATGGAAAAGCAAAAATCAGTTTTTGATGTCTTGTCGTCTGTAGACATTAGTAAAAAAATCGAGACGAAGGGTAACGTAAAGTATATGTCATGGTCATACGCATGGGAGATACTAAAGATGAACTACCCAAAAGCCAAGAGGATTATCTATGAGAATCCTGACACAAACCTTAACTACTTCACAGACGGCAACACGGCATACGTGAAGGTTGGCGTTGACGTAGAGGGGATGGAGAACATCGACTACCTACCAATCATGGACTTCCGTAATCAGTCAATCAGACTAGACAAGCTAACGTCCATGGACGTGAACAAGGCTATTCAGCGTTCGACTGCTAAGGCAATCGCTATGCACGGGCTAGGACTTCAGCTGTGGACGGGTGAGGATATGCCTGAGATGGTGACAGCCAAGCCTAACGTAGCAAAGAAGAGAGTTGATAGTGAGAAGAAAGAGGGCGAGGACGAGCAGTTGCCAATCCTTAAGCCAAACACACCTGAGTTCACTAAGATTGAGGAGTACATCAACGCAAACAAGGCACTTGGTGAGGACAAGATAGTTAAGCAGATAGGTCGCAAGTACTTGCTATCAGCTCTGTCCCGTAAGATGATTCAAAATATGTTCAAGTAATGGACAGCGTAATTGACATCCTACGTAACGATGCCGAGTACTATGGTGGAGAGGGAAAGAAGTACCTCTCCAATTCAGACATCGGTGTCCTACTTCGCAACCCAAGGGAGTTTGGTGTAACACGTGAGGATAACAAGAACTTCGCAGAGGGCAGGTACTTTCATCAGCTATTGATTGAGCCTGACAAGGCGGACGTGGCGTACTTCGTTGAGGCATCCACGCGCAACACAAAGCTGTACAAGGACTACTGCACAGAGAACAACATCCCATTCTGTATGCTACAGAGCGAGAAGGAGGAGATGGAGCGATTGGCATCTGTCATGAGACAAAACATCTACTTCTTTGACGAGATATACAAGGATGGAAATGTGTACGAGCAACCCGCAATCGGTGAGATTCAAGGGCGTATGTGGAAGGGAAAGGCTGACATCGTAACAGACGAGGTCATCATTGATCTAAAGACAACGAGCGACATACACAAGTTCAAGTACTCAGCGAAGGCGTACAACTACGACAGCCAAGCGTACATCTACCAAAAGCTATTCGGTAAGCCGTTAATCTTCTTTGTGATTGACAAGCTAACGGGTCAGCTAGGTATCTTCAGACCAACAGAGAACTTCTTGTTGGGTGGTGAGAGAAAGGTAGAGAAGGCGATTGTCGTGTACGACACGTTCTTTGGAGAGAATCAGCTAGACGAGGTGGACAACCATTACATTGACGAGACACTAGACTAGCATGAGAATAACGAGCCCACTGCAAAAAGTATTGCACAGACGATACCTAAAGGTGATAAGGTCATGGAGATTTATCATGGATAGGTACAAGAACGAAGAGTATGACTAACAAATGCCACTAAATCAAAATAGTGGCAAATGTTTGATAACAAAACAATAAAGAATAAGTGGCAATTTTTACCACATATCTTAAATAGAAATGATAACTAAACAACAAGAACAATGAAAAAAATAAAATACATTAAGACAAAAGACAAAGAAATTATTGTCTTTGGAGAAATTATGGTACATAGTGACTTCAAACATATGAATCCAATTAGTGCAGGTTTCATTTACTTTGGAATAGATGAAGATGGAAATCCAACTTGTACTTGCCATGGTGAAAGTATATCACTAGGATTAGTAAGTGATGAGGAAGAAGATACATTTCTTGCTCAAAGTCAATTAGGATTTAGTTATTACTAAACAACAAGAACAATGAAAAAATTAATTTTAATCGCGGGAATCACATTGACGATGATGTCTTGCACAAAAGAGAACTGCAACTGCGGTGTAATTCAAAGTGATAACGTAGCAGACTACTCCATAGTAATTAGGAATAGTTGCTCAGGTAACAACAAGACATTCTACCTTAGTGAAGGTGATTGGATGAACGCTCATCCCGGCAGTGACTACTGCATCACCAACGTACAATCTTGGTAAGATGAGTTGGAGACAAAGACAGAAGGAAGAGTTCTCCTTCTACGTTACGGGAGCTGTCGTAGCAATAAGCTTATCGTTAGTTGTTGGCGCGTTAATACAACAAATATTTTTTAAGTAATCAATTAAATTAAATACAATGGAACAAAAAGAAAAAGTATTCGCAGACGGATTTATTTTCAAGCGAAGAGAAGATGCACCGGACTTCGTGATCGGTAGGCTATCAATCAAAGTAGACGAGGCTATCGCATTCCTACGTCAGAACGAGAAGAACGGGTGGGTAAACCTAGATGCAAAGTACGGACGTAGTGGCAACCCATACCTTGAGTTAGACACCTACGAGGGTAAGGGAAATGATTCCAATGCCGAATCTAAGAGACCTAATGTCAGTTCTAAACCGGCTATGCAAGAGGAAGATGAAGAGGACTTACCGTTCTAACCTATTGATTATCAGTTAGTCAAGGGGAGTTAGCGCTCCCCTTTTTTAACCCCTAAGAATTAAATGACAAGAAAAAATATCTCTCTATATACTTCTCTATATATATTTATATATATTATTTTTTATTCTTATATACAAGGAAATAAAATCGACAGAATCGACATAACCCTTATTAATAAAGGGATTTATAATTTGAAAACGACATTAAATCGACATTAAGATGACATACACCATAACAATATTCAAAAACATTAAGGAGACAGACACTCCGTTCTACAGAGATGTTGAGAACATCATTGATAGGATTAAGAATGGAGCGTCCAAGGACTTAGTTAAGAAGATACGCGTAGAGAAGCGTAAGGACGTGCGTAACGACCTTAAAAAGCTTTTACCTGCAGTTTGCTTCAGCGGTACCTTTACGAAGCGTACAGACAGCTCTTTGGTGGAACACAGCGGTCTCATCTGCTTGGACTTCGATGGTTACCAAAAACAAAAGGAGTTACTTCAGGACAAGGAGAACATATCAAAGAACAAGTACGTGTACTCGGTGTTTATCTCACCATCAGGTAACGGACTAAAGGTATTGGTTAAAGTTCCTAAGGACTCAGAGAACCACACGAACTACTTCAACAGCCTAGAGAAGTACTTTGACTCACCATACTTCGACAAGACATCAAAGAACATCAGTCGCGTGTGCTACGAGTCATACGATCCGTTAATCTTTGTCAACGAGAACTCATCTCTTTGGGATGTAATCGAGGAGCCTGAGTACCAAGAGGTAACAAAGTTTAGAGACATAGCTACCATTCCAATCACCGATGAGAACAAGGTAGTTGAGATACTACTAAAGTGGTGGGAGAAGAAGCACCCGATGGTTGAGGGACAACGCAATCACAACGCGTACATTCTAGCGATGGCGTTCAATGACTTCGGCATCAACAAGAGCCTTGCATCCTACGTGCTTAATCAGTTCGCTACAAAAGACTTCACGTTGTCTGAGATATCAATTACAATTGACTCAGCGTACAAGAACACAGCTAACTTCGGTACCAAGTACTACGAGGACGAGGAGAGAGTAAATCAAGTCAAAGCAAAGCTAAGACGAGGTGTATCAAAAAAGGAGATACGTATTCAGCTACAAGATTCCCATTTGGATACGGAGACAATCGATTCAGTACTGAACAAGGTAGAGGAGGAGAACGCTAACTCTACGTTTTGGTCAAAGAACGACAAGGGAATCATCAAGGTAGTACACATACTATTCAAGCAGTGCTTGGAAGACAATGGGTTCTACAAGTACTGCCCGGAGGG
>Ga0114980_10002455_pt1 | contig 13048 bp, 25 predicted proteins | sample S_140806_EF_Meta_FD_87018 | JGI IMG/M metagenome (GOLD analysis project Ga0114980, IMG submission 87018) | Freshwater microbial communities from Lake Simoncouche, Canada to study carbon cycling - S_140806_EF_MetaG | ecosystem: Environmental > Aquatic > Freshwater > Lake | place: Lake...
AAAATTGATAACCCAAGAACAAAACCATAAAAAAAATCGCTATGCGTGCCACAGGTGACATGCAACTGTCGTTTTATTAAATGGACTGCTGGAACACTGTAACACAGACGCCCATGCGCAAAAGCATCCCGGTCTTATCGAAAATGTCCATGAAAGACCGCGTCATCACGCACATAGACCAAGACGAAACGTACTGCGTAGTGGTCAAGCCAAACGTGGGCATGGTGGTCTTGTTTGGCCCAATGCTGTTTTCGGACCAGTGCTGGACGCTCGACAACAACTGGACTGGATCCGAGGAATCGCAGCAACTCAAGTGCAAGCACCCGGCGGTGCGCACGGAGCTAAAGAAGCTGCAAGACAGCGCGGAGCGAGGTCGTGTGCCGAAGGAAAACGTGATTCTCGTCGACTGTTCCGAGAGTGCATGTGTGGACGAGGTGGCGATTGTCGTGCAAAACGCGTTCGCACAGGACATTCCGTTTTCCGTCATCACGGGGCACGTGCTCGCGTTTTTGCCGAATCACGTGGGACTCGCGCTTACAAAGATTTTTAAAGAGACAACGTGGTGATCATTGATGTGTCTTTGACAAAATGTGACTACTCGACCAGTAGCAACCCAGCTGCAAGCATATCACCAAGTCATCCTTGGCCCCTCCCACCTTTCCCGAAAGAGCAACCTGCAATTTTCCAAACGTATCCCCGGGAAGTTTGTGCTGGTAGCTGTAAATACCCATCTGCTCACGCAGCCTCACGAGGTTCTGCTTTGGCTCTCTTGATACGAGGTTTTTGGCTATGTGTATGCGTCGCTCTCGGAGCATCGTGTTGGTAATCGTGGCCATAGAGTGTTTCGTTGCATTGTCCGTGAGAATGCCCACCCGGCCGGCCTTTTGATCCTGCCAATCGACAAATTCAGTAAAAACACATATATACATATGTACACATCCATGCATGCTCGGGTACATTCTGTACGGGATGTTTTTTATCCTACTGATCTGCTACTCCATTGACGGGTACGATTATGAAAAATGCCACCTGCGCTCGATTTCTGGGCTGATCTGCACGCAGCGCGAGTGTGGGTGCTTTGCCATGGGACTCGGCAATCTGATTTTGTTTGAGATGGTAGAACACGCCCACCCAGTAATAGCGTGGATCATGTGGATTTCGGCACAAGGGGTGTTGTGCTTTTTCCTGGACACCTTTCCAGCTATCCATCATATACTCCTAGCGACGTACATGTTTGCTCTCGTGTGGTTTGCAATCACCGCGTGCGTTGAAATCAGTGGGTTTTATGTGCACATAGTTCCATTTCTTTTGTTTTCAGTTCTATTTGGAGGAACAGTCGTTGGGAACCACTTCAATCCACGGTGGCCTTACATGAGCATACAGACGGTCTTTGAGCTTCTCTGGTTGTTGTCGTTGGTTTACGTGATGAGTGTACACGAAAAAATGCATTAAAAAAATCTCACCATATAAAACTCGACCCCTGGAATATCGCCAAGGCTGTGATGGTGGTGTTCACTTTCGAAGCCCAAGTTGCGCTCCACGTAGATATAGACCTTGGACAGGGTTCTGTACAGGTCTTGTCGGATCTTGTGGATGTGTTCTTGAACGAGGAGAAACTGCCTGTCGGGTTCTGCGAAACAGCATTGATTTTTTAAAATCTCCGCTACGGGGAATTCCGCTACGGGGATTCTTACAACATAAAAGCCGGGAATCAAAGAATGTGGCACGAATGTTGGAGCAAATCACAGAAAAGAAACCAATCCCCATATCAGTGGAGTGCCTGCTAGACGAAATGCGCTTGCCATTTCCGGATGATATTTAAAAAAAAATAACCAGAACCCTCACCTTTGCATCCTGAGAGAATATCAAGCCCGATGACCTGCCCAAGAGACATGGTGTTTAGAGTATTGTATGGACGCGACAAATCAATCACGCAATTCTACGTGTGTCAATCAATGAAACGCCTGGGCGCAGAGTGGACAGTAAGGGAGTTCGAGCCAGACGTGGCGCGTGTGCTTTTTTTCCTGCTGATGGACAAGGACATGGCGCTGAAGCAGGAGGTGCTCAAGGGAATTCCAAAGCATTGCGTGGATCCTCTCCCTGATCGAAAAGCAGAACGGTTTTTCATGTCGCTGCGCGAGGAGGTCATCGAGCCTTGGTTGAGTAAAGAAACGCTTGGCGTCGACGATTTTATAGACATGGTGACGAATTTGTATTTGGTGGTATGACTCACCGTAATAAGCCCCTTGACGCGCTGAAACGACAATATCGCGTAGTCCGACTGCGGTCCTCCGGCGGCGGGGTCGATGAAAATGTATGCGTCGGCGTTGAGGGTGGGCTCAGGTGGTTCTTGAGTAAACATCATTTCGATATCCGAGCTTCGAAACACGCACTGTAGCGAGTCAAACGCCATACCCGATAGTTCCGACTGGATTAGATCTGGACGGTCTTCCATAATTGTCCTGTATTTAAACACAAAGCACAAAAGACAATGAGCTGGTCCACGGGGCTGTGTGCCTGCTTTGCGACCCAGGACGACTGCCAATTTTGCTGCCTGGCGACATTTTGCTCATGTATAGCGTTTGGAGTAAACACGGCACACATGCGCAGAAAAGAACATCCATACATGATTGAGAACTTTGGGCAGCCATGCATGCAGTTTATGTACTTCTCTGCTATTCAACAGTACTCTGCTCTCGCGCCCCAGTCGTTGGGACTGCTTTGCTGTTGGGTTAGTCTTTCGCAAACCGTTTTGGTGGAAAACATGCTCGTGGTGGTGGGGCGAAAGCTAAAGGTTTATCACATAAACAAAGACCTGCCAGCGTTCGTGTGGTGTTTCGACAAACCATGCTGTGAGTCGTTCTGGTGCATCCCATGCGTGCTCACGAGGATACACCACGAGGTGACGGCGAATGATATCACATACGACTACAACGAAGGGGCCAGGATGTTTATGACAAACTCGATGTTTGAGGGGGTCAAAATACTCACTTGAGCCGTCGGTGACGTTCGCCGCTCTGCCACCGCGGGACGAGGTGCAGCAAATGCACACAATCCGTGGCCTTGCCCTGGTCCTTACAAGCCTCACACGCGAGCTGGATTTGAAGAATTGTGAAAATCGGCAGACCGGTGCTCTTGTCGCGCTTGCGCATGAGGGTGGTGTAAAAGTTGATTTCCGACGTGAGTGTCGAGATGGCAAGAAAGCACGTCGTGTCGATGGTCATGAGCGGCGCAACTGTCTCGTAGAAGAATCCTGGGTCTACGTAGGCAGCCTCCTCGAGGATGATGATGTCGCCTCCGGTTCCCTTTGTGGTGCCCACCTGCGGACAAAACAATCAAAAAAGAAAAACGACAAAATTCCACGCGCGCAGAGAAACTTTGCATCAAACAACGCGAGAGGATGTTGGCCGAATTTATTCATCACATCGCTGCGATGGTGGCTGCAGCCAGCTTAGCGTGAGCCTGCGCAAGATTGATCTCGGCGGCGGTGACGTCTGCCTCGGCCTGAGCCAGCTTAGCCTGGGCAATGGCCTCGGCAAGGGAGAGCTTGAGAATCGCCACATCGGCATTGGCGTCGCGCAGATTCGCCTGCATGGTTGAGAAATTCCACGAGGCGCGCACAATGTAGAGCATCCCAGACACCAGGTAATACGGGACCGTCATCAGGGCGTCGAATACAGTGTTGTACAGAAAAAACTGCACAAGCAGAGCGACCGGGTCCATGCGCACGAGAGCAGGTGAAAGGTGCAAAACGTGCACAATCATCGGAAACGCGGCCCTGACGCAAACGCCCATCCGACACTTGTCTGCCACAAATGTGACGGCGAGCAGCCACAGCATCAGGTCGAGCGGGTCATCCTGGTGCATGGTCCAGGCGAGATTGTCTTTGCAGAGGAGATCCAAGACCAAGCAGTCGTGTTTCTCGCAAAAGACCTTGCGCTCGGCATGCGCGCACATCAACAAAATGGTCTTGATAATCCACATGGCAAATCAGATGACAATAATCGGTCACATGTTTATATACTGCAATGCTGACATCAGAAATCACCGACGTTTCGATAATTTTCGCGTCGGTATTCATCGGGTAGCAGAGCAAGTAACGATATTAGTTTGTTTGAATATTTCTTGCGCGAGAAAACATCAAATGACATGGGAACTAAATCTGATCTTTTAATGCGTCCGGCGAGTACAACTAGACATTCTTCAGAGTTTAAAAAAAACGCATTGTCTTCGTCGATAGAATCCCCAAATACCCTATTCTCATAGGGGAGCTCAATTGAATTTTCCCCTGTTTTCCGAACACCGACTAGTCTCATACTGTAATCAATATGCAGAGTGTACACTCTGTAATATGCACGCCTATCGTAGAAGCCCATAACATAAGCAACAGGTCGTGTTATATACGGGAAGCGAATACACAACCAAACTACTTATATGATTTGCTGCCACACGCACTGCAATGGTGGATCTGACACTCGCTTCATCCTATATCCCCGCGTTTTCATGTCTGGCCAAGTCGCTCGCGACCGCTTCGCTTTCGTACATCATAATGCCGCACGGCGGGCTCACGGCCATGTGCGTGGCCATTCAACTAGACAGGATTTTCTTCAACACTGATTTCATCGTCGACGTCAATGCCGTTGTGATTGCCGTGATCGCTTCATTTGCGACCAACCACGAGCGCACGCACAACGGCATTACGACGCCCGCTTCCATGGCCATGGCAGTGGTGTGGGCCAAGTTTGCCTTTCTGCAGCTTTCAAGGCCGGTTGTAAAGCCGCGCGTCGAGCTTTGCGTGTACGCGGCGCTGGCCGTCGCCATGTCGTGCACTCACTTTTTAGCGGAGCCGCTCTCGTATGCTATTGGGCGCACAGCTGGGTTTGTGCTCCTGGTGTTGCTCAACGTATACTGGCACACGGCCACGTCCCAGGAAGAGCCACTGGCTCTCACGTCCGCCAGGTATGCCTACATGCTGCTTGGGGCTCCGCTGGTTTCGGTGATAGGCGGGCTCAGCGTTTCCTTGATGCTGGCGTATCGCTGGAATGCAAAGCCCACGACGGGGTCAGACCCTACCCCAGACATGGAAGCGGCGCATGCAGCAGTCGCGCTACGTGAAGCCTTAGCGCGGAGCAAGGAAAAGTGCTCACAGTGATCAGGCTATGCCTGCGCCATACATCTGAATAATAAGCGCCCTTTGCTCCTCCTGCGCCGCCATGACCCTGTCCACAACACGCGCGTGCCTCACTTCGTCTGGCAATTCTCTGCACAGCTCCCCGAGCTCCTTGATGGCTTCTTTCATGTCGTCACACGCCCACTTGTACCTGTGCTCGATGAGAACCGTCCTTAACTCTGACTGAGCCCTTTTCGACTCTCTCAATTCATGAAGCACGCCAGGGTAGTCTGCTAGGTCCATGGACCGGCTCTCGGTGGCCGTCAGCCTGTCGATGTCCAACTGGAGAACCACAATGGCCTGTACATATCCGTTTTCAATACCCACGCGATGCTCGCGAGACATGTGCTTTGCAGCGGCCAATTACGCGAGAGGTATTTGATATATTTTTTCAGTGATTTACACACAGTGACTCAATTCATTATAAACACTTCACACCGCACACCACATGATCGAGCTGTCGGCTGTCACACTGCACGCCATGTACACGCTTCCCCGCCCGCTAACGTGTCCACGAGCAAAGGTGTGGATGAGAAAACACAACCACCCGATGCGCGAGGCTGCTGTGCCTGAAATGATAGAGGCGATTATGAATGTGATGGACGCGCCGGGTTCAGCTCTTGTGATATTGCTTGCGATGGTGGTAATTTTCAAGTACGTCACCGTGTTTCGGCAAAAATGAAATCGTCACAACCGTAAAACGCGTTCCTCCAACTCCGATTGCGCGGGACGAGTGACACCCGCCTGAGCAATGCCCTGAGATAGTTGTCGGCATTTCCGTGGTGCAGCTGGCTGATAAAAGCGATGAATTTTTCGGGCTCAACCACAGTAAACCCCATCCAGCCACAAAAACCACGACCAGGGTCGTGTTCCTGGCTTGACACGATCATCGCCCCCATCTGCGCAAACTCCAGCATCATCAAGAGGCTTTGCTCATTTTGCTTACGTGTCACCCTGCAATACTCAAGTTGGTCTGCGTACATTTGCTTGAATGCCGGGTTTTGCGACGCGCACATTATCCACGATTGCAGGATGGTGCCGTGAATCTGAAACGAGTACTCGGAAAATGTGATAACATGGAAGCACGGATCCCCGAGGAACTCGTATGAGTTATCCAGGTGCGCGAGCTCTGGGATGTCACCCATAATACAAAATAATCCCCATGAGGGACGCCCAAAAAAGAAACTGGTCAATTTAATGCAGAAAAAAATCGGGCAAATTCAGTTTCGTGAGGTGCTGACGTCAACCTGCCGGAAATGGGAAAGTCCCGCAAAAAAGGCAAAAAGAAAAGTCGCTTCATTGAAGACGAAGCTGACCAAAGTGGCGACGGACATTCCGACGACGATCTGTCAAACGACGAAGAAGAGCTCAAAAGGCAGCGGCTTTTTGTGGATGACAGTGTCGTCAAGGAAAGACACAAGCCATGCAGTCCGCTGCATGACAGCGAAAAAGAGTTAGATTCAGATGATTTAGCGCTGGTAGAGGAAAATGAAAATGACGTAGTTGTTGTCAGGAAGCCATGCAAGAACAAGAAAATTGTGTCGAGTACCGATGATGAATATGACTCCATGGATGATTTTATCGAGCATGACTCATCCGATGAGCAGGTGGTGGTGGAAAGGGTCGTAAAAAATGTTGTCCCAGCTCCGCCGCCTGTAGAGCAAGCTCGCCCACTCAATGTTCGACGCCCAGTGCAGATCATGCCATCATACTCGAATTTCCGGACTCCATGCACTGAAGAAAAGCAGCAACCGAAGCCTGCGCGGACATGGGACTTCATGCAGAAAAGGAAGGAGCCGGCAAAACCCAAGACGCCGCCACATCAGCCGGGATACGTGCGATCTGCAGATGGGCTCAAGTACCGCAAGGTAGACGGGACGCTTGTGCCAGCAACGGGTGTCGACAGACCTATTTAGAGAAGCCTCTGAATGACCCAAAACACAAAGTCGACTGTCGACGGCCACGCCAGTGCATATAGCTGGGCGTTTGCGTCGATAATAAATGGATATTGATGTGCGAGAAACAAAAGCGTCACCACTCCGTAAAGAGACACAACGCATGCGCTGATGTCGCTCCGACAAAGTGACCATGCGAAAACTATAAGCGCGTGCAGCGAGCATGCATATGTTTGCGACGCATTGTACGGAAACATAATCGCCAGCGCGGTGGTGTGCATCCCTAGGCGCAAAAGATCCACACACACGGCCTCGACGCGCCGAAAAAGGGAACTAACAAGGCACAAGCCAAGCAGCACAGCCCACGGCGCAAAAATACACACTCGATCCGGCGTGCCTTGGGTCTGAAACAGCCGCATAATTGCAAGGAAGGCCACACTAGTCATGGACGACAACAAAGCGGCGTTTTTATTCGCATTCACCAATACTGCGCTTAGGCCGTGCGGCGCGAGAACATGGTGACGGGTTGCAACTTAGTGCGCACGGCGTCCAGCACATCCTGGCCAGACAGCCGCACCTGCTTGCGCGCCCGCCGGATGCGGAGGGTGGAAGGCTTTGCAGGCCTTGCAGGCCTTGCCTGGGCAGGTGTTGCCTGCGGCCTCAGTGCCTCTGGAACCATTGCTCGCGGCTTCATGGCCTGCGGAAGCATGGGCAATGGCAGCATGCGCCTGAAGAATTGGGTCTGGACACGGTCGTACTGCATGGCGCGGAATGTACCCACCGCAATCTTACTTATATACACCATCAGCACGATCCGACTGTTTTTCATATATGTGGCAGCGTCAATCTCACACATGTGGGCTCGCGCGGCGGTTCTTGCATGGCCAGCGCAGGCCGATAACATCCATCGTGAGTTTTTTAATGCAGATCCCTATACACACTTATACATCCATCCCATTATTTTCAACGAAACCCACTCGAGTGTGCGCTGGACGTACACATTTCTCGACATGGGCATGGAATTTGTCATTGACAAGTGCTTCTATGTCTCCAATGAGGGGATGGTCGTCGGCAGCAATGCGTCTGTTGCTGCAACAGACCCAGCGCATCTATGCAGACTCGTGTTTGACCACTACCATTCATACGTAGCAGACTTGCGCCACTTGGATAGCGTCATGGATGAAGTGGAACCCATGGAAATATAAACACACTTACAACAGCCGCATGGCCGTTAAACTCTGGACTTCGTGTTTGTTTTGCACCGCTGTGCTACAGGCACATGTTCTCGAAGTCGTCGAGTACCAAATCATGTTTACAATTCTCACAGTATGTAGTGCATTTTGCTATGCCACAGACACCACTGTGATAGACATTGCTGCCAAGCACATTGCTATGGTCTTCATGCTCACGGAATCGCTCAATGGCAACATGTGGCTGTTGATTTTCCCTGTCAGCGTGGTGTTGATTCACACACTGGAAGACCGCAACCCAGGCACCTTTTTGTATGCGACCCTGCATGTACTTGCAGTGGCTGGAGTGCATGCATACCTGTATGTGTTGTATTCGCCAGCTCCTATATAAGGCCATTCTAACACCACCACAATGCGCACTGTGCTTTTATTGGTATGCGTTGCATGTGTGGGAGCCTTTTGGAACGACCAAATGCCGATGCGGCTGTTACGCACACACGAAATGTCCATTGATGATAATAGGCTTCAGCTAAAATCCATCAATGACGAGATAAAACAGCTGCTACAGATCCAGCGCGTTTACACCCACGACCCCTCCGAGTATTGGGGGATGGAGCAGCGATTAATTGAATTGACGAAATTAAAGGACATTCTGAAAACCGACATGTACGACCTCGCCAAGGCCATAAATCGTATATAAATCAATCACATCACCGCACATCGTCTCCCATGCGATTTATCTCTGCCGACAAGGAAATCGCGCCCCTCTTTTTCGACCAGAATGGCAAGATCATTGGAGAGGGCCGCGTCCTGCGCCGTCTTTTCGGTCTGTTCACCCATTGCGTAGAACGCATTACGTGGACGTTTTGTGGCAAGGTGTTCACGCTTACCCGCAATCCCGCATCCCCTTGGCGGGTTGTCGACGGCGACAGGTCCATCGGCATTGCCGTGACCATGGACGGGGTCCCCGTTCAAAACTTTGGCGTCTCGAGTGCCATGCCGTCCGACGCGAGCCTCGCGTATGAAACGGAATTCGAAATGCCCTACAACTCGCACGTCATCTCGTGCATGAACGAGTTCACGGAGGTGAAGGTCCAGCTGACGCACGACATCTGGACGCTCATCGAGCAGCTCAAGAAATTCGACTCGGACGACATCTCGGTCGTTACCAATCGGTGCGATGTCGGCAGCCTTACCGTCGAGCGCACAAACGGGTGCGTCTACCTCCACTACACGTTGGACGGCAAGACGTTCACGCATGCATTCGGCGTGCCGAACTTCGGTGCATCCGTCTCGCAGAGGTTCAACGACATCGACTCCATCCTTTCCATCGTCCGCTCCCGTTGCGGATTATTCCCGTAGCGGATAAATAAACGTGGCGTTTTTAAGTGTATTGCACGCAATGCGAATCGAATTTCTCAATCCAAACTCAAACATGCGCGTTGACTGGGGTGACTCTTTTCACCTGTCCCTGACCCGCCTCGGTGACGAGGAGATTCCCGGAATCGAAATAATGGCAGCCGCCATGGGCCTCATGACAAATGCGACAACCAAGCTATCGCTCAAAGTCGAAGACGAATACAGCGGCACGCACGAATTTGCGGCTGAAAAGGCACAGGCATCCACGTTTTGCGTGCAGGGGAAGACCAAGGGCGAAATCAACCGCCTGACGCCATTTCGCCTCTGGTACAGCCAAATGCCGATCGCAGGCTACAAGGCGACGAGAAACGGCGACAATGTTGTCATGCACGACGCGGATTTCGTGCCGTACAAAATGGTCTTCGATGGCCTTGAGCTTGATCCGAAGCCATGCGTCAAAGTCTCGCATGGGATGTACATGACCGGAGAGGTGCAGGGCACCATCGACGCCATCTGGGGTCTCCCACAGGAGATCAAGCACATCGATTTTCACGTCGATGGGTTCGTCGTGACCCGCACCCACATTCAGGGGGCCGCGTTTCGGGTGACTGCAAAGGCCAACAGTGTTCGCAAGAGCATGGTGCGCAATTTAACAATGCATTGAAGAGTATTTGTCCAACATAAGGCCCTCTTTCAGTGCCCTAGCATTCAGGCGATTTCTGTCGACAATAATTCCTTTGTACCGTTCATCGAGGTCGACAACTTGCTCCTGTAGCATCGCGTACGCGTACGCATCTAGACACGTGTTACACGCATCGCGCGTGCTCTGCAGCATGCATTTGACCTGAATTTCATCGCACCTGTTTTGCTCAATCATTTCCCACGTCACGCGCGGCTCGCTGAAAAAAAAGTACCTTAACAAATTCGCCGGACCAACAAATATCATCTTTATCCACGACATACACACACACAAGTGGTGCGTAAATAGCCACGCGATTCAAACGAAGTTGTCCCACTAGTTTGATTTGTCGTTAGCCTCGTGGAAGCGCTTGCGGGCAGCATTGCTGTTCTCGAGGAGCGTTTTGAGCTTCCTGGGATTGCAACCCTGGATGAAGCCTGTATTGAACGCGGTCATCGCATCTATCATCTCGCTCCGACGGGTGGCGACCTCCATGGCCATCTTGGCCTTGGGGGTGGGGGTCTTCCAGATCACCGCGAACAGGATCACTGCAAAAAGGATCACTGCGAACAGGCCGGCGATCAGGGCCATGGGCACGTCGACAGTGACGTTTTCGGCGAAGACGGCGACTGCAGTGATGTTTTCAGCGACAACCACGGTGGTCAATTTAACCGGCAGCATGGACTCGGCAACAGTTTCAACATAGCAAGTGACGTTCTCGTAGGTCATGGGAATGCGATGCACACAAAACAATGACACATATATACTCGCTTGGCCGTTCATTAAAATCTCTACGACATGCCAGCGGCAATGGCCTGGGTGGCATTGCCGACATTGCGGGCGCGAGCCTCGAGACCCTTGCGAAATGCGGGGAAGTTGTGCTTGATGTTCAGATAGCACCTGTGGGCGTTCTCGTCGTCGAGAGCAAGGGCGGCGAACATCACACACCCATCACGCTTGACGACGACGGCGATCGAGTTCGGCTCGACACGAAGCAGCTGGACGCCGTTGGGGTATTTCCGAATCAGGACCAATCCCTTGCAGCTGCGAGCGAGCCCGGAGCCGTCCGGAATGCCGAAATGGTACACGGCATTCCTCGACTTAATACCGAGCTCATCGCCCTCCAAGCAGCAGATTGCGATCTCCTTCTTGGCAAACTTGATGGAATATCCGATCATATTAGATGCAGTGCATTTCATCAGTGTGTGACTCTTATAGTATATATTGCCTGACATTGGGTTTGTCCAAATGAATCGCCAGCGGCAGCGATCAATGGACATTGCCGAGTCGTACTACCTGCTCTTGGAACTGTGTTGCTGTGAGCCAATCATCCAGCAGGCATTTTCCATCATCGAAAATGTGTGTCTGGCACACGGGGTTGCCATGTCTCACGGCCCGTCCAAAGAGACCAAGCCAAATTTTCAGCGATTCGTTGACATGCACTATGTGCCCTTTTTGCGCAACTCGGTGCGCGCGATGCACATGTACGGCTTTATTCCGTGGCGCATCATGCGGCTTGAGAGCGGAGACAAGGTCCCCGAGGTTCTACCGCCTGGCACGTTTCGCTGGACCGTCGAGACACCCAAGGAATCGGACGAAATGCTCAGATACACGGTAAAGCTAAACGCGGGCGCAAAGGCAGAGGAAAACATATTCATTTCCCAGTGGGCCTCGCCCAACTACCTCGTCTCCGAGCAGTCTGTCATGTACGCGACCGTGTCGTCGCCAATGTCCTATGTCATCGAGTCGTACAAAAACATGCAGGCAGCGCTCAAGAGGCAGGCCCACGCCGACGCCTGGAACTGCACGGCGCGCATCATTGTGAGCCACGAGCCCAAGGAATTTTCCCATGATCAGCACCGCAAGGAGCTTTTCGGGACCCTCTCACACAACGTGGACGAAACTGGATACTTCCAGCTAAACAAGCCAGTGCCGCAGTCTGACAAAATCGACGAGACGTTTGAAAATCGGTCCATGAACCACATTCCATCCGTTTACAACCTTCCAGCACACCACCACATCGACACGGCGCCGCAGCTCACGCCATGCGTGGACCTTGCCTTCCTGCAAGGGAAGTACAAGTCGGACGTGTGCTCGCTGCTGGGCATTCCCCCGGAGCTGCTCATCACAGCACAGAAGAGCGTCGAAGGCCACGAGGGCAAGGAGCGCTCAGCGGCCACAAATCGCATTTTCCAGGCCAAGATGCAGAATGTCTGCAGGTTCCTCAGCACCCTGGCATCGGAGGTGTACGCGAAAATCTACAAAGGCTCCGAGGTGACCTTTGACCTCGTACCTATGCCCCGCCTCGAGATCTCGAAAATAGAGGACCTCAAGACCTTACACGAGATCGGGGTGCTTCAGCCCGACCACTGTGTCGAATTGGCATCGATACTTCTCGGGACAAAACGCAAAAGGCAATCAAAACATACCCCGTCTGAGACTTGAACTCAGGACCTTTGGCTCATAAGACCAATGCTATGACCAACTTAGCTAACGGGGTGCTATATAAGCGCGCTTACCGAGCCAGGATCAATCACGCATGATTACATTTTCCGATTTCAAAAAACTCAACTACACCTGGGCCAAGCTTGTTTTCAAAACGCTCAAATTTAATGGACCCGTCCACAGTGCACACATGGCCATTGTCGACAACGCAACTCACGGCTTTGCCCTGGGATTCGAAAAAAACAAACGCAGATGGGACTTTCCGGGAGGTGCGACCGATCGCTCGATCGGCGACACCGTCGAACAGTTC
>Ga0114980_10002457_pt1 | contig 13044 bp, 9 predicted proteins | sample S_140806_EF_Meta_FD_87018 | JGI IMG/M metagenome (GOLD analysis project Ga0114980, IMG submission 87018) | Freshwater microbial communities from Lake Simoncouche, Canada to study carbon cycling - S_140806_EF_MetaG | ecosystem: Environmental > Aquatic > Freshwater > Lake | place: Lake...
ATTTATGTTTCTTTTATTTATGTTTCTTTTATTTATGTTTCTTTTATTTATGTTTTTTATTATTTCATCAGACACATAACTCAGCAATTTTAGTTAAGTTTTGTATATATTTCATAACTTTGGCTTGATTTTCAGCTCCCATATTTTTTATAGGTTCACGAAATCTATTTATTGATTCCATAATTTTATCAGAATTTTCAGCTGTCGCTACATCAGAAGAATAGTCTTTATTTACAAAAAAATCAATATTTCCCAATTCTATTTCTTTTTTATATTTTCCTACAATAAACGTATTCCATATTTTAACAATCATCTTAGGGTTTGCCTTTCTAACGGTTAGAAGAGCGTTCTTTGCAGTTAATATATCAACGTCTTCAGGAAAAACATTATGTACGTCATTTAAAAAATCAAAAAAATGATCGTTAAAAGCAGTTAAAATGTTATTTGACATATTTAGTTTTATAAACTTCTTTTTAAATTATTATAAAAAGATATATATTTTTATATTGGTGGCCTGTTTCCACTAATATTTTTTAATTCTGCTTCTCTCTGTGCCTGAATTTGAGACATTAAATCTTTTGACTTATCTTCAGAAATTCGGTTGACACCTTTATATTCTTGTTCGTCTGTTGGTGTTTGTATAGAAAAATTTTTAGAATAATTCAAGTCAACATAATTATGCATTTGCCTCATTCCTCCGTTCCCTTTAGCTTCTAAATCTTCTGGAGCTTGGTCTAAAAAACTATATTGATCTGATACAACATCGCTAAAACCACCTCCTCCAAATGAAAAGGCCATTGGCTCCATATTATTTTGCGTGGCTCTTTTAACCTCCACTTCTTGTTTCGGCTTTAAGTATTCAAATATTTTTTCTCCATATAATACGTTATAACCTTGGTTCAACAATAAAAGAGCCGGCACATGTGTAACATTCTCAGGCAATATGATTTTTTGTTCATTATCTAAAATAATATATGTTTTATTGTTCGCATCCTTTATTCTTCTATCAATACAAATAAAATGAATTTCTTTCTGATAACCAGATTTAGATAATATAGGTAAGTATTTTTTTGAAGTTTCACAGTATTTACTATAGTAAAATATATAGCTCATTTTAATTTATAATTAGTTATTTCAAAATAGTATTTAACTCATTTTAAAAAAAATTGATTTTAATTTTTCAATTTAAATATAAAGTAATATTAGATACAATAAACATAATGAACCCTAAAGTTGAAATAATTGAAAATGCTGATATGCTCTCATTTACGTTGAGTGGCGTAAACGTTAGTATTGCAAATGCGATTAGAAGAACTATTTTATCCGATATTCCTATTATTGTTTTCAGGACTACTCCTAGCGAACAAAATAAATGTAATATTATTTCAAATACAAGTCGCCTAAATAATGAAATCATTAAACAACGACTAAGTTGTATTCCTATCCATATAAAAGATATTGAAGAATTCCCATTAAAAAATTATATTTTGGAAGTAAATGTAGAAAATAATACAGACACCATTTTATTCGTTACTACACAAGATTTTAAAATTAAGGACACTGTAACAGGCAAATATTTAGAGAGTTCCAAGGTCAAAGAGATTTTTCCTGCAAATGATTATACTGGAAACTATATTGACTTTGTAAGATTAAGACCGCAAATAACCGACGAAATGCCAGGCGAAAAAATTCATTTAACATGCGAGTTTGATATTAGTTCTGCAAAAGAAGACGGCACATTTAACGTCGTATCTACATGTTCTTATGGGTTTAGTGTTAATTATGTTGAGCAAGATGCGGAGTTACAGAGAAAAATCCAAACATGGAAAGACGAAGGTAAGACAAAAGAAGAAATTAATTTTGAAGCAGAAAATTGGAAACTACTAGATGGTATGCGTATTACACTAAAAGATAGTTTTGATTTTATTGTTGAAACAATTGGTATATACACGAATAACGAAATTATCGATTTAGCATGTAAAATTTTAATACAATCGCTAACAGCTATTAACGATTTAATAGAAAAAGACCAGTTAGAAATTGTAAAGTCGCAAAATACAATGTCGAACTGTTATGATATTATTTTAGAACACGAAGATTATACTATTGGAAAAGTATTAGAATATTTCTTATATACTAAATATTATGAAACCAATATGCTTACATTTTGCGGATTTAAAAAAATGCATCCTCACGATGACTATAGCATAATTAGAGTAGCTTACAATGATGCAGTTGAGAAGTCGACGATTAAAGGACATTTACAGGAATGTATTCGTGACGCTATAACTGTTTACAATAAAACTTTAAAAGAGTTTTTAAAGTTAATTGTATAAAAAAATATATTTGAAAAAATTTAACAAAAAAAATATTTTCAAACAAATAATAAAAAAAATACGGAAAAAATAAAAAGCTAAAAATATAAAAAAAAATTAAGTAAAAATAAAATGCGTATTATACATTTGCATCAGACACAATAGTATCAACATTTTTTTTTCTCATTTGATAATTTAACGAATACATTAGCAAAGACGGATGTAACTCATTTACATATTTAATTACAGTCGTATTCATTACGAACAATTTTTTATCTCTTAGTTCATTCATATAAATTTGATGAATATTATACATATGCGTTCTATACTGCTCCGTAAAATTTATAAGAGGTTTTTCTTTTTTAATATAGCAAGAGACATAATTACTAAATAGTGTTTCAGTAAAAAGATGAATTTGATCTCTGAATTTAGAAAAATCTTTTCTATTTTCAGGATAATATTTTAGAAAGTCGCGAACCTTATTTTCTTTTCTTAAACATAAATATTGATACTGTAACTTCGGTTGGTTACCCCTCAAACTTCTTACTTGTTCGTATACAGGATTACGAATTTTAGCACGTTCACCAGTTTCAGTATTTTTAAGCACAACACCTAACATATCATATGGAGTATTCATAGACGCATATTTATCAATCAACTCTGTATAACTATTAAATTCGTAACTTTTTGGGAACTCAATTTTAGCACCATACCAATTTGTTTGTTTTACTTCATCAATATTAACAGAATGTACTTTTATATTATTTTTATCCGTATTATCAATACGATATAATGCAACTAAATATAGTTTAGCAGTTTTGAACGGAACAACAATTCTGTTTTCTGGATGCTGTAAAACGAAACTATAATTGTAAACTGGATTTAATTTGTCTAAAGATAAATTGATACTTCTTGCCGCATCTAAAAACATCTCTCTAAACGTTTTGGTTTCATTATTTTTATAAAAACTCGATACAGCACCAACAGTGTTACGCGTTGCAATTTCCCATCCTCCAGATAAACAAATTGTATTGTCCCAAAATACATTTATCATAGTTCCTTCAACAAATTCTTCAGCACGTACGGTTGAAACCTCTGCGACAGGATATTTTTTAATGAACTCATCGCTCGGAACGGATTTGGGAGGAGCAAATGAAACTACTTGATTGTCACTGTTTACTATAACAGAACGACATAGTCCATAAGTTGGTATTAAATCAACACTTAAAAAATTTTTGTCATAACGAATAACTCTATAGGGCTGGTTATTGGGGGTTTTGCATTCAACACAATTTAATTTTAGAACATTTTCCAGTTTCTTATCGCTATAAATAACATCATTGAAACCTGGAATTGAAGACAAATTAATTGTATTATTGGTATTACTGGTATTACTGGTATTACTGGTATTACTGGTATTACTGGTATTACTGGTATTATTGGTATTATTGGTATTACTGGTATTACTGGTATTACTGGTATTATTGGTATTATTGGTATTATTCATATTGTTTTTTTAACTATTTTATATTATCAGCTTGTCTTTATATTATATTTATAATGAATTTTACTTAAGCATAAAAATTTCTATAATAAATATAGAAACAAATGTCAGTAATAACAAGTAAAATAAATACAAATAGCGATAGTTCAAACGGAGAAAATGACATTATATTAGAGTTACAACTCGGGGATGTTATACAAATTTTTAATCCTCTTAATGAAAATCTGAATGAACAAGTTTTTATAATTGACTATATCGATAGTTCAAAAGCAAGACTTATAAATAGTGATACTCTCGAAAGTATAAATCTTAAAATTTCTGAAGATGGTCTTATCGGAGATGGTAATATTACAAAAATCGCTATTTTAAGTAGAAGCGACACGCCAAGTTATGCAAGACAAAACGATTTATTACCGGGTAAATGGATTAACGTATATTTTGGAGGAGACTATCCTACTATTCTTACAGGAGAAATTACGAATTTAGAAGAGGACATGATTGAAATAAAAACTATTGAAAATGATATAATATATATTAACTTTGACTATAAAGGTATTCCTGAAGACCTACCAATTGAAAATATTGAAATTAGAGAGAAACCTCAAACTCCATTAAAAAAACCTTTCACAGGCGAAGATTTGGAACAAGGTGAAATAGAAGAAAAGGATGAACTACAGGAAAAAGACGAATTTAAAGGTGATTTAGAGGAAGGTAAAGATAATTTTAATATCCCCGAACTAGAAGTAGAGAGAAAAGTTGTAGGAAAGGATAAAATTCAATTTGAAGTTCCAACAAATAATATTAAAAATCAGTTAAGAGAATTTATTATTAAAGCTGACCAAATCACGTTCGGAACAGAAGAGTTAGGGGCGGTCGTGCAGTTTGTAGATGTCTCCAAACGTTCTCAGCGATACAGCATTGAAGTTCAAGTAGCTGATTTACTAGATGAGTTGTTATCTACCATTCCGAATTCTCAGAGAACTCCACGCGTTCTTAATAATATTCATATAGTAATTGAAAGGTTTAAACAATTGAGAGAACATTTTTCGTATTTTGACGAATACGGTAACGTAGAAGGTTCTCTAGTCGTAGAAGCAAATTATAAGCCTCTAGGCGAATATTTTAAAGAATTTAAACATAATCTTTATTGGATACTACCTGTTGTAAAAAATATAAAAAAAGTTTATGACGCAAACTCAGTAGACGAAGAAAATACAGACGTAGTAAACATTTCATTAAGTAGTGATCTAACTAATATTAAAGATATAATTGAAAGGTATAAATCAAATACATTACCAGTGGACCAAAATAAGTATTCTACTTTCTATTCTGATTTAAATCCTTTATTTACTCCTTTTGATTTAATTGGTGAAGAAAATATGGAAAGCGTTTTAATTGAAAAGGAAGTAAATGAAGATATTAATGTTATAATAAATAACTTAGAGGATTTGTATTCATCCATTTTTACTAATAATAATATTAGAACAAAGCGTTTCGTAATAGATAGATATAATTTAAGTCTCACTAAGTTGGATACTGTCGATTCTACAAGTAGTCGTTTACAAACTCGTCGCGTAAAAATTGCAAACTCAGATACCATGACAATAACATCTTTTTTAACTCTGCCTGAACCTACTATTCGTTTTTCCAAAATTAACCTTCCAGGAACAGATATTTTGAGTAGAGCTAATTTAAATTCCGTATTTTTAAATTATTGGCAGTTTTTAAAGAAAAAAACGAGCGTAAACACGATTTTTATAGATACTCTTACTAATGAAATTGAGTTTAATGAAAATAACTTTGTAAATAATATTAAACAGTACGTCCTAAATTTGTCTGCTGATGAATTAAAAGGCTCTTCAAAAAGCGATATATATAAAATGTTTTATAAATTGATTATACCAAAAACGAAAATTTTGTTTAACTTGATGAAAAAATATATTACTGGTAAGCTTTCTATTGTTGATGTAGTTTCCTATTTGGAACCTTTTTTAGTTTACACTGACTTTTTAACGTATATGCAGTATGTAGAAATTGTAAAATTTATTGACGCGCAAATTTCAGAGTATAATAAAAATTTTATAGAACGTTCTAGATTTTTCAGCGCTTTTACACGAATAAAATCAGCTGATTTAATAGCAAGTAACGCATTTTCAATAATAAATAATATAACTGACAAGCTTAGAGAAGATATTTTCCAAGATTACGATATTGAAATTCAAAGAAATATGTCTCCTGTTTACACTAATTCTGAAATTTTGCGAAAACTTATGTTGAAAGATTGTAATAAACTATATGCTACTGGCATATCATTACAAAATATTTCTTTAATGTTTCCCAACGATATTTCAAGTATTTTTGAAGACGAACGTAATTCACTAGATAAAAAACGAAAAAGTGATATAAACGAAAAATGTAAGACTATAACGATTGCTAAATTCTATCCTTCTTTAGAAAATTTGAATGCTGATAACGATAAAACAATTTATTTCGACAAAAAATATGATAAAACGAACTATGGAGTATTAGAAGATAGAGACGAATATGAAAAACAAGTCTTAACAATGTCACCGGAAGAACTAAAGATTTATATAGTTAATGATTTAATAAGAAAAAAAAATATGACTGAATACGAGGCAAATTATTTGGCAGATACTTTGATTGACGGACATAAAAAAGTGATTGATGGACAATACGCTATATTATATAAGGGTTATAAAGAGAATACTAACGAAGAAATCGAATATTATATTCGCAAAGATAACAAATGGGAGCTAGACGATGATATGTCAACAGATATTAATACAGACGAATCCGACATACTATGTAATCTACAAGAAAAATGTATAAGTGTTCCAAGCAACTACGGCGACAAATGTGAAAGTATTGAAACAAATGAAAATATTCTACAAACGAGACTTTTAAAAAACGTAATGAACGAGTTTGATACTAGATATAACATATCAAAGAGAGACTTTGAGAGAGAAATGAAGGAAAAATACGAATATTATTCTTCAATTATAGGATCGCTTTCAAATATAGAAACCAATAAGATGTTAAAATATAATAACCAAAAATATAAATTAGGTGCGAATGTTGAAGACGATATTTTAAATATTACTTCGTCTCCCAACACGAAGTTGTTAAACTTAATTTTGAGCCAAACAGATTTCGTAAAAAAACAATACGATACTGTTCGTTTTGTTAACTCTTATACAAGACCAGCAATTATAAATAGCGATTTCAGTTCTAGCGAAGACCAGTATTGGTTATATTGCCCTAAAACAAATACTAAATTATTACCTGTATTTAAATATAATTTGGCTGCGGAATATGTGAAAAATCCAAGTGGCTATAAGGATTATTTAGACTTGTTAAAATCGCAAATTGGGAAACTAAGTGATGACGGCGATTGGTGGTGCGATAAAAATACAAGTTGGTCGATTTGTCCTGTAGATTTTGATGTTGAAGAAGGATATGAAGAGGGTTTTAAGATATCTACGCGCGCCGTGTTAGAAGAAAATGCTGGAAATAAAATTATGTCATCTACTAATGCAAATTATACGCAAAATACAATTAAATATGACACACCCGAAAACAGAATGATTAATAATATTGTAAATACATTGTGTATTGCAATGGGAATTAATGTTGAACCTCAAAAAGAATTTATTATTAACTGTGTATTGACAGCACTAAGAGATACTCTAGAAACAGAAGAAGACTATAAAGACTTCGCAAGAAAAAAGGCGCAAGAAGGGAAAAAAGTAAGTTCCTATAGAGATGTATATAATTCGGCTATTTTATATTATACATTTGGTATGTTTTTAATAGCAGTTCAGACATCTATTCCTTCTATAAAAACAAGAAAAACACATCCAGGTTGTGTGAGGTCTTTTTCTGGATATCCATTTGAAGGAGCAGGTGATTTATCTAGTTTAACATATTTAAGCTGTGTTGCTTACGATATAAGGGAATCAGGTGAACCTTGGAATGTTTTAAAGGGAAAAAAATTAGAAATCGTTACAAACAAAATAAAAGGGTCAATTGACGTCTTACTAAGTAATCCAGATATTAATCGTAAATTTGAAGAAAAAACAGAATACTTATTAACAAATACCACAAGAGATATACCTAAAGAACATGATATAACAAAGTGGTCTCAATTTCTTCCACCGTTATTACCATTTAGAATTAAACGTCTTACAAATATTTCAACTGATTTCAGTAAATCATTAATTACCGACTTAAGGGTTGGGTCGCCTAATCAGAGAGAAAAAATTTTAGTTGTTGATTCAAAAATTATTTTTTTCTCTTTAGCCATTCAAGAAGCTATCCAAGAAGTCGTTAAAAAAAGCCATCTTATATTACATAACTCAAATAACGAACCATATATTGAAAACGCTTGTTGTGAAACTTCCGAAAAAGAAACAACTATCGACTACTTCGTAAAGCATAAACCAGTTATAAAAGAATTTAATACTATTGTAGAGGGGTTATCAAATATATTAAGAGACATATCCAGTTATTCTACGGCAGGACTATTTTATAGTAATATTAATACAAAAAATATATATCCTCCAATCAGTAACAATTTTGATGAAGAAATCATTTATTTATCCTTTATTAATTTCTGTAAGTTTAAATCCTTAATGCCTATACCTGAAGATTTGTTACCGCTATGTACTGATAAACCAGATAGCGCTTTATTTAATCCAAATGATACAGTAGATCGAATTATCCAAAAACTAAAAGAAGACGGTAGAAATTATACAAACACACATTTTTTGAGACTTTTACAGCTGATTGGAAAGAATAACATGGTAAATATTAAGCTAGATACTCCACAAGTCTCATATATCACAAAGATAACCGGACTTTTAGAGAGTATTCAAGATGAGAACGACGAAAATATAGAAGGCTCATTTATAGGTCTTTTATCAGGGGTATTAGACACATTTGATATTGCGGCTGGAGGCCCCAACAAAGAAGTGCGTAATTTAAATAATTATTTAATTAAAAGTATTGAAACTGTTAAAGAAGATATTATCGATTTTATTGAAAAAAATAGCGGTTCAATTATTACAAGAAGTTCTGTAAGAAAGGCGAAAGCGTTTATTGAAAATCTCTCTAATTGGTCAAGCGAAAAATCAGCTAGAAATGAGGATATAAAAATATCTGACGATAAAACGTATAATATTATCGGTTTCTATAAAACGTTTACTGAAAATTTTGCTAATGTTTTTCCTAACATTATATTGAATAAAGTCAATCATGCTGACACACAAATACCTAAGTATTACGGGTTTTCGGACAATCATTCCAAAAAATTGAAAAGATATATTAATGAATATTATGAAAAGTTAAACGCGTTTTATGGTATTCCTATAATAACAAATATATTGACTACAGTTCAACGTTCGTCTAGAAATATCGTACTATTGTCTCAGTCAACGCCATGTTTTACATCTATTAAGGCCAGTAATGAAGAAATTACACCTATATTTGGAGATAGAACTGGTAAGTATCTTTATGAATTTTATTTATTAAAGGTTTTGTTTAATTATATTGAATTATCTGATAACAATGAGATGTTGAACGTTACTGAAATAAATAAAGAAACAGAAGTCACCGATATTTATAGTGTCGACTATTTAGAAGAGAGAGATACTAGAATAGATTTAACATTAAATACAAGAGATGAAACGCAGAGACAATTAATTGCTGGTAACTTAAAAGATTTAAGACAGAAAGTAGCACAATTGTTAATTGCTTTCATTGATATAATGAGCAACCAAAAGGATGCTGTCGATATATCTTATGAAGAAATTCAAGATAGAGTTTTTAAATTGAGAGAAAAAGAGAAAGACCTTGTTACCGACAGACTAAAACAAATGACAGACGAACAAAGAAATGCTGACACTATTCTCAAGATTAATAAACTTGGCATGTATAGTAAAGGTATGCAAAAGGGTCTTACAGTTTTAGATAAAAATTTCTACGACGAAGAGCAAGAATTTAGAAACCAAATGGATAAAGCAGAGAGAAATATAAGGAAAAAGAATAAAGACGCGAATGACGAAAATATTGATATTTTACTTGAGGATTATATAGAACAGCAACAGGTTGAAAATGATATAGATAATGAAGCTTTTGATATGAGTTATATGAATGAAGATTTTTATAATGGTAACACAGACGGAACAGGAGCCCCTGAAGAAGAATATGATGATTATGAAGATTTTGAATAAAATCGGTTTATAAATGGTTCGGTTATAAGTATTTTGTTTTTTATTGTTTGGTTTTTTTATTGTTTGGTTTATAACTTTTAGATAAATATAATTATAAAAAAATCGTTTATAATTATATATAAAATGTATAGAAAGTTTATTAGAGAAAATATTACACTTACAGCTATAATATTATTCGTTATTATTTTTGGTTCTATTCAAATAATAAAGCCTTTATGTTTTTATAACAGAGACGGTAGTTTAAGAGAATTTGGCATAGGATATAGGAATAAAACTATATTACCTGTTTGGCTCCTTTCTTTGGTTTTAGGTATTTTATCTTATTTAGCTGTCGTTTATTACATAAGTTATCCTAAAATTTTTTAGCTTGTAATCGTATAAGTTTGGCTTGTTGCTTGCTGTTGGGCTTGCTGGTTTTCTTTTTCTTGGTCTAAAAATTTTTGATAATTTTTTTCCATAGTAGTAGGATTATTTATACAACCTTTTGTCGTTATTTTGAGTTGCACCATAGAGCATACTAAGATACCTGTGTAAATATACCAAAGAGCCTCGCCTACATTGTCTCGTGTAACAACTATATCAAACAATTCTTTTTTCTTAGCTAATTCTACATCAGAACTAGATGTATATTCGTCCTTCATAAGGTTTCTTAATATGTTCCAGTATTCATTGAAGTTTGACGGCACAATTTGATTTATTAATATAGATGCATTTCCGCAAATTTTCATAATAGTGTCGGATGCGTCTTGTAGCTGTTTTTTAGTTAAGTTAGAAGAACCTCCAGCCATTTCTTTTGTTTTGTCTTGTTCTGGTTCCTTTGTTTCTTCATTATCCATAAAATCCATAATATTTGAACTTTTAGTGGGTTCTAAAATTTCTATAGGTTTATCTTGTGACGACACATCTGAATTTATTGCATTTTCTAATTTTGTATTTATCAATAATTCTGTCAATAACTTATTTGCAGAACTTGAAACATAAAAATATCCGATGACATCCGAAAAGGCACTTTTGAACCCCGGAAATGCTGATAGCACTACTATTATAACGCCGAATATTAAGGTCCACGGTAAAAATGTATAAAACCCGGCTGTCCCAATATTTTCACTGATACTACCGCCACATGTGCTCGTTATAATGGACGTATTTACAATAAATTGCACTATAATTACTAAAAATAGGTATATAGCTAAAAACATATAATTTCTTTTCGTATATTTTGCATACTCGCCTTGGGTGTCACTATATATTTCATAAGTTAAATTCGGTTTAATTAGCATATAGTATCCAAGTGTTGTTAGCAAAAATGTAAGAATATTTAAATAAGAACTAGCCATATAGATAATATGTATAATTTAATTTATATTTTTAACTATAAATATTATGGATTTTGAAGAACATGCTAAACCTAATCTTACTGAACCAGGTGTAAGATACTTTTTAAATCAAGCTCTCAAACAATGTCATATTATCAAAAATACTTTTCATAACACAATTTTTAATATTGGGTTATTCATCGGTTTCCTTATAATTTTAGGACTAATTCTTTTATATAAGTATAAAGGAAGACTTTCTCCTGTTGAAATAGAGAGAAAAAACAAAGAAAAACAGCAATATATTTTATCCAAAATCCAAACTTTTCAAGAGGCAAAAAGAAAGGCACATCAAGAATTAATTACTGGACTACCTCAATGGGAAAACGAATATGATATGATAAATCCACAAAAAATATATTAGAAAAATGAACTTAAAGAGCTTAAATGGAAAAAATAAGAGAAAAAATATAGAACATAATTATATAATGGCTGAAAGTGTTGAAAACGCATTAAACGAATATTATAAGCTTAAAAGTAGTTATGAAACCGAAAATTTAAAAAATAAAAAAACGATTATTAATAACAACACTTTAAGTTTAAAAGAAAAAAGAAGTGAATTTAAAAAACTTAAACCTAAATGTGTAAACTGTAAAAGACCAGGCGGAACAATTTTTTCTATTAAATGCTTTAACGATAATAACGGCGATAGTATCGACAACAATGAATATAGAGAATTTAGAGCTAGTTGTGGAATAATTGCGGATCCATGTAATCTTAATATTAATATACGTGTAGGTAAATATGAATCGTTACAAGATATTTTAGAATATGTTGAAAACGAAATTAAAGTAGAAAAAAACAATATAATTAACGAAAAAAACAAACTCTTATTTGGCCTCATAACAACAGACACAGCAGTAAAAAATTTTGAGACTATGAAAGATTATGTTACTACATTGAGTTCACTACTTGACTCATATCTTAAAGAATACATTAATATAACCGATAATTTAGAAAGAAAAAAAGACTTGGAAAAAGATATAGAAATGTCCTATATTTTAATAGGACAAATTAAAGAATGTATTAAAAACATGGATACCGAGAGTAATACGCAATATGCACGTGACGCTGTAAATATTTATGTTACAAGTTTAAAACCACTATTAAAAAACATAATGAACTTAAAATATAGGCAAAATATTGTTTACTACAACGAGGACAATAATACTTATAATTTATTACAAAACACAAATACAGCAGAGGCTTTAGAAATAACTTTTTTTAAAAACAAAGTTGTCAGTTATGACGTAGGAATGAAGGTATTAAATAATGCACCTGCAAAAAAAATTATAATTGACACAAGTAGCACTGAATATATAAATAATGATACAAAAGCCAATGCGCCTGCAAAAAAAATTATAATTGACTCAAGTAGTACTGAATATATAAATAACGATAAAAATAATGAAAGTAATGATAATACTTCATCAATAGAATCTGAAAATTTATTATAACTATAATCAGTATTAAGTAAAATAATTTATAAAATTAATTTATAAAAATAATATATAAGATGCTATTAAATTATTTATCTTTACCAGTTTTTTTAATTAGTTTTGCAGTAGGTCTTTTTTTTGTTTATATTTTAGGACCTGAAA
>Ga0114980_10002458_pt1 | contig 13040 bp, 7 predicted proteins | sample S_140806_EF_Meta_FD_87018 | JGI IMG/M metagenome (GOLD analysis project Ga0114980, IMG submission 87018) | Freshwater microbial communities from Lake Simoncouche, Canada to study carbon cycling - S_140806_EF_MetaG | ecosystem: Environmental > Aquatic > Freshwater > Lake | place: Lake...
GTTAAGCTTCCCAGAATGGAGTCGAGGTAAATTGAAAACGTAGCGGCTGGAGCAATCGTTACCCCTTCTCCACCATTGCGTGCGTATTCGAAAATGTCCTCCATTCCCAGCCACGCGGTGAAAAATGTTGCCTGCGCATTCACTGCATCACCTAACACCGTAGATATTCCGGGAGCTGAAGCAATGCGATAGTAGTACGGATTTACATTTCCCGTTGCAGAACTTCCCAATGCAGGAGTGAGTAATTCTGAGAACGTAGCGAAAGGAATTGCAAAATTTTGGTTTGATGCTGAATAATGATTCGCGAAGAAAATACTTGCCGCAGAAACCGACAAACTGTCTTTCAATGGTCCGAGTGAAACCGTTCCTTCGCAGTCTGTTCTCCATCCTAAATGTGATGCACTCACGTACCAACTTTCCCATGGTTTGGAGTTCCATCCTAAACCGGAATTAGATGCGATAATGTTCTGAGAAAATGTTCCTCCACCGACGAATTCAAATTGACGACACATTAATGCGGGCAAACTTCTGAACTGGCCATCCATGTACAATGCACCATCCTGATAACCGGCCATAAAATTTCCGCCAATCGCAATCACTTTCGAAAAGTTTGCAGTTCCCGGTTGCGGCTCGGGATTGGAAAGATCCGGTGTACATCCGGCAACCATTCCAATTGACAAAGTAAAGAGTGAAAAATATTTTGCGCGAATCATGTATCTAAGCTACAGAAAATTGACATCAGTAAAGGTGAGTAAACAAAAAACCACCCAAAAATAACGGGTGGTTTTTTATCAAAAGAGCAATTCTGTTAATCTTTGATCAGTATCGTCTTCGCTGTACTTGCGTTATTTGAAATCACATTCAGCATATACGTTCCTGCCGCAAGGCCTTCTACATTCAGTGAAACAGTAGCTCCCGTTGCAATGCTGGTTTCGAATTGCGTGAACACTACACGACCGAGTGCATCAGAAATTTCAAATCTTACTTTGTCCTGTGTATTTGCAAATGTTACGTTGCAAGTCGTGCTCGCCGGATTAGGGTGAACATTGAACTGCACATCAGTGATTGTTTCAATACCTGTACACACATCAACAGTAATCGACAACGTGTCATCAGCAGAACATCCTGCACTGTCTGTGTATGCATAGGTAAGTATGTGTGTACCTGCACCTGCAAGAGCTCCGGAGAATTGATTTCCTACAACACCGGATCCGCTCCAGGTTCCGCCAATAGGAGATCCTGAAAGCGCAACTGAATCGTCAGCGAGACAAACAAAATTCATTGCTACACTTGCCGTTACAGTTGGAATTGCGTTCACTGAAACTGTAACTGAATCAGAAGCAGAGCACCCGTTTATGTCAGTGTAAGAATAGATCAGATCATGAATTCCAACTCCGGCAACAGCAACGTAAAAATCTGTACCACTTACTCCAGTTCCGGACCAGTTTCCACCGGAAGGAGTTCCTGTAAGCGGGATGGTATCACTTGCAAGACACGATGATGAAGCTGCAGCACTCGCAGTAACAACAGGCAACGCATTGACAGTTAAGTTGAGTGTATCTGCTCCCGTGCACCCGTTTCCGTCTGTAACAGTCACGTAAAATGAACCGGAAGATGATGCAGTAAGCGTTTGGTTAGTTGATGCGTCACTCCACAGATAAGTACTACCTGCATTTCCTGCATCAAGCGTAACAGAAGTACCGCACGTTGCTGTATCCGCCCCTAACGCAACAGTTGGATTAGGTGCAACGGTCACTACAAATGTAGTAGCAGGACCTGCACCACATGCGTTATTCGCAAAAACTGTAATAGTTGCCGTCCCAGTAGCACCAGTTACTGAAATAGATGCTGTTCCTTGTCCTGAGTTGATTGTCAATCCCGGAGTAACCGACCAAGTATAAGAAGTAGCAGTTGCAACAGGATCAATAGAATAACTTGTTGTTGCCCCATCACAGATCAAACTGTTTCCTGCGAAATTGATTGGAGCAGTTGGTAAACTTGCAGTTGCTGTATAAGACAACACCACAATTCCATCACCCGAACGGGTTCCTGCAGTAGTTGATGCTGAAGTTAATGTGCCTGTCCACGAAGAACCACCGCCACCGCCGCCACCAGGCGTTGTGTCTGATCCGCTTGCTCCTGAACCGCCGCCATAATATCCACCGCCGCCACCGCCGCCGCCGCCGGTTCCGTTATACCAGGTTAAAGATCCGTTTCCCCCTTGCGCTAAAGTTCCGTCTTGTCCCGCTGTCCATGATGTGCGTAAACATGCAGTGCTTCCGGTGTGAACTCCTGTTAATCCACCTGTAGCTTGAGTGCCACCTTGTCCGCCGCCACCGCCGCCACCACCGCAGTTACATGGTGTTCCTACTCCAAAAGTTCCCGCTCCACCGGTAAGTCCGCCACCGTTTCCTCCATTACCGGCAGGTCCTGCAACCTGACATCCGGTCCAAACACCATTATGACCGCCACCGCCGCCGCCGCCTGCAACAATCACACGATCATTTACAGTTGTACCGCCTACACGGATATCAGTAGCGCCGCCACCTACTGCTGCTGCACCAGTTGAAGGTCCGCCATAAACAGTAGTGCTTCCATTAAGACCTCCGGCCCCGCCGCCATTATAACCGTTCTGTCCACCCACATAAACGTAAAGTGTTTGACCGGGAGTAACGTTTAGAACACCGGTTGCAGTGCCTCCTAATCCGCCTATACCGCCAATAGCAGCATTACCGCCTTGTGCGCCCTGGGCTGTAATTGTTATTTGAGTAACACATGGTGGAACAACAAACGTTTGTTGTGCGCCCGTGTAATTAAATGTTGTTGTCTGGGCAAAGGTCATTTGCGTCAGAGCCAAAGCCGCCAGAAGTAAGTGTTTTTTCATGTATTAAGTTTGGACGTAAAACTTCTTTGAAATGTTGAAGTATGACTAATATACGAAATTACTTTACCGTGCTTCCGTTGTTCTGATTGTTCTTCGTAGGAGCAACAAAACTCAATTCCCCATTTTCGTTTTCCGACATGAGAATCATTCCGTTCGATTCAACACCCATCATTTTTCGAGGCGCGAGATTGACGAGGATAGTTACCTGCTGACCGATAATATCTGCAGGATCATAGTACTTCGCAATACCACTCAATACTGTGCGCTGATCAATACCGGTATCGATTTGCAACTTCAGAAGTTTATCGCTCTTCGGCATTTTTTCTGCAGCGATAATTGTTCCGATTCGGATATCCATCTTGGAGAAATCATCGAATGTGGTTACTTCCTTTTGCGGCTCCAAAGGCTTGGCAGTAGAAACGACTGGCTTTGACTTCTCGGCTTCTTCCTGCTCCTTGCGAATACGATCCAATTTCTCTGTCTGTTTTTTCAAGAGCAATGGATCAACTTTTGCAAAAAGCATCACAGGCTCCTTCAAGCTATGGCCAGAAGAAAGCAAATTGGTGTTCTTCGCACTATTCCAATTCAGTTGCGGAATATTCAGCATTCCACGCAACTTTTCGGAAGTGAAAGGAAGGAATGGCTGACACAATACGCTAAGATTAGCGCAGATCTGCAGAGAAACATTCAGGATTGTTTTGACACGCTCCTGATCCGGATTCTTCCAAGGCTCGTTATCAGAAAGGTATTTGTTTCCGACACGTGCAAGATTCATTAACTCTTGTTGCGCCTCACGGAACTTATAATTCTGAATAGAAGAACCAATGCGATCCGGATACTTGGTAATCTCTTCGAGCACAAGAATATCTTCCTTCGTGTATTGCGTTGCTTCCGGAACTTTACCGGCGAAATTTTTCTGCGTAAGCACCATTGTGCGGTGCACGAAATTGCTGAACACCGCTGTAAGCTCATTGTTCACACGTGCTTCGTAATCGTTCCAGGTGAAATCGCCATCGCTGGTTTCAGGACTGATTGCAGTTAACACATAACGCAATTCATCCTGTTTACCCGGCATTTCTTCGAGATACTCATGCAACCAGATTGCCCAATTGCGTGACGTGGAAATTTTCTTGCTTTCAAGATTCAGAAACTCATTTGCAGGAACGTTCTCCGGAAGAATATAATCTCCGTGGGCCATGAGCATCGCCGGGAAAATCAAGCAATGGAAAACGATATTGTCTTTTCCGATGAAATGCACCAGCTTGGATTCTTTATCCTTCCAATACAATTCCCAATTATCTGATTTCGGTTTTCCGCCATATGTCAACGCATTACGCGTTTCAGGTTGCTCAAACCATTCTTTACTTGCAGTGATGTATCCGATTGGTGCATCAAACCAAACGTACAATACTTTTCCTTCCGCGTTTGGCAATGGAACTTTTACGCCCCAATTCAAATCGCGCGTCATTGCACGTGGATGAAGTCCGTTTGCGAGCCACGATTTACACTGCCCTGCTACATTGGCTTTCCACTCTGCGTGGCTGTTGATATAGTTCTCCAACTGCGGCTGCATCTCATCTAATGGAAGAAACCAGTTCGTAGTTGTTTTCTTCACCGGAACACTTCCCGACAATGCAGAACGCGGATTGATCAATTCATCCGGACTTAAATCAGAACCGCACTTTTCACATTGGTCGCCGTATGCATTCGGATTTGCACAATGCGGACAAGTTCCAACTATGAAACGATCAACGAGGAACATTTTTGCTTCTTCGTCGTAATTCTGTTCGGTAGATTTCTCTTTGAAATATCCTTTATTGAAAAGTGTGGTGAAAAATTCAGAAGAAAACTTATGGTGAACAGGTTTACTCGTGCGAGAATAAATATCGAATTCGATTCCGAAATCTTTGAATGACTTATCAATGATGGCGTAATACTTGTCTACCACTTCCTGCGGAGATTTTTTCTCCATGAATCCGCGGATCATAATCGGAACTCCGTGTTCATCGGTTCCACTTACAAACAACACGTCTTCTCCATTCGCGCGTAAGTACCGCACGTAAATGTCGGAAGGTAAATAGCAGCCGGCAAGGTGTCCAACGTGAATTGGTCCATTGGCGTAAATGAGGGCTGCGGTAACAGTATATCTTTTCGGCGTATTCATAATTTTTCCGCTTGTAAATCAGCGTTTTTTGGGAGTACGAAGATAGGGAATAGTTGTTAGATGAAATGAGATCGCGTGTTGGTGGTAGTCAGGGCGCATGAACTGCGGGGACTTGATAAACTTTTCAAGGTGTCGCATCTCGATACGCTGCGCACTCGATGTGACACCCTGAAAAGTGCTTCTTCATACGCTTCGCACTCGACGTTTCGGGACGAACTGACGGCAACCCGTCACATCTAGTGATTCGACCAAGGAGAACTACTCGACCCGTCACATCGAGTGATTCGACGTAGGAGAATCGTATCGAGATGGGATGGGTAGTAAAACATGCATGCCTTAGTTCCCGATACACTTCGCACACGATGTGCCACCCTGAACGTGTAACTCCCTATCTTTACCCAATGCAAATCACTGAAACACGTCGTCCGCCCAATTTGAAAGCAGGAGATTCCATTGGCATATGCGCTCCCGCTCGAAAAATTTCACAGCCTGAAATTGAATCTGCTGTGAAAATGATTGAGGAACTCGGATATTTTCCTGTGTTGGGTAAGAATTTATTCAAGGAAGAACATCAATTCTCCGGGAGCGATGAAGAACGTGCTGAAGATCTTCAGTTATTCCTGGATGATCCTTCTATCCGTGCTGTGATTTTTGCACGAGGCGGTTACGGAACCTTGCGCATCATTGACAAACTAAACTTCACAGGATTTTCCGACAACCCGAAATGGTTGATTGGTTACAGTGACATTACCGTTCTTCACAATCACTTGAATGAAGCGTTGCGCATACAATCGCTGCACGCCACCATGCCGATCAATTTTTCGAAAGACGCTTTCTCAACCGAAACATTGTTTAAAGTTGCAGCAGGTCATTCGATGACGTACGAAGCCACAAATACCACTTCAGTTCGCAATCGTCCGGGAAAATGCACTGCCGAAATTGTCGGTGGCAATCTTTCATTGATTTACGCCTTGCAAGGTTCGATTTCAGACATTGATACATACGGTAAGATTCTTTTCATTGAAGATCTCGATGAGTATCTGTATCACATGGATCGGATGATGTTGAGTCTTAAACGCGCAGAGAAACTCCATGGCTTGGCGGGACTCATCGTTGGCGGAATGAACGACATGAAAGACAACACTATTCCATTCGGCAAGAATGCAGAAGAAATCATTGCTTCACACGTTGCTGAATTTGATTTTCCCGTGTGTTATGGTTTTCCAGCAGGGCATGATGTGAAAAATTATGCACTTCCCTTGGGACGGATTGTTCACTTACACGTAGAAGAAGAATCTTCTAGAGTGGAGTTTTGAGAAACTATCTTGTTTGGGTCATTGCGAGGAACGAAGCAATCCCCGCTAACAAGAGATTTACTTCTTCTCAGAATATCCTGCAGGAATATCGAACAATTTCGCATCAATGACTTTCTTGTCGATGCGCGTTACCTCTAATCGACCCGTTTCTTCTCCCTTTGCATTTGTTCGCGTCACGAGCATGGGCATCATGTTGTCTTTTGCAGGAAGTTGCCAATAGTATTCATAAAATACATTGTCGAAAGCCATAAACTTCAATGCTGGACGGAAGAATCCGAATTTTCCGAAGTTCACCCAATAGTTCAGTTGCATTGTATCAACAGGAAACCTCATCATATATTCGGTAGTCTTGTAAGTCAATATTTCTTTTGTGTTTTTCGATTCAGACACGGTAACACCTTCCGGGGCGGTAGCCATGGTAAGAATCATTTCTGTCCACGTTTTCGCTTTGTGGTCGAGATATTTTGCTGTTTGATCTTTGGTGTTGATCAAGCGACAACCTTTCAGGATTCTTGTTCCAGGTTCAAACTCATCAACACGAACAAGGTCGCCTTTTACGTACCACACCGAATTGTCGATCGTTTTCCCTTCTTGTTTCTTAAATTCAATCATTCCTTCGAATTCCTGCGCAGAAAGTCCGAGCGAAACAGTGAAAGAAGCAAGGAGAACTAAGATGATCTTTTTCATAGGGGATGTCTTGTATTCGTCTAATTTACAAAAAGCAAGCCGCAAATCATTGGGCAGTTGCAGTTCGCACAGTTCCATGAAACTAAACCGACATTAAACGCTTACAAACGACTCATAATGAGAACGTTTATTACATTGCCTGCATGGAAGAAAAGAAAGAGATTGGTGCTTGGGGAGAAGTCGAGGCCATCCTCATGATGAAAGAACAGGGCATGAATGTGATCGACGTCAACTGGACGTTTCTGCATCTGGAAATAGACATTGTTGCCATGGACGGAGACATTTTGGTCATTGGGGAAGTAAAAACACGAAGCACGAACGCACATGGAGAACCGGAAACATTTGTGACTCGAGCCAAACAGAAAAAATTAATTCGCGCAGCAAATCTTTATCTCGAACACAAAAAACTCACCAATGAAATTCGTTTTGACGTGATTGGAATTGTGAAAAGTGGAAATAGTGTGGTGAAGAGTTATGTGAAAGGAGCGTTTGGGGCATGGGAGTGAAACGTGGCAGGAGCAGTGGGCAGTGGCAGCGGGCAGGAGCAGTAGGCAGTGGGCAGTGGGAAGAGTGACACTTTAGCCGGAACTCAACGTTTCTGCTACTGAGTACATAATGACTATCTTTGCACCTTAATAATCAAGAAAATGGCTTATACAGGTCGCACCGGGGGTTCCGGAAAGAAAAAATTCGGGAAATCGGCTCCTGGTGATAGAAAAAGTGGCGGAAGCAGTCGCAGTACACGCGGCGGAGACGACAAACCTGCCTACAAGCGGCGTTCAGACGATGATCGTCCGGCGTTCAAAAAGCCTTTCGGTGATAAACAATTTGGCGACAAGCCAGCTTTCAAACGTCGCAGTTCTGACGGAGACGATAAGCCAGCGTTCAAGCGTCGTTCTGATGACGATCGTCCACGTAAATCTTTTGGTGACAAACCATTCGGAGATAAACCCGCTTTCAAACGTCGCAGTTCAGACGATGATGATAAGCCTGCGTTCAAGCGTCGTACAGATGATGATCGTCCTGCTTTCAAAAAGCCATTTGGTGACAAACCCGCGTTCAAACGTCGCAGTTCAGACGGTGACGATAAGCCGGCGTTCAAGCGTCGCTCAGATGATGATCGTCCACGCAAATCTTTTGGTGACAAACCATTCGGAGACAAACCAGCTTTCAAACGTCGCAGTTCTGACGGAGATGATAAACCGGCATTCAAGCGTCGTTCAGATGATGATCGTCCGTTCAAAAAGCCGTTCGGTGATAAGCCATTTGGAGATAAACCCGCATTCAAACGTCGCAGTTCAGACGGAGATGACAAGCCTGCCTTCAAGCGTCGCTCAGATGATGATCGTCCGTTCAAAAAGCCATTCGGAGATAAGTCATTCGGAGATAAACCCGCATTCAAACGTCGCAGTTCTGACGGAGACGATAAGCCTGCGTTCAAGCGTCGTTCAGACGATGATCGTCCTGCATTCAAGAAAAAATCATTCGGTCCGAGGGACTCCTCACGCGGTGACAAACCAACCTGGAAGAAGAGTGGACCATCTGATCGTAATCGCCGCAGCGGAAGCAGCGAAGAAAGCGAATGGAAAGTATTCAACGATAAGGACGAAGCGAAGTCATACGTTGATCAATATTCAACCACAAAATCAAGTCGCGATACTTCCGATGATGGGAATATCCGCCTGAATAAATACATTGCAAATACAGGATTGTGTTCGCGTCGTGAAGCCGATGATATGATTGAAGCCGGCGTGATCAAAGTCAACGGCAAAATCGTTACTGAACTGGGAACAAAAATCAGTCCTTCCGATATTGTTCATTATGGCGATCAGCCATTGAAGCGCGAGCAAATGGTGTATGTTCTTTTGAACAAGCCAAAAGATTATATAACCACGACTGACGATCCGCAAGAACGTAAAACAGTACTTGACCTTGTTGCGAATGCTTGCGACGAGCGTATTTATCCTGTTGGTCGTTTAGATAGAAACACAACAGGAGTTTTGCTGCTTACCAACGACGGTGATATGGCACAACGACTGATGCATCCGAAATATGATGTTCAGAAGATCTATCAAGTGAGTCTTGACATGAATCTGAAGAAAGAAGATTTCGAAAAGATTCTCGAAGGAATGGAACTCGAAGACGGATTCATCAAGGCCGATGAACTTAGCTTCGTTGGAGACGGCGACGACAAGAAAGAAGTTGGCGTTGTTCTGCATTCCGGAAGAAACCGCATTGTACGTCGTATGTTCGAAGAACTCGGCTACAAAGTAGTTCACCTCGATCGTGTATCCTACGCAGGATTGACCAAGAAAAACCTTCCGAAAGGGCGTTGGCGCATGCTTACTCCTCAGGAAATCGGCTTTTTGAAGATGAAAGTAGGCGGTGATAAGCCGGTGAAAGCGAAATTCGGTAAAAAGAAGTAGGGCTGTTTTTGTCAGGTCGAGTGATTTTGCAAAGCAAAATTGTATCGAGACCGGACAAAAACAAGCATATTCCGAAGTTCTCTGCGTTTGCATCGCCGGGTCTGATCATATGGTCGTCGCTTCTCGATATGCTCCGCACTCGAAGTGACGACCATATTAGTTGGACAAGACCTGACAAAAACACCTTGGAAATCGGCACTTCCCGAGTCACAATTAACATTTCACATTTAATACTTCCTGTTTCGTTACACGAAAGTGTTGCTTTGCACGTTCTACTTTTACGTGTCCGATTGTGTCATTTCGGACTGAAGCCGAATGGAAGAGCCACAACAGCCTATTGAAGCAGTCAATTCACCCGCAACGAAAAAACGTCGTCCGTGGTGGAAAAAACTATTGCGCTTCACGTTCTGGACAGCCGGAGTGGTCCTGTTTCTGATGCTCACGCTGGTAGGTTTGGCATTTGTGTTCGAAGATGAGATCAAAGGTTATGTGACCGATGAACTGAATACGCACCTGAACACAACAATCATTGTTCAACCGGAAAACATCAATCTCACTTTCATCAAAGATTTTCCGCTCGCATCCGTTGAGTTCAAAGATGTGACGGCGCTCGATGCAACCAAAAGTGAAAAACGCGATACACTCTTCAGTGCAGGAGAAGTTGCTTTCTCTTTCAGTATTCTCGACATCTTCCGCGAGAACTACACTATCCGCAATATTTCGCTGGAAGACGGGCAGGTAGATGTTCGCATTGATGCACAAGGAACCGATAACTATCACTTTCTGAAAAGCGATTCATCAGCAACGAGCAACGATTCAGGAGAAGTAGCATTCGCATTAGAAGAGATTCGTTTTACCAATGTAGATTTAGGTTACAGCGATCAGCCTTCACAAAGTGTTTACAAGTTGCATGTGAATGAATTGTTGTTCGCAGGAGATTTTGCCAGCGGAGAATTCGATCTCACAACAGAAGCTGATTTTCGAATTGATGAACTCAAACAAAAAGATCTTTCACTCTTCAAAGGAAACAATGGCCATCTCGATCTCGGGATGAACATCAATACAAAAACAAAAGTCTACGCCATCACAACAGGCGATTTACAAATTGCAGAATTCAAGCTTGCACTTTCCGGATCTGTTGAAGACAAACAGAACAACTATCTCCTCGATGTGCTCATCAAAGGTCAGGAAGTAGATATTCGTTCTGCTCTTTCCTTAGCACCAGATTCCATGCAAGCAGAACTGGCAGACTTTGAAAGCAGCGGACAATTTTACTTTGAAGCAACAGTGAAAGGACTTTCCGGCGACACACTCGTTCCAGATGTAGAAGCGAAATTCGGCATTCGCGACGGAGCAACGCTATCACGCAAAAACAGCAATGTAAAACTGCAGAACATCAGCCTCAAAGGAATTTATACCAATGCTGTGAAAGATCCGCGTTTGGAAATTTCTTCCTTCAATGCGAGTACAGGAAAAAGTAAATTGTCAGGCTCGTTTGTAATGCGCGGAAATTCACGTCCCGATTACAAAGTAAATCTGAACGGCAAATTAGATCTCGCAGAGTTGCAGGATATCCTTCAGCCCGATACCATGCAAGCCATGAGCGGCGCCATGGAAGTGCATTTCGAAGGATCCGGAAAACCAGCGGCAGGAGGTACACTAACAGCTGCCGATTTCAGAAAATTCAAAACATCCGGTGAAGTCAAACTCACCAACGCGAAATTTGTGCTCAAAAATTCGGCCTTCAATCCCGATAGTTTGAATGGACAACTTTCATTCGACGGAAATAACGTCACGATCAATCAATTTTCTGGTCGAGCAGCAGGAAGTGATTTCGTGATCAGTGGCTCCGTACGCAATTTGTTGGGCTATATGTTCACGGAGAAAGAAGTGTTGAGCATTGAAGCCGATGTAAATTCTCGCAATCTAAATTTGAACACACTCTTGGGTGGAGATAAATCAGGTAGTCCACAAAATGCAGATACTTCTTACGCGTTGGATTTTCCAGAGCGACTGAAGCTGCATGTCACCTCTTCAGTACAGCACATTTCATTTCGCCGCTTTGAAGCTGATGCATTCACCGGAACAATAGATCTCCGCGGAAAAAAACTATACGCGAGTGAACTCGGATTCAGAACCATGGATGGAAGGATTACCGGAAGCGGAATGATTGATGGAACGCAAAAAGACTCCTTGCTCATCACCTGTTCTGCGCAAATTTCTGAAGTAAATATTTCGAAGTTGTTTTACACATTTGAAAATTTCGGTCAGAAAGAAGGAGATGAAACCATTGGAGATAAAAACGTTAGCGGAGTATTGAACTCTGATGTTGCATTTGCATCTACGTGGGACAAAAAACTCAATGTGAACGAGAAGAAGATCTACACATTTGCCGATGTACAAATTGAAAAAGGTGAATTGAAAGAATTCAAACCATTAGAGTCGTTATCGCGCTTTATCAATATTGAAGAGCTCAAAGACATTAAATTCAGTGAGCTTCACAACACGATTGAAATAAAAGACCGTGTTGTGAATATGCCGAAGATGGAAATCAAGTCTTCCGCAGTTGATCTTGTTGTTTCCGGTACGCACGATTTCGACAATATGATCGACTATCACTTCGTTGTTTCGCTGGATGAAATTCGCACACGTAAAGCGAAAACATCGAAGAAAGAAAACAATGAATTTGGTGAAGTGGAAACCGATGGAAACAAACGTTACAAGTTGTACGTGTCAATGAAAGGACCAATCGACGATCCGGAAGTAAAATACATGGATGCGAAAGGTTTCATTGAACAGAAGAGAGAAGAACTGAAGCAGGAAAAACAAAATCTGAAACAAATTCTGCACAATGAGTTCGGGTGGTTCAAGAAAGATACCACGCTGAAAGACGAAGAAGAACCCGATCCGAAGGATCCAAACAAGAAAGACAAAAACACCATCAACTTCAAGAAAGGAAAAGATGAAGAAGATGCGCCTGAGGGTGATGATTTTTAGAATGACAGGCCGCCAATTGATCAATTCAGTTTTCGCTATCTTGCAGTGATCTAATCAACGGATATGCGCCTGTTCTTCCTTACGTTTCTCTTGACTTTGCGTGTTGCTTATCATGCGCAATCCGCACAAGAAGTTTTCGGCACTCCTGAGAATGATGAAAACTATCCGATGATTCGTTTAAACAACGGGGATTTCATTTTCGCGGGTAATACACTGAATCCCGGCTTCGGAGGCAAAGATGTTTTGGTGACACGCACGGATGCATCTGGAAATATTTTGTGGAGCAAACAATACGGAGGTGGTGGTGCTGAAACAGCATTGTCGGTTTCTCCTTCGAGCGACAATGGAATTCTAGTGGGTGGTGAAAGTTTTTCTGTTGATCCGGATGGAGACGCATTTATGTTCAAGCTTGATTCTTCCGGATCTCTGCTATGGTGGAAAAACTATGGAGGTTCTCTTTACGATATCACCTATTCTGTAGAAGGCTTAGCAGATGGCTCAATAATCTCTGCCGGATTGATTGAATCAGCACCGGTAGATTATGATGCGTTTCTCATGAAGACAGA
>Ga0114980_10002461_pt1 | contig 13033 bp, 7 predicted proteins | sample S_140806_EF_Meta_FD_87018 | JGI IMG/M metagenome (GOLD analysis project Ga0114980, IMG submission 87018) | Freshwater microbial communities from Lake Simoncouche, Canada to study carbon cycling - S_140806_EF_MetaG | ecosystem: Environmental > Aquatic > Freshwater > Lake | place: Lake...
CAAATCTTATGATGCTTTATACACAGACAACTCGCTAAAAAGAGCCATTTCTAGCAATTTTGAGCCCGCTTCGCGGGCAAATAATCAAATAATTAATCCCTGAGGCACCGGACAGAGAACCCATTACCTTTAGGGTTGTCAAACCTGAATACTTTGCCATCATTATAGTGCAAATACCGGAACCAGGCGAAGAATGAATAGCTCTCTGAAGAACTCCACCAGTAACCGTAGAGGCCTTCGTTGTAGAAGGTCCCATTGTAGTTACGGTAACCGCCCGGAAGACCAGAAAAACCACTGCTGTTGGTGCTGGTGCCATCAAGATACCAGCCTGATTTCGTTTTCATTTTATACCCTGCAATATCTGCCCCTCCTAAATAATCGGTTAATACAGTCCATTCTCCATCGCTGGGTACATGAAAACCCCTCGGTGCCAAGCCCCTGCTGTCACGCACGGCATACCAATTGTACAATTTGCCATATTTTTCTCCGTTTGCAGGGTCATTTTCATAATAACACCATGCTGGCTCTTCTGTTTCCCAAAAAGCCTCCCATTCTTCTGTGGATTTTGCCTGTGGGATTACATCTCCATTTCGAAAGGTGCTTACATTTAAGTTTTTGGTCATCCAATCCTGAGCGCCAATGCGAATGGTAGGGATATCCGTTTGCGCAGGCTCCACAGCACTTTCCGATTCAGCCTTAGAAGATGGCTCAGATTGCTCTGGATTATGTTCTTGAGCTTCCTGAACCTTGTCTGCATATTCAGCTTCTTTAGGGTTAAGAAAAAATCCTAACGTTAATAAAATCAAAAACATAATAACAAACACTGTAATAACAATCCCATCAGCAGGCATTAGCCATTTGGAATTAGAAGGCTTCTCAGCAGGTGGGTTTTCAGGAACAGAAATCGGGGTAAACAAAGTCATTCGAATCTCTTCAATGTCTTCTGCCCGTTTCCAATCAATCAGTCCCTCATACCATATCAGGGTATCCTGAGTAATATTCTGATCCTTTAAGGCTTCGATTGTGTAGGGTCCGTGACTTTCACCTAGGCGGGCAACAAAATATTGAATCATGCTCAATTTCGGGGTTAAGAGTATTCCGGTTGAAAACGCGTTTTTTGAACTCCATAACCGAAACCTGAAATACTTGCGAATTCCAACTTAATAGTAAAACTAACAAAAGAAGTAGAATGGGTAGTAAAAAATACCCCCCTATTGAGCCCTAGACATATTCCTGCAATAAAAAGATGCGATGAGTGCCAATAATACACCCTCTAAAAATAAACCAATTACGGTAAAACCTTGTGGCATTTATGTTATTATTGTTTTGTATTACCAACACCCCCTACGCAAGAAAATGAAAGTAGTAATTGTTCCCCCACCGGATACATCAACGAAAAGCAAGCCTAAAAAAGACCTATTAATCTGGTTATTGATTATTTGTATTTCAATAACTACCTGGCAGACTTTTTTAGGATATTCAGGGCAAATGACGGGCAACCTGCCCTTAGCTGGGGCAATTGCTATTTTTTGTGGCATCACACTCATTGGAATTTATCTGGAGATATGGAAAAGAATAGGGGAAATGAAACCCTACAGGCTTTTGGCATATCTATTAATCTTTCCGTTTTTTGTTTCTTTTTGGGGAATTCTCGCTGCATTTTACACCCAATTGTCAGGAAGTGACTTTGTGGAGGCAGAAATTTCGAAGTATCACAATACTTTGGTTCAGACGCACAGTACTGGCATTCAAACCATAGATCGCATTACGGGTATACAAGAAATTGAGGACGAGATCAATGATAAATTACAAGACCTCAAAAGAGAGGATAATGGAGGTCAAGGATTAAAAGGCTGGGGGATAGCAAGTGCTCAAAAATGGAAAAACCTGAGAAGATATCTTCAGAGTAAAGGCCCTGCCGGAAGTGTCATTACGGATTTTAATCCCGGTACGCCTGCTACCCAAAAATATGCACTAGCAGAAAAACTAACCCAAGAGTATTTTACAAATAGTATTAAACTGTCTCGAACCAATCCCTATTCAGCTCTGCTTACTGAAGCCAATGCAGAGGTTAAATCTCTTAATGAAAAAATTCAGGATTTACAAACGACAGACGATTTAGGCAGCTCTGCAAATGTGATTCTGGATGAAATCAAGTTTTTAAACAATAAAATAGGCAATAAAATTAAGGTCAAAGTACCCACTTTTGTTTTTACAGAATTATCACCGAGTTCAGAAAAGGAATGGGGTACAATTTCCTATACATTAGACAGTATTTTTGTAAAAAGCCGTGGCATTAAAGGTGCTGTTTTGGCAATCGTACTCAGTCTTTGCCTTAATTGGATTCCGTTATTGTACATGAAAGTATTTCTAAAACCCGTTGCCCGTACCAATTCCGGGAAACTCAATGTCATTTAAAATTATGCCGAACGACTCTCTAAAAAATCGCATACCGCCTACGCCTCCACCAATTAGACCGAAAGACAACCCAGGTTTGCCTCCAGGCCCTCCCCATATACCGGAATCAGGTGGTGATAATCCTTCTGTAAACCCCAAACCGGGTCTAAATCCCCCCCCCTTTCCGGACGTCGAGAGTACGCCTGGAACCGATTCATCTTTCCCGAATCCAGGGCCATTTTTCCCTTCTCCTGCAGGTGAAGAAAACCCCACCCCTAAACTGCCGACCCCTCAACCTCCCGCCCTACCTATGAGTGGACCACCAATCCTACCAACTCCACCCAATCCGCCTTTACCCCCCGCGCCGGGACCACCACCACCGCCACCACCAACCACTCCGCCTGTTCCACCTCCAGGGCAGCAGGGAGGATCTATTCCCCCACCCCCACCTGTTGCCGTAGAAGAATTAAAATTCCGGCAGGATTATTCTTGCTTTTTTATGTTTGGGGTAAAAGGCTCCGGTAAGTCGACAATCCTCAGCTCCTTGTTTTATTACATCCATACTACTCTGTTGGAGAGTGGGCACAGCGTATTGTTGAAAAATGAAAAGGATATTGAAAACCAGTACCGTGGACAAATCCTTTTAGACAAAATGCTCTATGAGTTTATGCATGAGGGGAAATTCCCAAATAGTACCCCAACTTTAGTGGGAGAAAGGTCAAGTCTGCCCAGGCAAATTAATCTGGAATTTATCCCTCAAACTAATTTAAGAAAACCGCCTTTTAAATTTACAATGCTGGATGTATCCGGCGAGGATCTTGAAAGAATACGACCAAGTGAAGAGGATGGCCCCAAGTCTGTGCTACCCGGCATTGAGGTCTTCTTGAAACTCCCCCCACAAAATCTGGCGTTTATTTGTGTATATCCGGCACATCAGGATGACCGCAACCATGGGCAATTAATGAGTTACTTATCTGCATTTCTCAATGCTTTAGATAGCCGTGGATTCCGAGATTGCCCCGTTATCATGATTGTGAGTAAATGGGATAGGGTACAGGACACTTATGGGAATGATGTATCCCGCTTCCTGAAGGAAAAAGCAAGAATCCTATACTCGAATTTAAGCCAGGGCACCCGAAATGTCCACATCATGAGTTTTTCTATCGGTAAGGTACAACAGGATGCCGGGGGAACCTTTATTTACGACTCTGCCGACGCAGAAAAATTATTTAATTGGATGTATGAGATGCAATTAAATGAATCTCTGTATACCCGTCCATCAGAGGGAATCTTTTCGATATTCAACACTAAAAAGAAAACGAGATGAATAATATCGGATATGCTATTTATGGTCGCCCCACCGGCTTTGAGGTCATCAGCAATGGGGCAATAAAAGACTTAGGCATTGAGGACATGCTCTACATTCAGGGGCCGTTTCAAGGTCAGATACTTCAACCCGGCGAGTCCTTTTATTTGCTGGAGCGCATTCAAAATATGCAGGGTAAATTCTGGTTGTTTGCCCACATTGCGTTTGCCAGGTCCTATTCAGACAATCGGGATGGGGGATTTATGGGCTCCGCCATTGCATTTACAGGCATCCCTTCTGCTTCTTTTCTGACTCAGGCTATACACACATTGGATAGCTATATAGAAAGAGAAATCGAACCCACCACATTCAAATTTAAGTCCCCATCCAAAAACACCTGGCAAACTCAAATACTGCCCACTCCGGATGAAGGACATTTGCTCAGGAAAGAAAACCCTTTTCTTACTGCGATTAATACAGCAATGCCTCAAGCCGTTATGTTTGTTGAATCTGAAATCGGACACAGAATTGGGGCATTAATTCAAAGTTTGATTTTGAATTCCCAATTTAATGGAATTGGGCGAATTGTATTCTCAGCACATCCCAGTCATATACCAAACGGATTACCCAATATCCAAGCAAGCGATATTTTTGATTACTCTTATCAAAATGGAATTATCCTTAAAGCGGGCGATGAATATCAGAAGCAAACAAAGGAATTAGTTGAGACGATACAACAAAAGAAATCGGAACTCGAAAAAGCAATAAAAGACATACAGTTAATTGAGCAAAGAATTGAGGAACTAAGGCAACACTTGGCCGGTAAACAATCAGAATTATCGAGTGTTGAACAAAACTATCAAGCCATACAACAAGCAAGCAATGCCTCGTTTGAACAATTAAAAACACTTCATGAAGTACCCTTTAAAACCTATATTCAGGGGGAAAAGTCAAAGATTGAAAATCAATACAGATACCAATTAGACGAAGCCAATCAGAATGTTACCCATCGGGAGCAACAGGTTCGAAAACTTCATCGGACAGGGAATATTCTAAAAATCGCGATAGCCTTTCTGTTCCTGATTACTTTAGTTTTAAGCTATCCGCATATTTTTTCAGGACAGGATCCAGTAAAAAGCGATTTAGTTAAAGTTAATACCAACGAGTCAGCCACACTGCCGACAGAACTAGATGCACAAAAAGTAGAAATAATGAACCATGTTGCTTGGATAAGTCATCGCCAAGAGGTTCGGGATTTTTTAACGGCTTTGATGCAGGAAGAGGTTAATTTGAATAGCGAAAAATTACAGCAACTATTGATTCGCAATTGGCATCCTTTGGAGTTATTCGAATCCGATAGCACAATGATGAATGGTTTTCGAAACATGTATTTGCTGGAAGCTAATTTGAAACGGATACACCGAAGTCCGGGAACATTTAACCTGTGTTCGCAAAAAGGGGGAGGATTTCAAGAGATGCCTGGATTGGATTCTGCCCTTATAGCACAGATACAAGTCCATTCAAATGTATTCTTTTTAGACAATCTGAAGGAAAAGAACATCGAAGAAAAGAAAGAAAAACTGGAGGGTAGAACACTCTCAGAATTATATGACGACTACACTCAAAACCCAGGAAACATATACAAGAAATCCGGTATTAATGTAGAAGCACTAAAAGAGGAAGGTCTGCTGATGCATTTTCAATATATGGTGATGAAGTACAATCCAACAAACTTCCGTGTGGGCGAAAAAGCGGACAAAAATCTTGAAATGACCCTTCCCTTCCTGAAGAAATGACACACGATTTAATTAAAAATACAGGGATACAATTTATCAATATCCCTCTCAAATTAACCGAAGAGAACATACGAACAGTCGTCGGTAATTTTTTTGAACGAAGAATTCCCGGACCTGCCGGAGATGCCTATGACCTCGTTCATCCCCTATTTTGGTCAGAAGAGGATGTGTACATTGATCCGGAAACACTTAACCAGGAAGCAAAATCAAAATATGGTGAAGTCATTTATGAAAGAATCCGACGAGACTATGTAACCCAACTACCCTATGATGAGGTTTATAAAGTTCGGGGAAAAGAAGCCATGGAAGTCTTTCTTGGGCATTGGATTCCTTTACCTTACTTTAGACTGAGAAGTGATGCCAGTAGTCCTTATCATCATGGGCCTGAAGATTGGGCCAGGGGGGTATTGCACCCTATAGAGTCCAATCCGGATGGATTTACGCACGCCCTTACTCTTGCGTTTGATACCTCCACTAAACATGCACAGGACAACCAGACATATTCTACACCAAGAGATACGGATGCTGACCCAAGCGGTAATATTCGATTCAAGTGTGTATCCGACCCAATACATGCCCCGCGTTTTTTTACAAGGCACTTCTTAAACGAATGGGCATTTAATCTATACTGGTTACCTGATGTACCGCGCTCCAGCCAGGCAGTGAGAGATTGCAAAATAAGGCATCTGGCCTGCTATTATGTATTCCTTAAACTATTAAATACCAACGCGGGATTTCCTGAAGTCAGTTTCCTGGATGGTAGAGATGAAATTGACGTGTGTCTGACACTTGATATAGGAAATTCCAGAACCTGTGGTTTAATATGCGAATTACAAAGACCCTATGAACAAGGCGCTTTAGATTTTACAACCTCTGTGCGCCGTCTTCAAATACGGAACTTAGCTAAACCCCATCAAATAACCGATGAACCATTTGAAATGCAAATAGCATTTTCAGAGGAAAAATTTGGAAATCCTGCAACCCATCATCTTAGTTCTTTATTTAACTGGCCGAGTATGGTTCGGGTTGGGAATGAAGCAATCGATCTGACTTCTATTTTCGAGAGCCATGACTCCCAGGCAACCATGAGTTCCCCCAAGAGATATTTGTGGGACACGAACCCTGTTAAAACCCCTTGGATAAAAGTGGACAAAGAAGGCCGAATGGGTTTTCACAATCAGGTAGACTTAAGACGAAACGCCCTTTACGGATTAGCGGAATTTATCGATAATTCCGGACATGTAATCGGGGAAAAAGAAAGAGGCAGAAAAATGGGGGCAACCGAGAGTCGCTATTCTCGTTCTGCCTTAATGACATTTGCCATTTATGAAATCATTCTTCAGGCAATCAGTCAGATTAACAATACTGAATACCGAACCAATATGGGATCCACCTATTGTCGGCGAATAATTCGGGAAATAATTATCACCTGCCCTACTGCACTCACGCAACAAGAACAGGATATTTTACAAAAATCAGCCCTACAGGCAATTTCACTCATCGAACAAACCCTTTCCGAAACCATTAAACTGAACAAAATAACTCTGGAGCCCAAGCCATTAATGCCGGGCATTCTGGAAGAAGAAGATTCAGAAAAGCCCTGGAAATTTGATGAAGCAACTTGCTCTCAATTAACCTATCTCTATTCTGAAATCGCACACAAGTATAAAAACAAAGCCGATCTCTATTTCAGGCTGCATGGAAAAATCCGAAAATCATCCCCCTTAACTACTGTCCGAATAGGCAGCATTGATATCGGTGGGGGAACAACAGATTTTATGATTTGCGACTATATTCAGGAAGATGGCAAACTCATTCCAAGCATTAGACCTAAACCCATATTCTGGGAGGGATTTAGCGTAGCCGGAGATGATATTGCAAGGCGAATCATTGAAAGTGTATTTATTCCGGAAATGTTCCGGATGTTACAACTGAAAAACGGAAAATCCATTGATCAAGCACTGGGGAAATTATTTGGCCCTAATATGGGTAATCAAACAGCCCAATATCGCGTATTCAGAAGACAATTTGCGAATCAGGTTGCAGGCCCTTTTGCCTATGAAGTCTTAAGAATATTAGGCATCAATTCCGAAACAAACTTTTCCATCAATCTCAAAGAAATCTTTGATAAATATCCTGAACCTCAAAATGGTTTATTGCAATATATCAACCATGAAATCGTACAGATCACAGGCGTAGAAAAATTTGAGCTGAAAGAAGTTGTCTTTAATATAAATCGTGCACATGCCGAATCTATGATTAAAGATGTCATTGGAGATGTCCTATCACAACTTGGCTATCTGGTTGGTAAATTTGATTGTGATTTAATCTTATTATCCGGCAGACCATCTAAATTAGGCATTACTAAAGAAATTCTCGCAGCGGGATTAAATTTCAGCCCGGGAAAAATCATTAGTTTGGGGGAATATAGATTCGGAAACTGGCATCCTTTTGCAGATGCAGGAGGCTTGGTTTTGGATCCTAAATCTACCGTATGTGTAGGGGCACTTATTGCTTACCTCAACAAAACAGGCATTCTTCCCGGAATGAGAATTGATCTCAGCGAATTAAATAAAATAAAATCAACCGCTGTTTGCCTCGGAATCTGGGATCAGGTTACCGCAAGAATTTCAAATAAAGACATTATTTTTAGCTCGACTCAACAAACGGGAAAATTTATTTTTGACGGACAGGCTGTAATTATTGGGATGCGCCAATTAGAATCTGAGGATTGGATTGCAACCCCAATTTATCGTTTTGACTATGCCTCTTCAGAAGCCAAAAAGATTATCAAAAGAGAAGGGTATAAACTACCTTTTACCATTCAGATTTCCAGAAGTAAACCCAGAAGCGAATGGATTGAATGGGATCAAACGTTGATAACTGACGCACATCAGAATATCATCGATATAAGATGGTTTCAATTCAAATTGTTCACCTCTCCTTCCGGAGAAGGTCATTGGAGAGAAAGTGGCTCATTCATCACTCAAATTCAGCATTAATTCTAAATGGAAAACCTACATACCAAATCTAAAAACCTGATTGATATAACAAGAAAGGCATTGGACTGGAATACTAACCATGCCGAAGCCTTATCAAAACCAGCAATTACAGAACAATTAACTGCAATTCGAAGAGACCTCAAAAAGGTTTACTATGCAACAAGAAAGAGACCGGGCGTAGCCATTTTCGGCCAAAGTCAGGCGGGAAAATCCTATCTGGTAAGAACGCTGGCAAAACCAATTTCAGATTCTTCTCTCTCCATTTATATTCCAGGGCAACCTAATACAGTAGATTTTATTAATGAAATTAATCCCGGGGGCGATGGAAAAGAATCCACCGGAGTTGTCACACGCTTTACCACGATAAAAAAGAATCTGGATCCTGCATTTCCGGTAAGAGCCGAATTATTTTCCCAATTAGATATCGCTGCTATTTTATGCAATGCTTTTTGGTCCGATTTAAAAGCCTTCCCGGAAAGCGATATTTCAGGCGAAGATTTGACAGAAGAATTTGAATCTCTGGTTAGAAATGGACGGTCTTCAACCCCAATTCAAAACACAGATGGAGAAGATGACGCTTACCTGTTCTGTCAATATATTTTGGAAGTTTGCATAGATAGCTACCATATTCGAAAACTTAAAGACATCGGCTATTTCAAGCTACTTAAATCCAATTTTCATCAGGTTTCAGATAATGCCAGGATTAAACTTCTATCTCATCTTTGGCTGAATGATTCCTTTATAACCGCCCTATTCCAAGATTTAAGCAATCATTTAAATCAAATCCAGCATGAAAAAGTAATTTATCTTCCGGCAGAGGGCATATTTCCAAACAAGGAAAATCTGTTGGATATTCAAAGAGTCAGAGAGATATACCACAACAAAAATAGCCTGTCCATAAAGGGAGATTCCGAGCGAATTTACCAGATAAACAAAGCCTACCTGGGTTGTCTTACCAAAGAAATTGAACTTACGGTTGATGCCGGCACCTCTTCGGGGACCTTTCATTCCTTCTTCAACGATGTAGATATATTGGATTTTCCGGGAAGTAAATCCCGGGAACTTATTCCCTATGCAACATTTGCCAGCAATTCAGATATAGAAAAACTACAATTGTTCATCCGAGGTAAGGTTTCATTTCTGTTTGATACTTATACCGGTAATGATGAAGTCTGTTCCTTAATTTTCTGTCAGGCAGATGCACCACCAGAAGATAAAGGTATTCGCTTAAGACTGTATAAATGGATCCAGCAAAATGTAGGAGGAAGTCCAGACGCCAGAAAACAAAGAATAGAATATCTTACCCAATTACTTCAAAGTAATTATCCGGATACCCATAACAACATGGTATCTCCCCTGCTATTCATTCTGACCAAGTTTAATGTTGAGATGAGTAAATTTGATGATCGTCCGGTATCATCTATTCATGATTCGAAGTGGTTAGCACGTATCGGAGAGAACTTTGAGAACTTCTTTAATCAGGCTGTACAAGATAAATGGGTTACTGAGTGGACCTCCCAAACACACCCGTTTAAATTTGTTTTTCCCGTAAGAGATCCACAGTTTTCAATGGCATTCTTTGATGGCTGGGATGCCATGAAAGAAGAAATCTCATTAAAGCAAAGCTTTAAAAATATGTTTGTACATATGGGCGAATCCTTCACCCATACCCATGTTGTTCAAAGCCATGTGCACCATCCGGATAAAATATGGGGAGAACTCATCTCGCCGAATGGTACGGGCCTAAAATATCTTTCCGATTACCTCAGCTATTCGGCAAACCCTTTGGTAACCTATACCAAGCAGGATTCATCCATCCAATCTTCGCAAGAAAAACTAATTCGCTTGCTTAATAGTCATGCCGTGAGCGGAGATATTGAAAATGATCTCAAAACAGCCAGGGTGCGTGCGAATCAATTTCATTTGACCATGGGGCATTGGACAAGTCAAAACCGGGCAAGTCTGGCGGAAATTCTATTGAATTTACGGTTAACAGATTCGGATATCTGGTCTTTATTATGGCATTATAAATTCGCAGTTGAAAGCCCTCTGAGTGACCCAAAAACTCAAATGCCACAACAGGCTCAACTCGCGCCATTTTTATCCTCCATTAACCTCAAAACACAGCCTTTCCCCGGAAAAGAGGCAATAATGGAAAAACTCAAAGAACTATACGGATTATCTGATGAGGATATAATTCCGATGATTGAGGATGCCTGGGGAATCAATCTCCATAATTTGGTTGCGCCGCAAACCAATACGCAGCATCACCCAAACAACAACTTCGGGCATTTGGTCATTCGGTTCTGGCAGGCCAAGGTATTGGGTACATTAGAGGAAACAAAACATCATAAAACCTTAACTGAAAATCAAAAATCTGCACTCCTACTGGGCATAAATGAACTTTTCAAAGCAAGACCTTATTTGCGTCTGGAAGAAGAAATCCACGCCGTAACAGGCTCCCGGTCAAATGGTGTCATCAGCAGAGATGATTTTAATGTCATCAGCAGTGCCTGTAAAGCAATCCTTAACAATTTCTTATTTACAGCTGGATGGTCTTTTATACAAGACAGGGAAAGGCCTGTCAATAAATTATCTACAAAAACTGTTTTTGCCCAACAAATAGAGGAGCCTTCACCAAGCGAACTTAGCCGATATCATTCAGGAGATACACCCAAGGTGTTTATTGAAGACTGGGTTTGGGGTTTAAAGGAATTGTTCACTTTTAATGTACATAAACAATATGGCGTTTCCGGAAACATTGATCCGGCAGCAAATGAAATACTTAAAAAAATAATTCAGGAATGCACCAATTAATTTAATATGTCCGATCAAAAACATATCATTCGTCAAAAAGTATTTCATTACGGATACTGGAAATGGATCTGCCTTCTGGTTGCGATACTGCTATTATTCTGTTTCTTTCTGAAATGCTGTTCCCCCAATCTGATAAATGGAGACGGCTCAACCAATCAAAACCCAATACCCTTTCCAAATGAATCAGAAGCAAGGCCTCCCATTGATGAAGGGGAGATCATTCAAAATCCAGATGACCCATTAGAACGCGATATTGTTGGCAACCGACTCAATATTTATTTACAGGATACAACAGATGCCAAGACTTTTGCAACTCAATTGGTAAATGATAGGCCGGATGATTCGATCAAAGTGATTGATTTTGCTTCTGCCTACAACCGGATTCAGATTGAACTACTTGCAACCTCCCGTGAAGCAGTAAAAGAAGTATTAAAAGACAATTACCCCGGCGTAAAATATGTTTTAGAGGAATGGGTACTGAAACAACATAGCGTGAAAATGAATGATCCCTATTTTTCAAACGCCCAATATACCTGGTATTATGATGCTATGGGAGTGTATGATGCCTGGGCTCAAACACAGGGAGACCCTTCTATAACCATTGCCGTCATTGACGATGGATTTGACTTACAACATCCTGAACTCCAAGGCAATTTTTCATCCCAATGGAATGTCATTGATAACAGCTCCGATGTAAATACCGGGAATAATACCATGGTGCATGGTACGCATGTAGCCGGGAGCGCGGTGGGTAAAGCAAACAATAAATTTGGACTATCTGGTATTGCGCCCGGCTGTAAATTAATGCCCATCCAAATTGGCAACCCTAATGGATTGATATCCCTGAGTGCCATTGTAGATGCCGTATTTTATGCGCTTCTGAACGATGCACGCATTATCAATTTGTCTTTGGGACTTTCTGCTCAGGGATTGAGCACCAAAATGACACCTCGAGAACAAAAAACCTTTGCAAAAACACAATTATTAGACGAGCAGCAATTATGGGAAGACATCTTCAGCATAGCAGAAAAAGAAGGAACAATAATTGTGCAAGCGGCCGGAAACGACGCCATCCTTGCGGAAGTGGATCCGATGAAGCGATGCAAAAAAACTATCGTAGTTGGCGCCTCAATGCCAGACAATAAGCAAGCCCCCTTTTCCAACCATGGCGATGCCGTTACCATTTATGCGCCGGGTGTGAAAATAATGAGCGCCCTGCCCGGTAAGCAATCCGGTTTAATGGATGGTACCTCTATGGCATCCCCAATGGTTGCAGGCTGTATAGGGCTCCTCTTGAGTCGTAATAATAATTTAAGATTTGATGACCTTAGAAAAATAATCCTCCAGACCGGAACCAATATGAACCAATCGAATGGTAAAATCATCCAGATCGGAAAAGCAATCCAAAGTAATATACTATGATTTGCAAAACATCAAAAACCGGAAATCTAAAATCCGTATTTAATACGCCGGACGACAATCTCCATTATTTCCGAATTTTAAAAAGAGGTATTGGTATCTCCTTTGGTAAAATCGAATTCGCAGAACCCATATATCAACCGGCCAATCAGACAATCGCTTGGAAAATTTCTGAGGAAGGAACCTGCACCCCCTTCTCGGGTTTAGGCGAAAATCAAAAACTCATGGTAGGCAAATGGGTAAAAGAAGGTTCTGAATTATTTCGTTCTCAATTAGGGACTATTACCAATGCCCCG
>Ga0114980_10002463_pt1 | contig 13019 bp, 16 predicted proteins | sample S_140806_EF_Meta_FD_87018 | JGI IMG/M metagenome (GOLD analysis project Ga0114980, IMG submission 87018) | Freshwater microbial communities from Lake Simoncouche, Canada to study carbon cycling - S_140806_EF_MetaG | ecosystem: Environmental > Aquatic > Freshwater > Lake | place: Lake...
CAGCATCAAACTGAATTAAAAAATCAACATTATTATCGTTGTTTAAATCTAAAGGATAAGTAGCACTTGGTGTAGCATCTGCGATATCGGTATAGATAATTTGAGCGCATACTTTATGAGCATTAAAAAAAAACCCCCATAAGCAGCATAGAAAAACTATTTTTTTAAAAACGATAGAGCTTAATTTCATTTTAATTACGCTTGAATCTCTGCTAAGTTCGGAAAATAAAAATGAAATATTAGGGCAAAATCAATTAGAAAATTAGGATGTAGAATTATTTTCTAAAAAGAATCATCAAAAATAAGACCAAAGCTGTGGCTTCTAATAATAAGCCCATAAAAAGCAAACTATGACTCCCAGTACTATTCTTAATAGCAACACCAACGAGTACACTTAACATTCCACTAATCAAACATGCTATGCTTATTTTTTTCATATTGTTTTTTAATTTTTGTTTAACGGTTTCGGGCTTTGCGTTCGGGCGGGTTTCGGAGCACAAAACTGTCAACCCAGCACTGAACTTGAATAGAAGCACAAAGCTCCAAGTTTGCACGTCACCCCGCCTGACGTAAAACCCGTGTTAGCGGTAGGTTTTATCATCAATGGTTATTTATAAAGTTATTAAATTCAGACTTGCCAATCGGGCTTTCAAATAAAGAGCCGTGTCCACCACCTGTAATCTCAATAAACTGGCTGTTTTGGCAATTTGAACAACTTAGTACATCTTGTTTAAAAGTTGGCCAAGTGTATAGTTGAATCGGAGAGTCACTTAATCCTTGAACAAATAAAATGTCAGACTTAAACCCATTAGTAAAATTAAGTAATGACCTTTGAAAGTATGGATTAGGGTTGCTTGATGTTGTCCCATATACGTTTTTCAATTTTGTGCATACAGCACTTGGTTGAATTTGCCCATTTTCCTCTAATTGACATCTATAAACTAGATTTAATGGACCCGGTGCATTTGCTATTACTCCATTTGTCTGATGCATTGTGTTAAGCCTAGTTACCATATAGCCTCCTTGTGAGTGTCCTCCCAAGAATAATTTTTTTACAGTTATCCCTAATTCTTGACTTGCTTTATTTTTCAACCATAATAATGCAGCCTCACATTTGACAATATTATCACCTAACAAAACATATTCTTGTGGATATGCTACACTTACAATCATCATATCATTTCTGTCCAAAATTCCTTTGAATTTATCAAGAGTGTTATTTGCAGCGGTAAGAATTTCATTATCAGAAGTTACACTTCCGTGAAATACAAGTAAAACATCTAAGTCGTTAATTGCGGGTTTATCTATTATAACGTCCACACTAACTGAATTATAAGAAATGGTTTTAGTTTGTCGATAAGCAGTTGGGATAGGTGTGTCTGCACTGTTGTCCTTGTTACAAGAAAAAATTATAACAGAAAGTAAAATTAGTAGTCTCATATTTCTTTTTTTTCAATTAGACGTGCTATTTTCTAAATGGTTTAATGTCGTCAGTAAACTTACCGCTAACGTTTTGCAGCTACCCGAAGGGCGGGACTTTTACCACAAAACTTGATTTGAAAAACGAATGTTTGTTTAACCACAAAACTGTCTTTGGAACACGAAACCCCGCCTTTTGGGTAGGTGCTGTTAGTGGCTGGCATTCTGTTCTGGGTTTCGTAATTCTGTTGACATTCTATTCATGCTTCTTCCAATAGAGCCGGTATTCATTTCCTGTTTCGTATATAAATAAATCGAACGCATAGCTACCCTCTTTCTTTTTCTTTGATTTCGTTCCACATGGTGTCAAATTGAAAGGTCTTTTTTTTCCTTCAATAAGTCCAAATGGTCGGTTTAGCGGAACATCTCCTTGCATAGTAATTTCGTCAATACCAGAAAGAAAAACTGTAGAATCCTTACTTAACTTTCCCAAATAAAAATGGCCAAACAATACTGAATCAAGATCGTAACCGGTTTTATTGAAAACTTTAATCTGTATATTTTGACCGATTGTCCATGAAGGTATTAGCATTAAAATAGCTAATGGGAATATGAATTTAAATTTTAACATGATTGCTTGGATTAATATGCTTGCCACTAACGTTTTCGGGCTTGGCGAAGGTGGCGATTTGCACCAGAAATGTTGATGCGGAGAACTGAACTTTCGGCTACCACAAAACTGTCTGCGAAGTGCGAAACCCCGCCTATTGCAAATGTGCTGTTATGTGTAGCCTTTCTTCTGTCTGCTAGTATATACATACTTGTCCTTGTCCAATTGGTAAAACAGACGCAATAACGTCTTCCCTAACTTTTTTGTCGTAAAGTTTTTCAATTGCCCAACCAACTAAGTCAACTGCTGCCAAACAACCTGCTGCTGTCCCAACATTACCATGTGTTACCAAATGCTTGTCTTCAAGGACGTCTACGCCATAATTTTTCAAAGCTTCAAAGGCAGTCGGATAAGTTGTTGCGGAAAGTCCAGTTAAATGTCCAAGTGCTGCAATTATTAGAGCACCAGAACACATTGAACAGATTATTTGTCGGCTTGGGTCAAGGTTAAAGCGTTTTAAATAAAGGTCGTCCTTGATAACGTTTCTTGTCCCAGGTCCGCTTCCAAAAAATACAAGGTCTGCATCATTGCACTCTTCAATTAGTCCATGAGTTTTAAGGTCAAGCCCACATACTGATTTATGGGTCGTTTCTGTCCCAACAATTTTTACTTGAAATTCTTTGTCACGAAATTTAACTCGGTTAAGTAAGTCCCATGCTAAAAAAATATCGATGTCAGTGAACTTGTCAAATGTTACTATTACTGCTTTTTTCATTTTATAATTGTTTGTTTTGTTGTCGTCACAAGGTTACACATAACGTTTTGCAGATTGGCGATGGGCGGGCTTTTCAGCACAAAAGTTAGTTCGGAGAACTGAACTTTCTGTAACCACAAAACTGTCAAGCGGAGACGAAACCCCGCCTATTGCCAATGTGCTGTTAGCGGTATGTGGCTTCTTCATCTCTATTTCTTTTCGTTGATAATTTTTATTCCTTCTGTCAATATTGGATCGTTTATTTCTTTGTACTTTAAATTTGTCAGGTCAATAAGATTTGTTGGAGCATAGATTTCTCTTGGTGTTCCGTTTATATGATAAAGTTGTTCCGTCGGAAAACTGTAAGGGATTTTTGTTTTAGAAGTTTGAAACCCATTTATAGCTCCATTAAGGCCAGCCATTTTAGTTCCAACAATTTTTGCTTGTCCCAAAGCGTCAAAGCCAATAGTTATTCCTTCTCCCATACTGCCTGTCCAATGATTTACTAAAACGATAACTTGTTTTTCGTAAGTAAATAAACCTCTTGGTGAGACGATTTCAAACCAACTTCTTTTTATTTTAAACTCTTTTTCTTCATTAAGTAAAATGTGTTTTTGATAAGGCATTTCTGTCGTAATAAATCTGCTCATTATTCCTCTTGCTACAATAGAATTTCCTCCGCTTGGTGTTTCTCGTAAGTCAATGATTAATGCTTTGGTATTTTTTAGTTGAAATAAAGCACTATCAAAAAATTGGATTACATATGTTTGTCCCAATGAATTGTTGAATTTGATATAGCCAATGTTATTGTCAATGGTCTTGAAGTCAAGCAATGAATTATATTTATAATTGTCTGTAAGATTACCGTTTGTTTCGTCAAGTTTTATGGTTGTTTTTTTGTCATTTTGTTTTACCACAATTACTCTTTGTGTTAAATATGTCCCTGCCAATAATTGTCTTAAAACATAGTTTTTAACTTCTGTATCAATGTTGGTAATACATTTTCCAATTCGGTTATTTACTGCCTGTTCAATTGGAATACCATTTATTGAAATGATTTCCATTCCATTTTTAATTCCTGCTTTGTCAGCAGAGAAACCTTTTCTTACTTCTGTAACGATAGGTTTGTCGTTAATCCATTCAGCCCAAATGTCAAGCCCTGTTGGAACTAACCTTGTTGATGATTGCAGATTTGTATTTAATGAAAAATGATTGTCGTAAAGTGTCTCCAACGCATTTTCAAAAACGGAGATTAATTCATTTCTATTTTTAGCATTTTGCGCTTGTGGTAAATAAATGGTTTTTACTTTGTCCCAGTCAGTATGCTTTTTGTCGAGGTAGGCATAATTTTCATTTACATCAGTCCAAAATTCAAGAAAGTCGTCAGCATATTTGTTGTCGTTCTTAAATGTAGTCCATCCAGTCAGCAAAAGAACGGCAATAGATGCGGATATTATTTTATGTCTTTTCATATGTCTCTGTCGTGTTGCCATTACCGCTAACGGCAGTCTGTCCGATAGCTATCGGACTAAAAACTCCCATTCCTATTCAAAAATAGGGCAATTAGCTGACAAATACGACTACTGGAATTTGGGTTGGATAAAAAGGGTAGGAAAAATTAAAAGGTCTTATAACCCCTCTAAATAAGGCATTTTGAGCAAAAAATAAATGGGCAAATCTTTTCAGGTACTTGAGCAGGTCTTTTTTGTCAATGAGGTTGAGCAGGCGTTTGAGATTGTAGGCGACAAACATAAAGCCTACATCGCTGGCGGCTCTGTTTATGCCTTTTTTAGTGAGGATAAAGTGGAAATTCTCCCGATTGCTATCGGGATCGTTTGATTGTGCCATAATTGTGCTCTATGATAGATTGACGTAGCTTGTATTGCGCTTCGTTTTGTGCAATGTTTTTGCGGTTTTGATCTACGTACTCCTGGTACTCAGATCGCTCTATCACGCGCCCTCTGCCACCAGTATTTTTGGTGCAGCATGCAATCAAGGGACAGGTTTTACATGCGGGTGTTTTGTAGTGTTGCACCAGATAGGTGGAACCATTTTTACGTTTGCTGCTGGTGTTGCTTTTTTGGTACCAATTGCCATTGGTGGTAAGGGTATGTCCTTGTGGACAGGTGTAGGTATTTTTCTTTTTGGTGTAGATAAATTCTGACACATTGTATGCCGGATCGGGAGCCATGGAAGCAGAGGAAATATCAGGTATGGCCACCAGGGTTTTCACACCCAACAGTTGTGCTGCTTTGAGCTCACTGCCTTTGTGGTATCCTTTGTCAAATACGGCGGTAAATTTGGTGTTCCCTACGATGTTTGAGGCGCGCTTTACCATGTTGCCCAAGGCTTTGCTATCGTTGTTGTTGGTGACTAAGTAATCGATTGGCAGGCAGTGTTTGGCATCGGTGGTAGATTGCACATTGTAGGCTACTTCGGTAATGGTGTTGCGCAACACCATTTGTCGGCTGTCGGGGTCGGATATAGAGATTTGTTCCTGACCGGTTTTATTCAATTCGGCTTGCAGGTGGGCATATCCTTCCTTCCGCTGTTTTTGTTGTTTAATAGCTTTGTGCAGCTCTTTTTTTTGGTCACCATCGGCCTCTGCCAATTCTTGCTGGTAGAGTTCTATTTTCTGTTCGATATAGGCAAGGTGGCGGTCTATTTTACCCTGATTAAAATTGTTTTTCTTACTGTTTTGCGCACGCAGTTTGGTGCTGTCGCCGGCGATGAGTTTGCCACCAATGAGATTAAAATATTTGGCTATGCTAACCGTTGCCTGAAACACTTTGCGAATGCCTTCTGCATTGTCTTTTCTGAAATTCGAAATCGTGTTGTGATCGGGGGTGAGTTGTTTGAGCAACCACATGAGTTCTATGTTACGACTGCATTCCTTTTCGAGCGCGCGACTGCTGCGAATGCGATTGAGATAGCCGTAAATAAAGAGCTTCAGGAGCACTTTCGGGTGATAGGCGGGGCGCCCCTCGAGCGATTCTTTTACCACAAATCCAAAGTCCTTTATGTCCAAACTATCGACAAATAAATCAATAGTTCGCACTTCATTGTTGGCATCTATCAAGGCATCGAGCGAAGTCGGTATCAACACCAACTGCGCTCTATTTTGGCCTTCAATAAATTTCATAGCCTAAAAATACGCTCTCTCAGATAAGCGTAAAAAACACTTATCCCATCCTTCTTCCACAATCTATTGTGATGACTTAGTTTTTAGACAGTCTGACGTTTTGCGAATAGGCGCAGGCAGGGATTTATACCACTGAACGTAATTCGAAGAACAGAACTTTAAATATATTATTTTCCAGTTTTCTAAGTACGAAATCCCTGCTTGAGCTTATTTGCTGTTATAGGGCGTTTTAATTACTCGATATATTGTTTTCTACGATTTCTAGTATTTTATTGCTCTCATTTCCTTAGATTCTGACAAATAATAGATTGTCCTTGAGACGTCATCCAAAATATATTTTGGTTCCTTATCCTTTCCAAAGTTTATTTCTAAATTTTTTTGACCAGTGATCTTTGATATTCCAATCAATCCATAATCTTTTGATTCTAATTTACCTAAAATAAACTGAACATCATTTCCAGAAGCAGATGCCTTGAAACGTTTTCTAACCATATCCATTTCTTTGGATGCAGCGGACAGATGAGCTGAGGCTCCTTTATTTGCCAATTGTCCAATCGCATCGCAAAATTCACGTGCTTCTGGTGTATTAACATTTTTAGATGCTTCTTTCGCCTTGACTTCTAGGTCTGCATAACGCATTGCATCCATTGTATTCAGTATAGCTGAGGTTGCATACAATGCTTTTTTCCAGCCTGAAATACCAGGCGCAGGGATGTGTGATTTGTAAACTTCTTTCCCGTCTTTTGAGTAAGCCGCAACTGTTTGTGATGAGCTCAAAACAATTAAATCTTTTATGATTTCAATTCGCGTTGGCTTTTCTTTTTGTTCAAATTGAATTTGATTTGCAACCAATGCTTCTTGAGTTGACGCATTTAGATCAGTAACAGTTAACATGGAAGATGAAGGATTGAAAGTATACGACAAATCTCCGTCGCGTAAGTTGAGCAAAGGATAGTCAATTTTTGATGCTACGTTCTTTGCTAAAATAGATTTATTTGACTCGAGACTTACAATATCCTCTTCTAAGTAAGTTCTAACGTAAACGGCATTTTCTAGGAGTTTCATTTCTTGAACAGAACCATTTACCTTATAAAAATCGTTAAATAAGTAGCTCCCGTTTTCGAGATCAACAATGTTCAATAAACTTGTGCCATTGGTTCCTTCCATACTGATGATTAATCCTTTGTTGCTGTAGCTGTATTTCTTAACTGTCCCCTTTAGCTTCACTTGTTCTGTCCATAATTCAGCTCCAGTTTTATAATCATACATAGTCATTGTTGGTTTAAACATGGTATTATTTGGATCGACAGCACTTGAAATTATCAATCCAACAGGATCATAAATTATTAAATCTGGCAAGCCTTTTTGCTTTGCTGGTTGAGCCCAAATGGGTTTTCCGCTTGCAAGTTCATAAGCCATCACTGCTTGACCTTTGATATAAATAAATTTATCCTTTTCAAGAAACGAAGTTGCTAATTTGGTTTCAGTTACTGTTGCAGTTTGAGCTCCTTTTAATTTAGGTAAGTCCGCTTTCCAAATTTGTTTGCCATCTGCTGCCGAAAAACAATAAATGGCACCACCTTTCATTCCGCCAGTAGTAGGGATTATGAAATTTCCATCTTCTGTTTCAATCGGACTGCCATCAATGACTTCCGCTAGGATGCTCTTTCCAAAAACTTCTTTTAATTCCCATCTAACTTTTCCTGTTGAGGCGTCAACCAGAAAGAAAACTGATTCCATTCCTTTCAATCCTTGCATTAGAAAATCTCCTGTGCTGCCTAAAAGGTATTGTTTTCCGATAATGGTATTTTCTTTTTTAGAATCGTAGAGTATTTTGCCATCGTTTACATTAAAAATGACTTTGGTCTCCAATTTTCCTAGTCCACGAGTAATCATACCAAAAGGTGTGTTTGGAATCATTTTAAATTCGTCCTCTGTTGGAGAACCTATTGCATTTACTGAGTATGTGATAATTCCAGTTTTATCATCCATTCCTGACACTCCATCCAAAGTTCCCAAAATCAAGTTTCCAGTTGGTGAAACTTGATACCAATTAATAGTCTTATCCAATTTAACTTGCCATTGAGAAAAGGAAAAAAACGATAGTAAATAAAAAAAAGTAAAAGTTATTGTTTTCATAATGTGGGTATAATTTAAGTGAATGTTATTTTTTGATTTTTATGCACCGAACCGAGAAACCGAGCGATCTTGGTTCTGAATAGGTTTCAACAGTGTTTTTTTCTGCTTCTAAGTAGCGATCCCAAGAAGAATTTTCATATTCAATTCCAGTACCTTCAGTCGAAGTCCACCACCCGCCACTTGCGGCAAGTCCTGCAAATGTTCCATCTGCGAGACAAAATCCTCCTGGCAAACCATTAAAACCATTCGGTTCTGTTCCATTTCCATTTTCTGCCCAACCGGTTGCACTTTTTAGTTTTTTACCGGCAACCATAATTCCTCCACAATAATCAACAAGTATTTTCCATTCTGTGTCGGTTGGTATTTTGTAGCCATTGGGAGCAAGTCCTCTTTTATCGTTCACTGCAAACCAATTATAAAGTCGACCGTATTTTTTACCATTTTCAGCTGAAAAATTATAAAAGCACCAAGCTGGTTTACCTTCTTGGCCTGCCTTTTTCCATTCTTCGGCTGTTTTAGCTTGTGGGATTAATTCACCGTTTCTGAATTTGGCTGTGTTAAGATTCGTAGCGGTCCAAATTTGTGTTCCGATTTTAGCTTCTTTAACGGGCGTCTGAGCTAAAATAGCAAGGTTTAATAATGAGCAAAGAATTAATAGAAACCGTTTCATATTTTTATTTTTTCCGATTTTAACAATAAATATACCAAGTTTTTTTCATATGTTGTCGTTGGTACTAATAATGTAGTTGTTTTTTAAATGCCCTATAACGGTTTACGGCTTGGCGAAGGCAGGGCTTTGAAAAACGTCAGCCCAAATATAGCACAACTGTTGATTAGAATTCAAAATGTTGAATTACTTCCGTCTGCCCTGCTTTTGCCAAACCGATGTTACCTGCTGGCGATTTTATGAGTTATCACTTTGCGTTAATTGTCGGATAAGTGTTGGTATAAAAAAGAACGGATAAATCAACAAAAATAAATTCGGTATCCACCAACTCAGGTCGGTTTCTTGGGCAAGTGTCCAATATGAAACTGCTTGTAAGCCTGATACGCTTGTAAGTAAAAGTGATATTAAAGCATAGATTTTCCAACGGTCATCATTTTTCTTATTCAGCCAAATACTGTACAAGCCAGTTACTGAAACGAAAATGTCTAATGGAAAAAATGACCAATTCCAATTTACTAATATTGGATTGGTGTAGTCGTTGTAGAGATATTCGGCTGGCAGTAAATGCAGGGCAGTAATTGCCCAATAGGCGATGAAGCCAATATCTACCAATAAGAAAAAATATTTTAGTGATTTCATAATATCAATGTTTTGAAGTAAAATTTAAACCAACGATTCCTGCTATTATTAGAGCACTGAAAATAATTTTTGAAATGTTAATTGTTCTTTAAAGAATAAACTTTGAATAAAGGTTAGCAAAATTAACCCAAGACCCGACCAAATAGCATACGCCACATTCATTCGCATATATTTTAGGACGATAGACAAAAACCAAAGACTACTGCAATACAACATTAACGGTGTCAAGATTAACCCTAATTTTTGCCCGCCATTCGAAATTTTTAGTAGCACAGTGCCACTTACTTCTAAGCCAATTGCAATAAGTAAAATAGTCCATTTCATTTTACTTTTGTCCAAGTTTGAGTTTGATAAAATAAGCCCCAATAACCCCTTACTTTCAGCGTATTGCGGTCGGAAAGCCACATTGTGCAAGTATAGGTTTTTCCACTTTCAGGGTCGTAAATTGTTCCGCCTTTCCATTCCTTGCCTTGGTAGTAAAAATCTTTTAGTATTAACAAATCAATTAAAGACTGATTTCTTTTTCCTTTATCTGGATTTTCGGTATCAGTAAAGGGCCGTCCCTTTTCATCATTGGGTTTTTTTAGCCAGGTTATTTTTCCATAAAATTTCCCACTTTGTTCGTATATCTCGGTTATACCGTCTTTGTCTTCGGATAGCCATTTGCCTACTATTTGGTTCTGTGAAAATGTTTTTGTAACCAAAAAAAGAAATAAAATAATGATAATCTTTTGCATAAAATTAGAGTTTGATTTTAAATGTTACGACTAAATTTTCAGAAATATCTTCGCCAGCACTTTGCCCTTGCCAGTTGCCAGTTAGGTAATGAATTCCTTTGATAAAATCGGTTATCAACAAACCGTCTGTAATTGCAATACTTACTTTGTCGTTAATTTTTCTACTAAAACCTGCATTGAGCAAGGCACTCAAATAGACATTGCGTCTTGGTTGGGCTTCACTTTTGAAAACATAATTTTCGGCACTCAAACCTAAACCATAGCCATTTATAAACGCCCATTTTGGATTTTTTTTAAATGCTTTTTCTTTCTCTGCAATTAGCAAAAATGAAGTGTTGCCAATAAAACCATCTACTGGCGTTTGCGATATTTTGGTAATGCCTTTTACTCTTGCTTCAAAATGCTGAATGGATAACAACAAGCCCCATTTGCTTTCTGCTGTGGGTTTGTATTTTAATCCCATTGAAAAAATAGGGGAATAGCCAATGTTCAAATCCTTTTTTTCTTCAATGCTTTCAATGATATAAGGCTTGCCATAGCCAATGCTTGGCATTAGTTCAAAGTGCTGTGCTTTGGCTATTGTTGTAAATGTGACTGTAATAAAAATAAGTGCTATTTTTTTGTGTTCGCTGATTCGTTTTTGAACGCTTTCAAATTTTTGATGATAGTCTTTAAATTCGGTTTTGCACCATTTGTCCCACCAAGTAAAATACAAGCCATAATTGCCCGAAAAATGAGAATGGTGCAAATTGTGATGTGTAGAAGGTGTTTTGAATTTAAACAACCAGTGTGTGTTAAAGCCTTTGGGGTAAATTTCGTAGCCCAAATGTCCAATTACATTCAACAACATTTGTAATAATTGCCACCCTATCAAAGCCATTAAATGCACTGGAAATAGAAACGAAAAAATAATGTAAGCCCCTGCTTCAAGCAATGCTTCCAAAGGGTGAAACGAAAAAGCCGCAAACGGACTGGGGTCGGTGCTTTGATGATGCACTTTATGAACGTATTTATAAAGTTTGGGGTGGTGCATTAGGCGATGTGTCCAATAAAACCAAGTGTCGTGTAGCACTATCATTAACATAATACTAAACACAAAATACGCCAAACCGTAATCGCTTACCTTGTCATAAATTTGAGTAAATCCATTCATTTGTGCCACATAAAGAGCCACATCTACCACCGTAAAAATGAGTAAAGTAGAAATAGAGTACTTTATTTCGTGCCACAAAATTTGCTTGGTGCTTCGTTGTTTTTCCTGTATTCTTCTGTGTTTTAATTGGGCTTTGTAAATAACCCAAAACAGTAAGAAAAACGGAACGACCATTATGCCATAGATGAGCAAATTGGTAAAAAAATCGGTAATACCGTATTGAAATATGTCTTTAAACTGCAACATCATTTACGTTTTTATAATTTGATGTTGCAAAAGTAGAGTGACTTTCTCGTAAAACTTTTGACATAAGTCAAAAAGCAAATACCCTTACTTTTTTGCCCTAATTCTACTCAATGTTTCTTGCGAAATGCCTAAGTACGAGGCAATCATTCCTAATGAAACTCGTTGCAAGAGGTAGTTTTCGTTTTGCATTAAACTTTGGTAGCGTTCAATGGCTGTTTGAAATTGTAAGGACATAATACGCTCTTCCAACGCAACATAATATTGCTCGGTTAATAGTCTTCCTATCTTGTCAAAGGTTGGATAATTTTTATACAGTTTTTGTAAGTCATCAAACGTAATGGCATACAGCGTTGTGGGTTCTATTGCTTGTATGTTTTCATAACTCGGTTTTTGGCTCACAAAAGAATACATTGAAGTTACAAATTGTCCTTCGTTGCAAAACCAATTTATGATTTCTTTCCCTTCTTTGTAATGGAAGCCACGAAGCAAGCCACTCTCTACGAAGTACAATTTTTTGGCTGTACTGCCTTCTTTTAGCACAAAGTCGTCTTTTGCAAACTGCTCAATTTTAAGAACATTTTGCAATTCAACAACAACAGCCTCATTAAGCGTTGCTAATTCGGTAAGTCTGTCAAGTAGTTGTCGCAATTTTTTTTGTATCAATGTCATTGATGGGCTGTCTCAGTACGCTTGCAGGTAACGTTTTGCAGATTGGCGATGGGCGGGCTTTTCAGCACAGAAGTTAGTTCGGAGACCAGAAATTTCTACTACCACAAAACTGTCAAGCGGAGACGAAACCCCGCCTATTGCCAATGTGCTGTTAGCTGCTGCCCATTCTGTCCATTGGATCTTTGAGTTCAGTCGTTTCATTATTGTTGTCTAATTATAAGATGCTATAGCATATGGATTTTCAATTGTCATCCTAAACTATTAAGTCAAGTAGTCCACATAAGCCTGCACCAATTATAATTGTCCAAGAAATCCAGTCCTTAAATTCATTGTTTTTGTGTTTAAGAAACAAAATATGAAGTCCTAAATGCACAATCATAAAAATATTAAACCCCTTTATAAACGCTTCTATGTCTTGGCTGTGTGTCAGCTGCCAAAATATAAAGAAGAATAAAGGAATGTGTGCGAATACAAATATTATGTGTCCTAATTTATCACTGAGCAATGAAAGTCCAGGGAAAATTCGCCACTCACGACACCGTATTGCGTCCATTTCGTGCATTGTCAAAAGTGAAAGTCCTAAATAAAAGAATATGTGTGCTGTCATAATATTTTGTCTGATTGATTTTATGTCTTTTCGTGTCGTTTTAGAATAGCATATAACGTTTTGCCGCTTTGAGAAGGCGGGGGATTTTTAGCACTAAACTTCATTAGATGCACAAAGCTTGAATTTAGCACTTCACTGTCATAGAAGCACGAAACCCCCGCTTTTGCAAAACGGCTGTTAGCGGTAGTTTTTTATTTCGTTTCTTATAATTTTCAAAATTTCAGTATGATAGCAAAA
>Ga0114980_10002465_pt1 | contig 13017 bp, 14 predicted proteins | sample S_140806_EF_Meta_FD_87018 | JGI IMG/M metagenome (GOLD analysis project Ga0114980, IMG submission 87018) | Freshwater microbial communities from Lake Simoncouche, Canada to study carbon cycling - S_140806_EF_MetaG | ecosystem: Environmental > Aquatic > Freshwater > Lake | place: Lake...
AAGTACTGCGCGCCATGGTCAAAACCGCCGTAGGGGGTGTCGCGTGTGGCCATGCGCCCCCCAGCGCCCTTGCTCTTTTCGAACACGCTGACTCGGTGGCCTGCTTGGACCAAGGTTCTTGCGGCAGTGACTCCCGCCAGGCCGGCACCGATGACAGCGATATTTTTCATAGTTCCGACTCTACACCGAGTTGATGGCTTTGGGGTGATTGACGTAACAAGGCTTTGCGTGTGGTGCTGTGGCTGATTTGTTGCAGCCACCATTGCAGGGCTTTATCCCCTGCGGGGTGACCCTTGGCGCCGGGGTTTTCCCGCCAAGCGAAGCTGATGGTGGCGAGTCGCAAGGGGCGCATCACCTCGCACACACACAGCAAACCTTGATCGATAAAAGGCTTGGCCAAGGTCAATGGCAAAAAGCCCGACCCCAAACCGCGCAGTTGCGCGTCGAGCTTGGCTTGCATACTGGGTACGGTGAACACATCTTGGCCGGCGAGCAGGCCAAAGCTCAGGCCCATCCCTTGGGGTACCGTGTCAGCCACTGCCACAGCGCGGTGGGATTGAATCAATCTGTCGCTCAGCGGTTGGGCCACATGCGCCAACGGGTGCTGGGGAGCCACTGCAAACACAAATTCCACTTCGCCCAGTGGGGCAAAGCGCAAACCTGGGCTGTTACTGTAGGCGTAGCTCACACCGACTGCCAAATCGGCTTGCCCAGAGCTTAAAGCGCTCAAGGTACCGCTCAACGTTTCGTTGCGAAGCTTTAATCGCGTGGGCGGGTTGAGTGCAAAAAACGTTTCACTCAACTCCATCATGACCTGGAAATCGATGATGGTGTCCACCGCTATGGTGAGTTGGCTCTCCCAGCCAGTGGCCACCCGTTTGACTCGGTGCGCGATGCTGTCCATGTCCAGCAGCAAACGGCTGCCCTCGTTCAGCAATTCGCGCCCTGCCGCGGTCAGTTGGGCTTGGCGCGACGAGCGGGTGAAAAGCAAGACGTCCAGAGCCTCCTCCATTTGACGTACGCGGTAACTTAAAGCACTGGGGACAACGCCTATTTCGCGGGCAGCCCCCGCAAAGCTTCCTTTTTCAGCGATGGCATTGAGCATAAAGAGGGCATCGGGGGTCAGAACATCTCGGGCAGAGGACATAAAAACCTTATTAATCAAATTATTTGAATGATGCCATCAATTTCACACATATTAAAGAAGGGTTTGGTTGATTAAAGTCAGTTCTCTACTAGATACACACCATGCACAAAATTCGACGATCCCTTGACAGAGGCTATGCCGACCACGGTTGGTTGAAGTCTTTTCACAGCTTTTCCTTTGCCGGCTACCACGACCCAGCCCACATGGGTTGGGGCGCTTTGCGTGTCATCAACGAAGACCGTATCGAATCCGGCCAAGGTTTTGGTACCCATGGCCACCAAGACATGGAAATCATCAGCTATGTGTTGTCGGGCAATTTGGCCCACCAAGACAGCATGGGCAATGTCAAAGGGATTCCGCCCGGCGACGTGCAGCGCATGAGCGCGGGCACCGGCGTCAAGCACAGCGAGTTCAACCATGCCATTGGCGAAGAAACCCATTTCCTGCAAATTTGGATCGAGCCCAACCAGCGCGGCATCCCCCCCAGCTACGAGCAAAAAACCATTGCACCTGCCAGCAAGCGCGGTGCCTTGGTCTTGATTGCCGGCCACACGCCCACGGGCGATGCAGTAAAGATCCATGCCGATGCGGCGCTTTATGCAGGTTTATTTGATGGCGATGAAGCCGCCAATTTGACCCTCAACCCCCGCCACAAGGCCTATGTGCACTTGATTCGCGGTCAACTGCACGCCAATGGCCAGCAACTGTCTGCAGGCGATGCTTTGTTGTTGGAGGGTGAACCCCATATTGAACTGACCCATGGCCAAGATGCAGAAGTCTTGGTGTTTGACCTGGCCTCTTAATTTTTTGTTGCTTACCTAGGAGAAATCATGAGCAAAACTGTTGTTGTTTACCACTCTGGCTACGGCCATACCCAACGCGTTGCCCAATTTGTGGCCGAGGGCGCCAAAGCGCAACTCATCGCCATTGACGCGGACGGCAACCTGAGCGACGCTGATTGGACCGCTATCAACGCGGCGCACGCCATCATCTTTGGCTCGCCCACTTACATGGGTATGGCTTCTTGGCAATTCAAAAAATTTGCCGATGCCACCTCCAAGCAGTGGATGAGCGGTGCGTGGAAAGACAAAGTGGCCGGTGGTTTCACCATTTCTGCCAGCCCCAGCGGCGACAAACTGTCGACCATCCAGTACTTCATCACCTTGTCCATGCAACAAGGCATGGTGTGGGTAGGTCAGCCCGCCATGAACGACGGCAACATCAACCGCATCGGTTCCAACTCTGGCGTGATGGCACAAGTGGGCCCCACCAGCCCAGCCGCCGACATTCCCCAAGGTGACTTGGATACTGCCAAAGCCTACGGCGAACGCGTTGCCCAAGTGGCGGCCAAACTGCACGGTTGATTTTTCACTGACCGTTACAAGCCGTTTGGCGCGAAAGTGCCAAACGGTTTTTTGTTGAGTTGGGTTAGTATGAAGCTATGAAGATTTTGAGCATACTGCCATGGGCAGATTGGATGGTGCTGGTATTTTTTGGACTGGTTTGGATTGGCTATGCCCAATTTGCCAGCCGCTGGTCGCTCAAACGACCCTCTATTTTGGCCGCCACCAACCGCTTTCGCCTTCGCTGGATCAAGGTGTCGCTCACTCGCGACCCAAGGGTGCTTGACGGCATCATCACCCAGACTTTATCTAACACACCAGCTTTTTTTTCGTCCACCACCATTTTGATCATCGGTGGTTTGCTCGCCTTGATGGGTACCACTGACAAAGCCGCAGAGTTGGTTCGGGAAATTCCGTTTTCTCAGGCGACCCCTATCTTGGTGTTTGAGTTCAAGATATTGGTATTGATCGCTATTTTTGTCTATGCGTTTTTCCGCTTTTCGTGGTCCATGCGGCAATACACGTTTGTGGCTTTGATGATTGGCGCTTTGCCATCGCCCGAGTTTTTTGCGGCACAACCCGACAAGGAAGACGATTACGCCCAACGTGTGTCAGCGATGACAGGACTGGCCGCAGAAACCTTCAATGATGGCCTACGAGCCTATTATTTTTCATTTGCTGTGATGGGTTGGTTTTTCTCACCCATAGCTTTTGTATTGACCACGTTATTGATCGTGGCGATTTTGTATAACCGCGAGTTTCGCTCGGATGTGCTGGGTGTGCTTAACGACGGCAATTAAGAGAAATCCAGGCTCGTGAAACAGAAGTACAGAACTGCGTGGCGCTTCTTTAGGTGGTTGAAATGCCCAACTTACTCAGCAAGGCCTGATCCTTTTGCCAATCTGGGTTGCCTGTGGTGAGTAATTTATCGCCATAAAAAATGGAATTGGCGCCGGCCATGAAACACAGCGCTTGTATGGCTTCGCCCATTTGCTGACGACCAGCCGACAACCGTACACGGGCTTTAGGCATGGTGATGCGAGCAACTGCAATAGTTCGAACGAACTCCAGCAAATCAAGGGACTCGGTGCCGTGTAACGGTGTTCCTTCGACTTGGACCAAGTTATTGATGGGTACGGATTCAGGATAGGGTGTTAAGTTGGCGAGTTGGTGAACAAGACCAGCTCGCTGTGCGCGGCTTTCACCCATGCCAACGATGCCCCCGCTGCACACATGCATACCTGCCGAACGTACATGGGCCAGCGTATCAAGACGTTCTTGGTAGTCACGCGTGGTAATGATGTCACCATACAACTCTGGCGTTGTGTCGAGGTTGTGGTTGTAATAGTCCAAACCGGCTTGTTTCAAAGTGCCAGCTTGTAGTTCAGTCAACATGCCCAGTGTGCAGCAGGCTTCCATACCCAGCGATTTGACTGTGCGAACCAGTTCGGCAACTTTTTCTACATCACGGTCTTTGGGTTCGCGCCAAGCCGCGCCCATGCAAAAACGGCTTGCGCCATTTTTTTTCGCTTCCAGCGCAGCGGCTTTGACCTCTTCGACATCGAGCAATTTGGAAGCTTCAACACCTGTGTTGTAGTGAACAGACTGGGGGCAGTATCCGCAGTCTTCGGGGCAACCGCCGGTTTTGATTGACAAAAGCGTGGAGAGTTGGACTTCGTTAGGATTGAAGTGTTCACGGTGAACTTGTTGAGCCTTGAACATCAAGTCGCTGAAGGGTAAATTGAACAATGCTTCAATCGACTGGCGACTCCATGCTTGAACAGAATTTTCTGAGGGCTTGGCGGGCTTAAGGAAATGAAGAGGCTGTACTTGCTGTGTCACTGCGGTCGGCATAGGTAGTTCAATTAAATGGAATGATGAGAATATAGCAATAAATAAGCCTACAAAAGTCAAGGCTGAGATCGCTTAGGATAATCTTGAACACATTCAAGCCACCTGCTTGTCTCCCTAAGAGGTTTTATCTGAGTTCTCATTCTTCAAAATTGGTCCAACGCAGTTTGCACAGTGTCTGGCATCCATGTACACAAATGCAACACCACGAAACTGTGCCCTTGGTGGCCGTTCAACGCGGCAGCGGTGCTTGGCTGTACGACCACGATGGCAATCGTTACCTCGACGCCATCAGTTCTTGGTGGGTCAACCTGTTTGGCCATGCCAACCCTCGCATCAACGATGCATTGAAACATCAACTCGACACCTTGGAGCATGCCATGCTCGCTGGCTTTACCCATGAGCCCGTGGTGTCTTTGTCCGAGAAGCTCTCGGCCTTAACTCACGGTGTATTGGGACATTGTTTTTATGCGTCAGACGGCTCATCTGCAGTAGAGATTGCCCTCAAGATGAGTTTCCATAGTTGGCGCAACCAAGGTCTTGGCAGCAAACAGGAGTTTGTGTGTTTGAAAGGTGGCTATCACGGAGAAACTGTGGGAGCGCTGGGTGTGACCGATGTGCCTATTTTTCGAGACGCCTATGACGCATTACTTAAGCCAGTGCATACCCTCATGTCGCCGGATGCCAGACAGGCCATGGAGGGGGAGTCCGCAGATCAGGTGGCACTTCGTGCGGCAAGCAAGCTTGAAGACTTGCTCCAAGCGCGGGCTGCGCATATCAGTGCTGTCATTATCGAGCCCTTGGTGCAATGCGCGGGTGGCATGGCCATGCACAGCCCTGTGTATGTTCAGGAGGTTCGCCGCTTATGTACAGCCTTCAATGTGCATTTGATCGCTGACGAAATTGCTGTGGGCTGTGGTCGAACGGGTCGTTTTTTTGCTTGCCAGCATGCGGCTGTGTGGCCTGATTTTTTATGTTTATCCAAAGGTATCAGCGGTGGGTATTTGCCCTTGTCGTTGGTGATGACGCGTGACGATATCTATGAATCTTTTTACAGCGATAGCATGGTGCGTGGCTTCTTGCATTCGCATTCCTATACAGGCAATCCACTGGCTTGCCGCGCTGCTTTGGTCACGCTGGAGATTTTCGAGCAAGACGATGTACTTGCTCAAAATCGAGTGCTTGCAAAACGTCTGAGCGAGGGGCTGGCACCCTTGGCCGCGCATTCTAAGGTGAGTCACTTTCGCCAACAAGGCATGATTTGGGCATTCGATGCAGAAGTAGAAGACACGCAGCTTGCCGCCACTTTTTCCAGGCGCTTCTTTGCCAGTGCTTTGAAACATGAATTGCTGTTGCGACCTATTGGTACCACTGTTTATGTGATGCCGCCCTATGTATTGAACGATTCAGACACTGATTTTTTGGCCCAGCGTTTGCAAACCGTTTTTGATGAAGTCATCCGCGCATGATCTTTTCTCAACTGGATGCATTGGCATCGAACCTTTCTGCATTGGAGACGCAGGGCTTGCGTCGGGTAAGGCGTACTGTTGAGTCTGTCTCGCAAGGGCACATGGTGGTGGATGATAGGCGGCTACTGACCTTCAACAGCAACGATTACTTGGGTTTGGCGTCACATCCACAGGTAGTCGAAGCCATCAAGGAGGGCGCATCTTTGTATGGCGCAGGCAGCGGGGCATCGCATTTGATAAGTGGTCATTCACAAGCACATGATCGGCTGGAAGAATTGCTGGCCACATTTTTTTTGTCTCATCTGCCATCCGCTAGGGCACTGTATTTCAGCAGTGGTTATATGGCGAACTTGGGTGCACTGACCGCATTGGCCAGTACAGCCTCAGGCGACATTAGTTTTTTTTCGGACCAGTTGAATCACGCGTCATTGATTGACGGCATACGCCTCACCCGTGAACCTTTTCAAATTTATAACCACGCAGATATTGCTGATCTATCGTTAAAACTGTCTTCTTGTCAAAGTGGCACCAAGGTGGTGGTGACTGATGGGGTGTTCAGCATGGATGGCGACATTGCGCCAATGCCAGATTTGCTGCGCTTGTGCGAGCAATATGGCGCATGGCTTTTGGTTGATGATGCGCATGGTTTTGGTGTTTTAGGCGACAGCGGTGCTGGCGTGTTGCAGCATTTCAACCTTAGCTCTCCTCAATTGATTTACATGGGTACCCTTGGCAAGGCAGCTGGCGTGTCAGGAGCGTTTGTTGCCGCTCATGAACACTTCATTGAATGGCTGGTGCAACGCTCACGCCCCTATATATACACCACTGCGGCAGTACCTGCACTGGCGCATGCGCTATTGACCAGTCTGCGCATCATTCGTGGCGAAGAGGGTCGAAGACGTCGATCACATTTGAAGTCATTGATTCAACAACTGTCGACTGCTCCTGTCCCCTCATCTTGGAAGCGCCTTGAGTCAATGACGCCGATTCAACCCATGGTGCTCGGTAGCAATGCGCAGGTATTGAAGGCTTCTGCTGATTTGAATCAGCAAGGTATTTGGATCAGTGCGATTCGCGCACCGACCGTCCCAGTCAACACGGCCAGATTGCGCATCACCTTGTCGGCTGCGCACACGTCGCAAGACGTTGATCAATTGGTACAGGCCATTTCGAGTACTGTTCATACATGAAGAATTCATTACCTGTTTATCCCTTTTCCTGCTTTGTCACCGGTACTGACACGGAGATCGGTAAGACCTTGGTGGCGTCTACGTTGGTGTACCTTCAGGCGCAACGCGGCTATCGTGTGGCTGCGATGAAACCGGTGGCTGCTGGTACAGAGTGGCGCAATGGGCGCTGGTGCAATGAAGATGTAGACCATCTTGCTGCATGCGTTTCTGTCTCACTGCCGCAGCAGATGACAACGCCTTATTTATTCAAAGCAGCTGCAGCGCCGCATATCGCAGCAAGTTTAGAAAACAGGGTTATTGATCGCTCACACCTACTGAGTTGTTATGAGCAGGTAAGGGCGCAGGCTGATGCCTTGGTGGTCGAAGGTGTCGGTGGTTTTTGTGTACCTTTAAACGACAGCTATGACACGGCAGGCATGGCCAAAGACTTGAACTTGCCTGTGGTGATGGTGGTTGGAATGCGTCTGGGTTGCATCAATCAGGCCTTGTTAACTTCAGAAGCGATTGCCTCAAGAGGCCTAAAGCTCATGGGGTGGGTGGCCAACAGCGTAGATATGCACATGTTGTATGCGCAGGAAAATATCCAAGCCATTGCCCAAAGAATCAATGCCCCTTTATTCGGATCCATTCCCCGACTAGAAGTGGCCAATGCATCTTCAGCAGCAGCTTGCTTTGCTTAAACCTTGAAGGACCCACATGACGTATGAATTTATTGCTATCTGCTTATATCTTTTCTTTGGCATGTGTTTTGGTTTTGTAACTTTTCCGTACCGACACCTCTTTAGCGAAGGACCTGAAAAACCTGAAAACTCAGATCAAACGTCGCCACTTGAAGGTCGGGTTTTTTGGGTGTTAATTTGTACATGGCTGTGGCCCATCATGGTCATCACCGGCTTGAACACAGCGTGGGTCGTTTCGAAGCGCAAAAAACAAGCGCAAAAGGACTCAAACTCTGTTTAGATGAAATCCAAACTCTTCAAATACCTAGAAATCAATCAGTGTGCTAACTTCAAGCCATTGATTTTCATCAACAGATAGATGTGTTGAAGTTCAGCTTTTTCACAGTCGGGTGCCCCCACCCAACGCGCCAATGCAGAAGCTGGAATGTGGGTGCGCTTTCCCTCTATCTCAACTTCCACCCGGAAATAACAGGGGTCTAACTCGTGAAATGCAATGACCGTACCCCAACGTCCAATATGCCAAGGCTTTCGGATCACCACGACTTGATCGCCAGGGCGGGCAAGCAAATCTAAGTTGTCCTCAAAGGCTTGCTGTATTTCCACACTGGATGTTTTGGCGCTAGCTTTTGCAAAATTGTTAGCAAATTCAATAAATTGTTCAGCATTCATACCTCAAGGATCGGCTTGAGCTAGGGTTTTCTTGAGTGGTTTTTTGAGTAAAGGGGATAAATCGGGGTTCACCCCTCGACGCTCATCAAAAACAAAGCAGTTGCCGCTGTAGTGGGCGCTACCTACCTCTTCAAAGTATTTCAGGATGCCGCCTTCTAACTGGTAGACCTCCAACAGACCCTGTTCACGCAAGTAAATAGCCGCTTTCTCACAGCGTATGCCGCCGGTGCAAAAACTCACCACGGTTTTGCCCTGCAAGTCTTCCAGGTGCTGGCTGGCAGCTGCAGGAAACTCGCTGAACTTGTCGATGCGCCAGTTCAGCGCACCCACAAAACTGCCTTCGTCGACCTCAAAGGCGTTGCGCGTGTCCAATGTCACCACTGGGCGGCCTTGGTCGTCATGGCCGTCGTCTAGCCAGCGTTTCAAGGTGGCAGCAGCAACCGCTGGGGCGCGGCCGGTTTGCGGCTGAATGGCAGGATGGTTCATGCGGATGATTTCGTTTTTTACTTTCACCAGCAGCTTGCGAAATGGTTGGGTGGCCGACCAGCTTTCTTTCGGTGAGATGGATACCAAACGCGGATCTCCGTGTAGCCAAGACACAAAGTCCCGTACTGATTGTGGGGGACCCGCCAAAAACAGGTTGATACCTTCCTCGGCAATCAAGACCGTGCCTTTGAGCGAAAGTGCGCTGGCATGTGCATGGCAAGCCTCACGCAAGGCCGCTGTGTCGCTGATTTCAGTGAACAGGTAGGCCGAAATATTTAAGACGGGTAGCGCAGGGTTCACCGCTTCCTCATCCAACCCAAGCCTGCCGAGGTGCCAGAAGCACCCATTACGGGGCGGTATTCACAACCTACCCAGCCTTGCCAGTGGTTCGCAGCAATGACCTCTTCCATGACCTTGAACACCGTGGCGTAATGCAACTCTCCGGTGTCGGGTTCGTGGCGCTGGGGTACACCCGCAATTTGGAAATGTCCCACATCGCCTATGGGCAAGTAGTGACGAATTTTTTTCTCTACATCGCCTTCGACTATTTGACAGTGGTAAAGATCGAACTGTACTTTCAGGTTAGACATGCCCACCTCTTTGACGATGGCGTGGGCATCGTCTTGTCGGTTCAAAAAAAAGTGTGGAATGTCCCGGGTGTTGATGGGTTCGATCAACACATCGCGCCCTGCGCTGGCGGCCTGCTCGCAGGCCCAACGCAGGTTGCTGATATAGGTGTCGCGTAAAGGGCCAGGCGTGCGTGCATAGATCCCGCTGGTGCTGAGTTCGGGGGGTAAGGTACTTGCCACCCGTAACTCTGTGGGAACCAAACCGGCCATCACATGAATGCGTGGGCAGTTCATGATCTCGGCATATTCCAGCGCTGTTAAAAAACCGCTGCGAAACTCAGCCTCGTGACCAGGCAAACAGGTGGTCCCACGCACCCCTTGCTCCCACGCTTGCGACATGCTGGCGCGGTCGGTGCCGCCGGGCGGGGCGTTGAACAACACTTGTTGTAAACCGTTGTCCTTCAGTGCCTTGGCTAAATCGTGTGAACCAAATTCGTAAGGAAACAAATACTCCACGCCTTTAAAGCCATCGTGGGCGGCTGCGGCAAAGCGCTCCATAAATGCGGCATCGTTATACAAAAAGGACAGGTTGGCAGCAAAGTGCAGCATGGGGACTCCGAGGGTTACCAGTGAGCGCCAAAGGTTTGGCGTAACTCGTCTATCTGCGCGGCCGTCAAATCGGGGGCAGGGCACAGCAGGTGTAAGTGGGCGGTTTCTTCTAATTCTTCCAGTGTGGCCATGGCCTGCGCTGGCGTGTCATGCCACACATTGGGACCCAGCCGCGAGAGCATGACTGCGTGCAGGGGCAGGGCTTGCTCGGCATAGCGGCTAATGGTGCGAGACACCACTTTGGCAACTTCGGGGTCGCCAGGGCGGTGGTAGTCGATCAAGGGCACATGACCGACTTTCATCACAAAGTAGGGCGTGATGGGGGGCAGTAACTCTGCACTCAAGTCGGTGGGCATTGAGGTATTGCGCAGGCTGAGTGCCACCAAATGCGTGCTGTGGGTGTGAATGACGCAGCGGGTACTGGGCGACAGTCCCATTGCTGCGCTGTAAATGGCCTGGTGCAGCGACAAGGTTTTGCTCGCCCGTTTGCCGCTGAGCTGTACGCCTTGGGCGTCGACAAAAGCCAATTCCTCGGGGTCTAGGAATCCCAAGCAGGCATCGGTAGGTGTGATGAGAAAACCGTCATCCAAGCGCACACTGATATTGCCTGCACTGGCGTGTACATAGCCCCGCGCAAACAGGCTTTGACCAATGCGGCATATTTCTTCGCGAACAGCGGTGTTATCCGTAGAGAAGTTCATGGCTGTAATTAAAGCACTGGCCCGTGCAAGCTGTGAAAGGCTTTGGAGAAAAAGTCATGTTTACCAAAGTTGCCAGACTTTAAAGCCAGATGCAGTCCCGAGGCTGTGCCAAAGGGGCTATGGGCATGGCACCAAGGCACCCCTGGGTCGATTTGCGCACCGATGTGCAGTTGACTGACTTGCAAAGCTTGTACGCACGCACCCGAGGTTTCGCCACCTGCCAACACCATTTGACCCACGCCCATGGCCACCAAGGCTTGGGCAATATGCGCCAACACCTGCTCCATGTGCTCGCCAGCCTCGGCTTGTCCCAACTGTGTTTGTACTGCCTTGACTTGGTCCGCGTCAGCGGTGGAGTAAACCAACACTGGTCCCAGCGGCAGATGCTTTTGGGCCCATTGCATCACCGGTTCAGCAAGCTCGGCCACGGGGGCGTTAAGTGCCCACTTCAAAGGGTCAAGTTGCCAAGCTTGCTGGGGGTGCTGTTGCACGAAATGCGCGACCTGTCCTTGGGTAGCCAGCGAGCAGCTACCGCTGACGATGGCTTTCAAACCCATGGCGGGGGGCAGTTGTGCGCTCGCAGCTGAAGGGGCGATGCCCCAGTTGGCCGGTAAAGCGATGGCGACACCCGATCCTGCGGTGAGCAAACGCATGTCTTTGAGTGCGGGCCCGAGCTTGTATAAATCTTCATTCGATAAGGCATCTACCACGGCAATTGAAACACCTTGGGCTTGCAACTCAGCGACACGTGCGGTGACGGCAGCGGCACCAAGCGCTAGGGTTTTAAAGTCAATCAAACCCACTTTGCGCTGGCACTGCGCTTGCAGAACATTCACCAAATTGGCGTCGCGCATGGGGGTGAGCGGGTGGTTTTTCATACCACTCTCGCTCAGCAACATGTCTCCCACAAACAAATGGCCTTTGAATACCGTCCGTTGGTTGTCGGGGAAAGCGGGGGTGGCAATGGTGAAAGGGCAGCTCAATGCGTCCATCAGCGCTTCGGTGACAGGACCGATATTGCCACGAACATCGCCACTGTACCAACTGTCAAAAGTGGAGCAGTATTTGAAATATATCTGCTGAACTTGTTGTTCTTGCAGCCAAACCAAGGCTTGAAGAGACTGCTTCACAGCATCAGCTGGCGCAATGGTGCGCGATTTCAGCGCCACCACGACCGCATTGCAATCGGCAGGAAGTGGGCTGGTGGGCACGCCAATGGTTTGTACCACCCGCATACCCGCGCGTACCAAGTTGTTGGCTAAATCGGTAGCGCCTGTAAAGTCGTCGGCAATACAACCGAGCAGCAAGCTCATGGCTTAGCCATGAGCTTGGTACAAACAAGCCATTGCGAAGGCGCCCAAGATGAGGGTGTGATTGTTAGGTAGCCACTGGCTGGCAAGACGAAAAGCGTGTGCATCGATGGTGGCTTGTGTAAAGGTAGACTCACCAAGCATACCGAAAGAAATGTGGGCGCTGAAACCTTTGAGGTGTACGTCTGCTGTTTGTGCGCTTAGTTCAACAAAATGTAAGAAGTTCAGTAAATTAGATGGGGTTTTATGAATATCAGCAAAAGAAATGTTTTGATCATCTCAGCCTCTTTGCTGAGCATATTGGTTTTATGGTTGGGCCTTAGTTTTTATTCCGTGGGGAAGATCGCTAGTGAATTGGAATTAATGTCCAGCCAACCCGATCCTAAGTCCTCATTTCGATTCAAGAGTCTCCAGCACCAGTCCGGTTTCCTTTCTTCCAAAGGAGATGTATTGGTAACCGTCCTAGATAAACAAGGTGATGAAAATATTTCAGACCCCAATACGCCTTGGATGCAAGTCCAGTATGAAATATCTCACTTGATACTGCCTACTTCTTTGGCAAGATTTGAGTGGCGATTACAACCTCAACTCAAGGACAAACCCAACTTTGATGAAATCTTTCCTAAAGATTTTGCACTTACAGGAAAAGGGGTAATAGGTCTGGGCGGTAGTTACAGCAGCACTTTTCTTCTACCTTCTTTTGAAATTGCAAAAACGGATTCGTTATTAAATGTTGCTGCAACCCAAGGTTTCGTCAAGAGTGCTGATAAGTTTTTTCAGTTCAATTTGGCTAATGACAAGATCATTTACCGTGGATCGAATGAATCCTTGCAGTTAGATTCTTTGAGTCTAAGTATGGACATGACCAACACACAAAAAGGGATTGGATCAAGTGACATTTCTGTCCAAAAAATAAGTACTTCATCAGCCACCTTGGAGGGTTTCAAAATTGCTGCAGAGTCATCAGTCGCACAACAAAAACTTGATGTTCGG
>Ga0114980_10002470_pt1 | contig 12993 bp, 12 predicted proteins | sample S_140806_EF_Meta_FD_87018 | JGI IMG/M metagenome (GOLD analysis project Ga0114980, IMG submission 87018) | Freshwater microbial communities from Lake Simoncouche, Canada to study carbon cycling - S_140806_EF_MetaG | ecosystem: Environmental > Aquatic > Freshwater > Lake | place: Lake...
CAGATCATATAACGTTGATAGAGCAAGCAATAAAATTTAAGCCTAAATATGTTGCTTTGCATGATGAAACAAAATTAGATCTTTTGCGAAATGCGCTTTTTGGTTTTGGTATAGAGGTTATGGGGGGTGCTAATGGAGTGGCTAACATAGCTGCTTTAGAGCATGATCAGATTGTGGCTGCAATCTCTGGTTCAGCTGGTTTGCGCTCAACTTATATGGCGCTAAGAAATGGCCACGATGTTTTGCTGGCAAATAAAGAAACTATGGTATGTGCTGGTGTATTCATGATGGATACGGCCAGAAAATATAATGCACAAATTATACCGGTGGATTCGGAGCATAATGCGATATTTCAATGTTTGGAATCTAATAATAGGTCTTCTGTAGAAAAGATAACGCTTACTGCTTCTGGCGGTCCTTTTAGAGGGTATTCTGTAGAACAATTGCAGAGCGTTGATGTTGTCATGGCTTTGAGACATCCAAACTGGAGTATGGGGCGAAAAGTAACTATAGATTCTGCTACCTTATTTAATAAGGGATTAGAGGTTATAGAGGCAAGTGTCCTTTTTAAATTGCCTTCTGAGCAAATAGATGTTGTGGTGCATCCTGAATCAATTATCCATAGTATGGTTCATTACGAAGACGGATCAATTCTTGCTCAAATGGGTCCTCCTGATATGCGTGTACCTTTGTGTCACTCATTGTATTGGCCAAAGAGATATGACGATTCAAGATTTGTTTCTGCAATAGATTTTGCAAAAGTATCATCTTTGAATTTTTACGAATTAGATTCAGGTTCTTTCCCCTCTGTTTCTATGTGCAGGGAGGCTTTGCGTTTAGGAAAAAGCTATCCAATGGCTTTGAATGCTATGAATGAGATAGCGGTGTCTATGTTTTTAGATGGGAAGATAAAGTTTTTGGATATTTTTGCGTTGGTTCAAGAGTTTATGAATCATCATAATGGTATTGAGTGCGCATCTATAGATCAGATACTCGATATGGATCAGAGTCTTAAATTAGATGCAAAATTTCTTGCAGAGAAGTACCTGTCTCAGTATTGCTGAATATTTTTACCTTAATGAGTTGCAAATAACTTTTCTTGTCTATATTCTTAGTCCCAAACTACAGGGGGACTTTTATGTTGTATGACTATATTCAGGTTTTAGCAGCATTTATTATGACTGTTATGGTTGTGGTATTTGTCCATGAGTTTGGCCATTACATTGTGGCTAAATTATCTGGTGTTAGAGTGACGGATTTTTCTCTGGGGTTTGGTCCAAAGATTTGTTCTTGGAAGGATGGGTCTGGTACTGAATGGAAAATATGCGCTATACCGCTTGGGGGGTATGTAAAGTTTTTGGGGGATAAAGATCCTAGTAGTTCTGGTACAGTTTCGATCAAAAAATCAGATGAGAAGCACTCGTTTTATCATCAAGGAATCCTAACTAGAGCGTCAGTTGTTGTGGCTGGGCCAGTGGCAAATTTTCTTCTTGGTATAGTGGTATTTGCATTTTTCTTTGCGCGTTATGGAACTTTTGTATTAACACCCGATATTAATGGAGTTGCGAAAGATAGCCCTGCATATATTGCGGACTTAAAAGTAGGGGATAAAATTGTGGGGATAGATGGTCGTAAAGTTAAAGATGTGCAAGATGTTGCTGGTTATATCTCTATCCATCCTGGACAAAAGATAGAATTTTCTATTGAAAGAGATGGACAAGTTATTTCAAAAGATATCACTCTCGATTCTTATGAAATAAAGGATAAGTTAGGAATTGCCAATAAAGTAGGGAAGCTTGGGGTAACTTTTATTCCTCCTCAGCACAAGAAATTATCGATCATAGAGTCTATAGGTCAGTCTTGTCGTGAAGTTTATCGCATGTCTGAACTTACCTTAAAAGCTATAGGTCAGATGGTCACTGGTAAGCGCGACACTAAGGATTTAGGTGGGCCGATTAAGATTGCCAGATATGCTGGCGCCTCCATGAAAGAAGGTATGGCTAGTATGGTTTATTTCGTTAGTTTGATTTCTATCAATCTTGGTCTCGTGAATCTTTTGCCAATACCTATGTTGGATGGTGGGCATTTGTTTTTCTACATTATAGAGAGTGTTTTTGGAAGAGATAAGGCTGATTTTGTCCAGCGTCATATGGTTAAATTTGGGTTTATTATCCTCTTAGGTTTGATGCTGATTGCCATTATTAATGACATTGTATATTTTTAGCTTCCTATGTTAGATATAATAAAAATTTCATTCCTAAAAAAAATAAACACACTGATTGGAATTGTTGCTTTTATTTTTACCGTTAATTCGTTTGCGGAAGGAAACAAAATAAACAATATAGAAATCGAAGGAAATACGCGAACCGAAAGGTCTACGGTTGTGACTTATTTAAGTCTAAAGAAAGGCTCTGATTATACGCAAGACAAAGCAGATGAATCTATAAAAACTCTTTATAACACAGGATTTTTTTCTAAAATAGACATTAATTTCAAGAGTGGTGTTGTAGTGGTTTCTGTAGTTGAGAATCCAATAATCAATAAAATAGATTTTATTGGCAATAAAGCTTTAAAAACCGATGTCTTATCTCAAGAATTGCTATCTAAAAACAGAGATTTCTTTTCAAGGTCTAAATTAAGTAATGATGTGAGCAGATTGCTAGATGTCTATAATAAAGCTGGAAGATTTTCTACAAAGATCAGACCGCAGACTGCGAAGTTGCCGCAAAATAGGGTAAATATCTTATTTGAGATAGAGGAAGGAAAGAAATCCACAATCAAGAAAATTATCTTTATAGGTAATAATCGTTTTTCTAGTAATGAATTGAAGTCACAAATCATGTCTAAGGAAGACCGTATCTATAATTTATTGCGCGTTAATTATTACGATTCTGATATCGTTGAATACGACAAAGTGCTTTTAACAAAATTCTATCACTATCACGGTTATGCTAATTTCAAAGTCATATCAGCTGATGCTGATATTGTGCCTGGTACTACAAGATTCGTTCTAACTTTTTCGATAGAAGAGGGGGATAAATATAATTTTGGTAAGGTGGAGTTGCGTAATGAAATACTGCAGGTGCAAGATCAAGATATTTCTAAGCTCATTAGGTTTAAAGAAGGAGAGCAATATAATGCTAAGCTTATAGAGGACTCTACACAGGCAATCATTAAATATTTGGCAGTTAGTGGATATCCTTTCGTAGATGTACGGGCCAATACTGAGCTTGATAAAGACAATAAGCTTGTGAACATGGAGTTTGTAATCTCTAAGTCTCCGAAGTTTTATGTCGGTAGAATCAATATTAATGGAAATTTAAAAACATATGACAGTGTTATCAGACGAGAATTGAGAATTTCGGAGGGTGATCCTTACAATTCTTTCTTTATAGAAAATTCAGAGCAAAGACTTAAAGATTTAGATTTTTTTGAAAAAGTAGAAATTAAGGCTGAGAAAACTCTAGATAAAGATGTTGTCGATTTAATTGTTAATGTGGAAGAAAAATCTACTGCTTCTCTGAATTTTTCGGCTGGATATTCTACATCTGATGGTCCTATTGGTATTATTGGATTCACAGAGAAGAACTTGCTTGGACAGGGTAAGAAAGTAAACTTAAATGTTCAAAAAAGTCCTGTTATTCAAGGGGTAAATTTCTCTTTGACTCAGCCTAATTTCTTACAAAGTACTGTAGATGCTGGTTTTAGTGCTAAAGTTTCGGAAAGAAATAACACCACATCTAGCTTGGGTGCCCAATCAAACAGCTTGCCATTTAAGTCGAGAGATGTTTCTGCTGCGGTATTTATGAACTATGACATTACCGATAATCTCAGTCATTCTGTCAACTATTCTATAAGTAATGAAACAATAGATGGCGTTGTGCCTGGCTCTGCTGCAATCATCAATGAGCAAACAGGCCGTAATATTGTATCTTCTGTTGGACATGGGTTGTCCTATAATAGAACGGATAGTAGAATAAATCCGACTAGTGGCTATGCGCTAAACTTAAATCAAATATTAGCTGGTCTTGGTGGAGATTCTAGATTCTTGAAGGACGTATTAGAGGGAAGTTATTATTATCCTATTACAGATAATTTGGTGCTAAAGATTGCTTCTACCTTTGGGAATATATACGGTCTTGGAAAATATGTGCGTATCAACGAGAATTTTGTGTTAGGAGGTTATACTTTAAGAGGTTTTGATTATGCTGGTGTGGGGCCGCGTGATAAAGGAGCCAATGCTGACGCTTTAGGTGGTAAGAATTACTATACTGGCACAATTGAGCTAAAATTCCCTGTACCTGGATTGCCTAAAGACTCAGATGTATCTGCTGCGATATTTAGTGATATAGGTAGCTTGTGGGATATAGATATACCTAGCAATTCACAGTATCATGCTGGTCAGTTTTTCAATAATAAGTCACCTAGAGTTTCTGTGGGTATTGGATTTATTTGGGTGACAAGTGTTGCCCCGTTTAGGGTTGACTTTGCCAGAGCTATGAAAAAGGAGCCTTATGATAAATTGAGACCGTTTTTATTTTCATTTTCGGCATTATTTTAATGGTCATGAGAAGAATATTAGTACTTTTTTTAGCAGTGAGTATGGCATGCAATGCTTATGGAGCTATTGCTGTGGTTGACATTGATAAAGTTATTACCAACTCTGTTGCATACAAAAAATTCAAAATAGGTTGGGAAAAAAATAACATTAAATATCAGAGTGAGATTGCTAGTTATGAAAAAAAGATGATTGATCTGGATAGGGAGATTAATTCCAGATCTGAATCTGGAGAATTAAAAGAAATCTCCAAACTTAAAGTGCAGTTATCTGAATATGAGATGATGATACAAAAATTAGTAGAAAAAAGGAAAAACATATTAGATCGATCTTTTTCAAATGCTATTTCTCAGATCAAGACTCACATGATAAAGCTAATAGAAGACTATTCGAAGAAAAATAGTATAGAAATTGTTGTGTCAAAGTCTCAGACGATTTATAGTGATGCACAGCATGATATTACCGATGAAGTCTTGAAAAGCCTAAATAAGGAACTTAATTATATAGAAGATAACACAGAGAGGACGGTGCAATGATTGAGAAATTTTTCGAATTGAAATTTATTGCATCTCAAATAGGGGCATCCATTTGTTTGGATGGAGATGTTTGTAATGGGGATGGTGTTGAAATAAAAAAACTTAGCTCCCTTGAGAGTAGTGGGGCTGGCTGTCTGACTTTTCTTGATTCTTCCAAACTGATCGATAAATTTGTTCTTACTAAAGCAACGGCTTGTATCGTGAGCGAGGAACTAAAACATCATACTCCTAAAGGTATATATTTACTTGTGGTGGAAAATCCCTATGTGGCTTATGTGAAAGTTGCTTCATTATTTGGTCCTTTTAGCGATAATATAGAAACTCATCATGGTTCTTATTATGCGGCAAAAACTGCAACGATAGGAAAGAACGTGAATATTGGTCATGGATGTTATATTGGTGAAAATGCAGTGATAGGCGATGATGTAACTTTATACCCAAATGTTTTTATAGGTGGTCATGTAATCATTGGTAATGGTTGTATAATTTATGCAAATGCCAGTGTAATGCATGCTGTTATGGGAAATAATGTTATAATTCATTCTGGTGCAAGAATAGGTCAGGATGGTTTTGGTTATGTACCTTATCAGGGAAAGCATGTTAAGATCCCGCACTTAGGTAAAGTAAAGATCGGTAATGATGTGGAAATCGGAGCTAATGCCTGTATAGATAGAGGTACTATTGATGATACCGTCATAGGAGATATGTCTAAAATAGATAATTTAGTACAACTGGGGCACAATGTTAAACTTGGTCGTGGGTGTATATTAGTGTCACAAGTTGGCATAGCTGGCAGCACAAAATTGGGTGATTATGTTTCTATTGGTGGTCAAGGTGGAGTTGCTGGGCATATTGAACTCGCAAATTATTCTCAAGTCGCTGCCAAGTCTGGGGTATTGAAAAGCACAAAGGAATATGAGATTGTCATGGGCTATCCGGCTCAGCCTGTCAAAGAATTTTGGAAGCAAGTAGCAAAAGTAAGAAAATTAACTGAGGAAAGAAAATGACAAAAAAGATCGATGTGATAGGCGTGACGGAAATCATGAATTATATACCTCACAGGTATCCATTTTTACTAATAGACAAATTGATGGATGTAGTACCAAATGAGTCTGCAATTGGCGTAAAGAATGTCACGGTTAATGAAAATTTTTTTGTAGGTCATTTTCCTGGTGTGCCTATTATGCCTGGGGTATTAATTATTGAAGCCATGGCTCAAACAGCTGGAGTTGTTGTGTGTGCATCTTTAAAGTCACAGTCAGAAAATTTGGTCTTCTTTAGTTCCATAGAAGAGGCTAAATTTAGGCAAACTGTTGTTCCTGGGGATCAACTCATGTTACACGTTCAGAAGGAGCGTCAGAAACTGAACTTTTGGAAATTTGCGGGCGTTGCTAAGGTGCGTGATCAAGTAGTAGCTGAAGCTACATTTACTGCTAAATTAATTGAGAAGAAATATGTCTCAAATTCATAAAACAGCAATTATTGAGCCAGGGGCAAAAATAGGTAAAGATGTCGTTATTGGTCCATACTGCATTGTTGGGCCACATGTTAGCTTGGCTGATGGAGTTATTCTGAAATCTCATGTTGTGGTTGAGGGTAGAACTACTATAGGTGAGAATACAAAGGTTTATCCATTTGCCTCACTTGGTCTCGCGCCTCAGGATCTTAAATATGGAGGAGAAGATGCTGAGTTAATTATAGGATCTAACAATACAATCAGAGAACATGTAACAATGAATATTGGCACTGCTGGTGATTTGATGAAGACTATAGTTGGGGATAATTGTTTATTCATGATGTCTTCTCACGTTGCACACGATTGTATAGTTGGCAATAATGTGATTCTAGCGAATAACGCTACCTTGGGTGGACATGTAAGATTAGGGAATTTTGTTATACTTGGTGGTCTTTCTGCGGTGCATCAATTTGTACATGTAGGCGATCATGTTATGGTTGGTGGGATGTCTGGTGTGGTTAGAGATGTTCCGCCTTATTCTATGATTATTCCAGATTATCCAAATTTAAGCGGCATAAATGCAGTAGGATTAAAAAGAGCTGGGTTTTCTCCGGATGAGATAAGAAATATAAAAAAAGCTTATGAGATTCTTTTTGAAGGCTCTATGACCTTAGCGGAATCAGTTGATAAGGTTCAGGAGATTTTTAAAGGTGATAAGGCTGTTGCTAAGATTGTAGAATTTTTAAAAAATGAAAGTAGCAGAGGTTTTCTAACCACGAAAAGTTATCATGGTAAAATTAAATCGTAACGACGTTGTAGCTGTTATTGCTGGTGGTGGCTCTGCTCCCAAGTTAGTATTAGATTCTTTACGTAAACAGGGTATTCAGCACGTTATTGTTGCTATTAAGGACAATGCCACACAGAATTTGGTAGAAAAAGCTACTCATCAGTGGGTTGGTATTGGTGAAATCGGGAAACTTTTAAAATTCTGTCGTAAGAATAATGTCAATAAAATGGTCTTTATAGGTAGTATAGCGCGGCCATCTTTTTCTTCGATGAAACTAGATATGGGTGGGCTGTTTTTAATGCTGCGCTACGGCATTGGAAGGCTTGCTGGGGGTGATAATAAATTACTATCATCTTTACTAAAGATGTTTGAAGATGAAGGTTTTGTGGTTATGCCTCCGGAATCAATTAATCCCGAGCTATTGATGCCATCTGGTGTTCTTGGTAAGGTCAAGCCAACAAAAAGTGATATGGATGATATAAATCTAGGTATTAAAGTTCTAAAAGCTTTAGGTGATTTGGATATTGGACAATCTGTGATAGTTGAAGGGAAATACGTTCTAGGTATTGAAGCTGCAGAAGGTACTGGAAATTTAATTAAGAGATGTAAGAATCTTAAAAAACATAAGAAATCTTATGGAGTGTTGGTAAAAATGAAGAAATCATCTCAGGATACACGGGTAGATTTGCCAGCTATTGGGGTAAACACCATTGATGAAATTGCTGATTCTGGTTTTCGAGGTGTTGCTGTGGGTAGTGAATCTAGTCTGATTATCGATATTGATAAGGTAGTAGCAAGAGCTAATGAAAGAAAGGTATTTATTGTTGGTATATGAATAAGGGGGTGCTCAATTTTATTGTAGAAGTGGTGCCAATTGCTTCATTTTTTTTGGCTTACAAGTTATATGGAATGATGGTTGCTACTGGTGTGTTGATAGCTTCTTCTATTTTTGCATTGGTTGTTCAAAAAATTTATAATAAAAAAATTCCACCAATGTTATTGTTTACAGTTGTCTTGGTGGTTATTTTTGGTGGAATTACCATAATAAGCCAAAATCCTCATTTCATTAAGATGAAACCAACTGCGGTTTATGCATTATTTGCCCTAATACTGGGTATTGGGCTTATAAGAAAAAAATTATATTTGAAGAGTGTTTTTGCTGAAAAAATTGATTTATCAGATTATGGATGGAAAATATTATCGATGAGATTCATCTTGTTCTTCTTAGTTATGGCCATTAGTAATGAGGTGGTATGGCGTGTGTATTCAGAAGGCATTTGGATAAATTTCAAGACTTTTGGAGTTCTGCCAATCACCTTACTTTTTATAATTTCTCAGACGCCTTTTATAGCAAAGCACAAGGGCTAGGCTGCTTGTTCTGCGACTTCAAGATTAGATAGAACCATTTTCAGCGAGGTCACGAAATATTCTATCATTTCATTTGTGTGGTAAGGAGTTGGAGTGATCCTTAGTCTTTCTGTTCCCTTTGGCACTGTAGGGTAGTTTATATGTTGTAGATATATATTAAATCCATCTAAAAGCATCTTGCTTGCTTGGGATGCTTTTATTGCATCATTGATCAATACTGGGATTATATGTGTGTCGTTTTCTAAGATTTTAATCTTATTTTGTTTAAGAAGAAGTTTTGTGTAGGCTACTTGTTTCTGATGTATGACCCTTTCTTCATCGTGGGTTTGTAAATATTCCACGCTGGTTTTTGCGGCAGCAGCAATAGCTGGAGGCAATGATGTGGTAAAAATAAATCCAGAAGCGTAACTTCTTATAGCATCGATTATTTCGCTGCGTGCTGCGATGTAGCCCCCGATAATGCCGTAAGCTTTAGCGAAGGTTCCTTGTATTATATCTATATCTTGAGCTACTTTTGCTTCTTCAGACATTCCCGCGCCACCAAGTCCGTATAGGCCAACGGTATGTACTTCATCTATGTAGGTGAGGGCGTTGTATTTTTTTGCCAAACTAGTGATTTCTTTTATTGGAGATCTTAGACCGTCCATAGAGTAGGCAGATTCGAATACGATAATTTTTGCTTTTTCTTTTGGGGTTTCAGAAAGTAGTTGTTCTAAGTGAGTGGCATCGTTATGACGAAAAATTTTCTTTTCTGCGCCGCTATTTTTGATTCCATCTATGATGGAGGCATGGTTAGAGGCATCAGAGAAAAAAACCAAATTTGGTAATATTTTTGCGAGTGTGGTAAGTGTTGTGGCGTTAGCTACATAACCTGAAGTAAACACAAGAGAGGCATCTTTATTATGCAAATTTGCCATTGTTTGTTCCAATTCTATGATGGCATGACTATTGCCACCTATGTTGCGTGTTCCACCAGCTCCACATCCGAATTTTCTGATGCTTTCGATCATTGAATCTACGACGTAATGATTTCTAGACATGCCTAAATAATCGTTTATGCACCATAAAGTAATGTCTTTTCCGCTCTTATTGGATTTTGCTAGAGGTATTTTGTCGCTATATCTACTGATATCAAGAAATTCTCTATACCTTCCCTCATTTCTGATGGTTTGCAATGATTGAGAAAACATCAAAGTATAATCCATGCTTTGGTATCAATTGAACGCGGTTACGATTTTTGTTTATATACTAAGCGATGCAATATAAAAAGTAAAATTGTAAATACTGCTATGGCCATAAATTGGTGTAACAATGCGATATTTATTGGTACGTATTTCACTAGGGTTACTGCTCCAAGGATAAATTGTGCCGTAATAAATAATGCTAATAATCGCACAGCGGATAAAGATAGATTTATTTGAGGTGTGGATAGTAATTTTTTCATAAAGAAAAAACTATAAGCTAAGATAGCAAAACCAAAGAATCGGTGCAGAAATTGCATGGCTGCAGGGCTTTTAAAAAATGTTCCGTTTTCGATGGATGTTTCAATCTCGAGTGGGAAGAGCGCACCGTTCATTAATGGGAATGTGTTATAGAAGAGCCCTGCCTTTAAGCCAGCAACCATGGCACCTAGGCCAATTTGAATAAAACATAAGATTAATAAAATTAGCGCAAAAAATGTAAGATTGGAAAAATCAAGCGAGGGTTTGTCGGGTAGATTTATTGAAAGCAATGTCCACAATAGCAATCCAAAAAGTACAATTGCTGTGAGCATGTGTAATGTGAGTCTATAATGACTCACATTTGGATCATCTATTAGGCCACTTTTTACCATGTACCACCCGAAGAAACCTTGTGTGGCAAATAGAATTGATGCAAAAGTAATCCAGCATTTCTCACGAAGGTTTAATTGTTTTGCGAGCCAGAAATATACAAATGGTATTATAAATATTATTCCTACTATGCGTCCTAAGAGTCTATGAAGGTATTCGATCCAGAAAATTTGTTTAAATTCTTCCATTGTTATTGAGAAGTTTTTTTGTGCGAACTCCGGTGAATTTCCATATAAATTAAATTTTTCATTCCAATTTTTTTCATTTAGAGGAGGTATGATTCCAGAGATGGGATGCCACTCTGTTATAGAGAGTCCTGCCTCAGTTAATCTTGTATAGCCACCAAGAACAATCATTGCTACTACGGATAAGGCCGATATTAAGAGCCATAATGAAACTAATTTTCTTGATTTAGGCATCGGTGATGGTATCTTATTTCCAGAGCTTGACGATATTCAATAAAATTTAACTTGGAAAGAGATTTTTACTATGTCTGATATAAAAAGAAAGGCAATGATGTTTATCCTCTCTTCGCCTTCTGGGGCTGGCAAAACTACTGTTGCTAATGCTTTGTTGAAAGCAGACTCTAATTTAGAGTTGTCTATTTCTGTGACTACAAGACCAAAGAGACATACTGAAAGTGAAGGTAAAGATTATTTTTTTGTCTCTGACGATGAGTTTAGAGAAATGAAAAGAAAAGATTTGTTGTTAGAGAGCGCTGAGGTTTTTGGGTATCAGTATGGCACTCCTCTGCAGCAGACAATGGGTCTTCTTGCTTCAGGTAAAGACGTGCTATATGACATTGACTGGCAGGGCGCGAAGCAAATTGCATTACATTATCCTGAGTTGGTGGTAAAAGTTTTTATTCTGCCACCTTCTATGAAGGTGCTGGAGGAGAGGTTGCGTAGGCGCGCTTCAGATGATGAACAGACGATTTCTCGACGTTTAGAGGGATCGTTGGAGGAGATCGCAAAATGTGGTGAGTATGATTATATTGTAGTGAATAACAATATTGAGGATACGGTGAATAAGGTTTTGGCCTGCCTACATGCCGAGCGCTTGAAGAGATCTCGCCTGGAATTAAAAGATTTCACAAAGACATTTTTTTAGTGTTCGTATTTTGTTTTAGAGTTTGTATTATCTGTTCTTGAACAAGTCAGAGTGTTGTACTATTAGGATTTTTATAAGAGTGTATATAAAAAGTAAACTACTACCATAAGAATTCTATGGTAGTAGTTTTGCTATTTTAAAATATTAGAAGTGGTATTTGAAACCTACGAATGCTTCTACATCGCTAAGTTTAGTGCTTTTTTTGTCTGAGACAAGTGTTGGGTCTGCAAATTTTACACGTCCGTAATTTGCATAAACTACACCAACGTCCATGCTTAGTTTATTGGTTATTGCAGTACTCACACCCACACCAGACTGCCATGCGAAGTTATTGCCTGAAAATGTTGTGTTACTTAAACTTGAGCTACCTGGATCTGAATATAAGGATTCAAATTTCCCTTTTTTAATATGTGCATAACCAATTCCGGCCATTACATAGGGTGTAAAAATATCGGCTACTTTTGGTGCATCTACATAGCCGTTAACCATAAGTTTATATATACCAAGTCTCTTTATTGTGTCTTGTGTACGTGTACCTCCATCAGTACTAGTGTGACTGTATTTGAAGCTTCTATACCCTGGGGCGAATTCAGCTCTAAGGTAATCGTTGATTTTCATTCCAAGCGCTACATCTATGTTAGGAAAAGACTGTTTTGTAGATGATTTTTTGCCATCTAAGGTGGTATGTATTGCAACCGGCAAATTGTATTGTGTTCCAATATAATAATTTTGGGTATTGCTGGCATTTGCTGCAAGCATCAATGTGGAGCTTAAAGCTGCTGCACATAATAAAGATAATTTTTTCATCGTTCCTCTAAATTAGGATTTTATTTCTGCACGAAGGTATACGAGATGTTTGTTTTTTGTCAATAACTAAATAAATAATTAAAAAAAATAAGCTAAATTGTTTGACAATTTTGATTAAGAATTGTATTGCTTGCTCCCATAAGTAAAAATGGATGAAATATGGCTAATAAAAATTGTGCAAAACTTTATCAAGATTCTGAAAAAACCTCTTTAAAAGGTATGACCGCTACTATATTTTGTGATGCTGCGGTAATAAGAAATACTCTGATCGATAACTACCCAGGAGTGGATAAACACTGTCCAGAAAGGTTGAGTGCTTCAACAATGAAGGCTATACAAGGCTATTGTCCTTCTACATCGACAATCATATCTTCTATAACAACTGCTGCGCCAACAACTGCTGCGCCAACAACTGCTGCGCCAACAACTGCTGCGCCAACAACTGCTGCGCCAACAACTGATGCGTCAACAACTGATGCGCCAACAACTGCTGCGCCAACAACTGCTGCGCCAACAACTGATGCGTCAACAACTGATGC